>Ga0209506_1000049_pt1 | contig 156571 bp, 172 predicted proteins | sample AD_JPNHG2_MetaG_FD_184409 | JGI IMG/M metagenome (GOLD analysis project Ga0209506, IMG submission 184409) | Active sludge microbial communities of municipal wastewater-treating anaerobic digesters from Japan - AD_JPNHG2_MetaG (SPAdes) (version 2) | ecosystem: Engineered > Bioreactor >...
AGTTGGCAAACTCATTGTAAACATCAGTAGCAGAAATTAATAGCATTTTTTATTCAAACCCACAAAATCTATGGGACAGCAGTGATTTTTTATAATTAAATATTGTGTTAAGGTATTTTATTACATCTTCAATTCCAACCCGGTAGTATCTAAGAAAACCATCGATGCGAAATGTACCGGCTCTGCGGCTGGTTTCTGTCCAGAATAGAAGTTGACATTTTCCCTGTCCCCCGTAAATTTACATGCGTGATACTAAACGCCATGGCCTCCGGCATGGCGGGCAAACTGGAGAGCGTTGCATTGTCATGAACCGGGATTATTCATTTCAATCGCTAATGGCGGTTTCAGCCGCTTTTCTGCTCATCATGATTGCGGGCCTTTGTTCCGCGGTTGAGGCCGCGCCGGTTAATCCTGCGGTGTCATCCCTGGCCGCGCCGGTCTCGATCGCCGGGGAATGGAAGATCGCCATCGGCGACGACGCGAATTATGCGGCGCCGGGATTCAACGACGCCGCGTGGGACACCGTGAACCTCCCGGGAAACCTCATGACCCGCGTCCTCGCCACAGCCGCCGGCCTCGCCCGCACCGAGGGAATCATCTGGCTCCGCAAGACCATCCGCATCGACCGGGACCTGCCGAAAGAGGACCTGGGACTTGTCCTGGGCAGGATCGGAAACGCCGATGAAACCTACTTCAACGGCATCAGGATCGGCGCAACGGGCGAGTTCCCGCCCGCGTCCCACTCTATGTGGAACCATCCCCGCTACTACACGGTCAGCCGGGAGTTCGTGCGCTATGGCGCGGACAATGTCATAGCGGTGCGGGTATCGTACTACCTGTTCGGAGAAGTGCTGGGCGATATGGCCATCACGAACATGAAGGACTGGAAGGCGAAACGGGACATGGGGAAGTTCCTCCTCATCGACCTCTGCTACTTCGTCATCGGCATGGGGCTCACCCTGCTGTTTATTACCGCCTTCTTCTTCATCAGGCGCCCCGCATCGCAGGAATACCTGTTCTACTGCCTGCAACTCCTCTGCGGCCTCATCATGGTCATGGAGCTGTGCACGTACTGGGACCTGTACGGGTCGCTCCTGAACCGCTTCAAGATCCTAGCCTTCGGATGGGCGGCGGTGAACGTCGTGTATCCCATATTTCTCCACCGTATCTACGACCTTAAAAGAAAGAAGATCGAGATCGCCCTCTGGATTTACCTGGCCCTGGTGGTCCTGTTCGCCGTGATCTTCGTGGATACGGCCAACCTTCGCTTCAACGGCATCATCATGATCGTGGTTACCTATCTTATCGGCCCGTATAACATATCGTGCCACATCTCGGCCCTGCGCAGGAAGCACCCCTACGCCAAGCCTTTCAGTTTCTTCGGCATCGTCATCGTCATCGCCGCCATCCACGACGGCGTCCTGTACCTGATGAAATTCATCGGCGCCGACCTGAACATGTTCGGTTCTTGGTTCCAGTACATGATATTCCAGTACGCGGCCGCGGGGCTCTACGTGGGCACGGCCCTGGTGCTGGTGGTGCGCTACGCGAAGATCATGGACGACATCGAGGACCTCAATACCAGCCTTGAGAATTTCGTCATCGAGAACGCCCTCCTGAACGAGCGCCTCGGCGAAAAGGACGGATCCCAGAAGAGGGGGCCCTATCCGGTCATATCCGACATGGCCGAGGAGAAAATCCAGAAGGTCATCAATTATATCCACGAGAACTATACTTTTGATATTTCCCGCGAGGGCCTCGCGGCGACCGTGGATGTCCACCCGGACAGCCTGGGAAAGCTGTTTAAATCGGTCACCAGTAAAAAGCTGGGGGACTATATAAATGAGCTCCGGGTCAAGGATGCCGCGAAACGGCTCGTGGAGACCGATGATAATGTCATCAGCATCGCCTTTTCCGTTGGTTTTGACAGCCTCAGGACCTTTAACCGGGTGTTCCCCAAATTCATGAACATGACCCCGGAGAAATATCGGAAAGAGTTCAAGAAAAGCTAACCTGCCTATTATTCACGTCCTGTTTGTGCATCCCTGACCGGCGAAAGCACCGATATCCCTGTCTATCGAGTCATTTTCTGCCGGGGAGATGTGTCTGACGATTATCGAACCCGATAGGGTCAGAGTAAAATTTCTATTTAAACTCCAATTGCCCGATAGTTTTCGGTGCCTATCTGGTTAATGAACCGATAACCATCGCATAATTGTTTACAGTAAGCTGGGTTGATTGTATACAGCAGACAATGTAAGATCGATCTTTGTTTGGCAAGACAACCGGACGGTTTTTATGTTATATAAAACCATACCGGCTGGATGGTTTTTAAGATCCAGGTTGAGATACTAGCAGATCAGGAGGAAGACATGAAAAGAATAGCTTTATTAACCATGGGTTTGTTACTTGTTACTTCTCTTCTTTATGCGGGAGGGAGCTCCAGTCAACCGACAAAATACCCTGTTGTCCTGATCCACGGGATAGCGATGAACGATATAAACATCCTGGGTGTCGATTATTTTTACGGCATACAGAACGAACTTGAGGATGAAGGATTCACGGTCTTTGTCACCACCCAGGACTGCTTCAACAGCACCGAAGGCAGGGCCAGGGAAGTGTTCCAGGAGCTTCTCAACATCAAGGCGGTCCATCCGGAATATACTAAATTCAATATCATCGCCCATTCCCAGGGCGCCCTTGACGCCCGGTATCTGGTATCGAACCTGTCGACCACGATCAACGGAAAAGTAGTAAAGGGCTCCGACCTTGTCGCTTCCATCACCAGCATATCGGGAGTACACCGGGGATCACCGGTGGCCGACCTGGTCCTCGGCATTCTGCCTGCCGGCGTGGCCCGTGACGCTGTAGCCGGTATCGTCAATCTCTTCTGGAAGCTCTTCTTTAACAGCGAAAATGCCGATTCCGAGGCGGCAATACGGAGCCTCGCAACGTCATACATGATCAATATCTTCAACCCCAACGTGAAGGACGTTCCGGGGATCTATTATCAGAGTTACGCCGGAAAGATTAAAACGATAACGCCCACCTTCCTGGTCTCGGCGCCCCTCAACGCCTATATCAAGTCCGTTGACGGCGCCAATGACTGCATGGTTTCTGTCAACAGCGCCAGGTGGGGAAATTACCGCGGTGAGATTACCGGGGCATGGTGGTGCGGCGGCGTGGACCACTTCATGGAAATCGGCCATCTGTTCGGCATTACGCCGGGATTCGACGCTCCCGCTTTTTACGCGGGCATAGCAAAGGATTTACAGAAAAGAGGATATTAATTCATAAGGGGTCAGGGCGGCCCTGGTTGCTCTGACCCCTCACCCCCCCTGTACTTGTATTGATTTTGAATTTTTCACCGGGAAAAAGCCTGCCGCAAAGGTAATTGAGTAAAAAACACCCTTTTCTGATAATTATTATCTTGATAAATTGCCCATATTCATGGACTATATTCAAAAATGCCATGGGCCACACGTTCACGCTACAACTGTCAATTGCAGCATCGCTTGTCATTATTTCCCTGGCATCTGTTTATGCCGGCGGAAGGGACGCCGGCTCGCCCGTCGAATTGAAATCACTCAAAGAACAGTTTTCCCTCGCCGGTCAATGGAGGATAATGCTTGGCGATGATGCCCGGTATGCTGACCCCGGTTACGATGATTCCTCCTGGGACACGGTTGCCATGCCCGGAAGCCTGATGCCCTATATACTTCCCCGGACCGGCAGTATCAGCGGAATCCTGTGGTTAAGGAAGACCGTTTATATCGACCGAGACCTGCCGCGGGAGGACCTGGGCCTTATCATGGGAAGGATCGCCAATGCAGACGAGACCTATTTTAACGGCACAAGGGTGGGCGGCATGGGCGAGTTCCCGCCCGAGGCCCACTCCATGTGGAACCATCCCCGTTACTATCCGGTCAATCGGCCCTTTATCCAATACGGGGCGGACAACGTCATAGCAGTCCGCCTTTCCTACTATCTGTTCAGCGAGATATTGGGGGAGATAGCCGTATCGGACATGAAGCATTGGAACAAGGACAAGGACCTGGGAAGGTTCCTCTTCATTGATCTCAGCTACATAGTCCTCGCCATCGGCTTCGCGCTGCTGGTCGTGTATTCCTTCATCTTCATGCTGAAGCCCACGTCCCAGGAATACCTGTTCTACTGCCTGCAGCTCCTGTGCGGTTTTTTCATGATGCTGGAAGTGTGCACCTACTGGAACTTCTACGGCTCCATGATGGCCAGGTTCAAGGTTCTGGGCGTAGCCTGGGCGGCCGTCAATGTCACGCACCCCATATTCCTGCACCGCATATATGACCTCAAGAGGAAAAGGATCGAGGCGCTCCTCTGGATATACCTGGCGGTCATCGTCTTCATAGCCCTGTTGTTCATCGATGACTCCAATATCCGCCTCGGGGCGATATCCATGATTCTGGTCACCCAGCTTATCGGTTTTTACAACCTGTCATGCCATGTCACCGCCCTGGTGAAAAGGCATCCCTATGCCCTGATGTTCAGCTTTTTCGGGATCATCCTGGTCCTGGGGGCCATACATGACGGCTGGGCCTATCTTCTGAAGCTCTATGTCCTTGATGCAAGGGAGATCTCCGGCTTCTTCCAGGTCATGGTCCTGCCGTATGCCGCCGCGGGTCTCTATGTCGGAACGGCCCTGATCCTCGCGGTCAGGTTCGTGAGGATGATGAAAGAGGTCGAGGACCTCAACGTCAACCTTGAGAAAAAGGTCGATGAAAGAACGTTCCAGCTGAAGGTCCTCACCCATGAGCTTGAGGACAAGAACAGGATCCTCTCGGAGGTGGCATTGCGGGACAGCCTGACGGGCCTCTATAACCATGCCGCCTTCCACGCCCGGCTTCAGGAACTGATCAACGAATCGAAGCGCCACCGTTTTTCGATATGCGTGGTGATGATCGATATCGACGACTTCAAGGTCTTCAACGATAACTACGGCCACCAGCTGGGAGACGAGATCCTCCTGCGGATTTCCGATATATTCAAGTCCGGCCTGCGCGAATACGACGCCAAGTCGAAGTTCCTGGAAGAGTCGGTGGGCGTAAGCACGCAGATTGTCAGGAATTACGACCTTGTCGGCAGGTACGGGGGCGACGAATTCGTACTGCTCCTGCCCCACTGCGGGGAGGACGAGGCCAAGGTCGTCGCGGAGCGGATGTGCCGCAGCATCGAGGCGATCCGCCTGAAGAGTTATCCGGACCTGAAAATCACCGGGAGCTTCGGTATCGCCATGCTGGACGAGCATACCGAATGCCGCGACAGCAAGGAGCTCATCGCCCTGGCGGACAAGGCCCTGTACCGGGCGAAATCCGAAGGGAAGAACCGGATATGCTACATCAGGTATCAATAGCCGGGCGGCCGGGCGACATCGGATTAACAGAACGCTGACTGAGCGTGAGGATGCCATGAAACGGATGATGGTCATGATTCTTGTCGCTGCATTGGGCGCGGTATCGGGACATGCCGCGAAACCGGGCCGGGACATCATCAGGGACGCCGGCGCCCTGTGGGGCCGCGAAGGGGCCATGGTCACCATCGAGGGAACGGTGGCCAGGGAGATATGGCAGCACATGGTGGCCCCCCCGAAGGGTTACGGCCATGAAACGTATTTTGACATGGGCACGTTCCAGATCGTCATCTACTCGAAGGATCAGATCGAATGCGACGGCACGGTCCGGGCCACCGGCACGGTGGTGAGGATAGAAGGATCGTCCAAGAACCCGCGCCGGAAGGAAGCCTGCACCGAGTACCACGTGGCCGTTGATTCGTGGGAATGCCTTAAGTGAAGATGCCTTACGCTGCCGCTCCCTTCCCGGATTTTTTAACATAGAACGCCAGCCTGGCGGCAAACAGTGCGATAATCGCCAGGCATGCCGCTGACAGGCCCCACTTCAACGATGAAAGCAATCCGTTCATGAGAGCCATCCATCCGGGAATCTCCGTTTGCTGCCTGATAATGGCCAGCTCCAGGAAGTTTTCCGCCAGGTCAACCGCGGCAGCGGCGAAAGGAAGCAGAAAGTATAGAGGGATGTCCCTGGAAATCTCGGATTTCGGCAGTTTCGTTCTCAGGTAACAGAGCAGGAAAAACATGAATGAGCTGTAGATGACCGGGTGCAGGAAGTCCATGTAAAAATGGTCCCTGAACACCGCCATGCCGGTTTCGCCCCACGCGGTGATGATGTCCGCCAGGCTTTTGGCGTCAAAGGAAAACTGGAACTTCAGCTGCCCCGTCCCCAGCGGCCCAAGAATAATGAGAATGGTGGCCTGTGAAATAACATATAACAGGCCGCTGATTATGACCAGCGCGGGCAGGAGCTTCCTGTCTGAAATGAATTTTTTCATGGCGTATTCCCCGGCAATTTTCTGATCAAAGTGCCGATCTTGAACAGCTTTGTCAATCACTATGGATGCGCCGGCAGCCGGCCGGAAAAAAATTCTGAAATGCATCTCAAATGATAAGTATGAGGGGATAAAGTATTGACATTTGCGGTCCGGTGGCTTTTGCTTATTGTCAACTGCTTTGTTCTGTCAAACCTGACCGGAATTTCCATGGCATGCTTTCCCGTGTTTGCTGCCGGGTTAACGATACTATCTGGAGGAGTCAATGGGTTGGAAAGAAACGTATAATAAGAAGCTGGTTTCAATCAGTGACGCAGTTAAAGTGGTGAAGTCGGGCGATTTTATCTGCACGCCCGGAGGTCCCTGCGCCGCCTATGACCTCGTGGCCGAGGTGGCGAAGCGGTATGAAGAGCTGGAAAATGTGACGGTATCATCGGCCCTCATGATGCGGCCGATGCCGCATTTTGAAGCGAAATACCAGGGGCATATCGGCCACCTGGCCCTGTTCCTGGGGCCGCTGGAGCGCATCTTCATGCCCCAGGGAAATATTAAAGTCAACTCCTGCAGCTTCTCGAATTTCGACGACCTCATCACCCAGGAGCTTAAGCCGGACGTTCTCTTCATGGTCTGTTCCGAACCCGACGAATGGGGCTACATGAGCTTCGGTCCCGGCGGGGCGTCGGTTAATTACTCCATCCTGAAGACCGCCCGCGACGTCGTGGTCCAGGTCAATAAAAAGATCCCCTATACCTTCGGCACCCATGCCCACATCCACGTCGACCAGGCCACCTGCATCTGCGAGCAGGACTACGATGTCCCGGTGCTTCCGAACATCCCGATCACCGACGTGGAAAAGCAGATCGCGTCCCACATCGTTGAGCGCATCCCAGACGGCGCCACGGTCCAGCTCGGGTTCGGCGGCATCGCCAACGCCGTCGGCTTCTTCCTCGAGAACAAGAAGAACCTGGGGGTCCACACCGAGATGCTGACCGACTCGATGATGGACCTGACGAAGAAGGGCGTCATCAACGGCGCGTTCAAGCAGTATTACCCGGGCAAGATAACCTACGGCTTCGGCGTGGGGTCCAAGGAGCTCTACGAGTTCATGCACCGCAACCCGATGCTCGAATCAATGCCGATCCATTTCATCAACGACATCAACAACATCGCCATGAACGACAACTTCATCTCGATCAACAACGCCCTGACGGTTGACCTGACCGGCCAGGTCTGCTCCGAGTCGATCGGCTTCAACATGTTCAGCTCAACCGGCGGCCAGCTTGATTTCGTCCGCGGCGCGCACCGGTCGAAGGGAGGGAAGTCCTTTATCGCACTCAACTCCATGTCGGTCGGCAAATCCGGGCCCATCAACCGCATCACGTCAACGCTCCAGCCGGGGACCGTGGTGACCACGCCCCGGTCCGATGTCCAGTACGTGGTGACGGAATACGGCATAGCCGACCTCTGGCTCAAGAGCATCGAGGACCGCGCCCGCGCCATGATCGGCATCGCCCATCCCGATTTCCGGGAGAGCCTTGAAAAAGAGGCCATCGAGGCGGGCCTGATATCAAAGAAGGTGACGGTGGTGAAAAAGTAGCCCCCCAGCCCCCCCGGAGGGGGGCTGCTGTGGGAATGCATTTCCCGGAAGTCCCCCTCCGGGGGATTTATGGGGCCAATGTAATCGCAGCGATAAGATTTCAGACTATCCTGAAATAATCCCAACAGGAGGCGCCTATGTTAAACAACCCGGAAGCGACCGAGCAGGCATTGAAAATACTGCGCAGCGGCGCGACGTTCCAGTGGTACCTGATCCCGATGCTTGCCTTTGTCGTGTACGTCTATTTCAACGAGATTTCGAAGAAGAACTGGAAGGGAGTGGCGGCGGGCCTCTCGCTCTACATGGTGCACTGGTTCGTGGAGATCGTGAACGCCCTGATACAGCATTGTTCCGGCCACGCCCTCTGGACCGTCCCCACGGGGACCGCGTTTCTCCTTCTCATCGGCGTGGGGGTCGAGCTGAGCCTCATGTTCTCCATCTCGGGACTCATTTTCAGCAAGGTGCTGCCGGAGGACCCGAAGATGAAGATCCTCGGCGTGAACAACCGCCTGGTCATCGCGGTCATCAACGCGGCGTTCTACTCGGTGTTCGAGATCTTCCTAGTGAAAACGCCGGCCTTCGTGTGGGTCTATCCCTGGTGGGGCGCCCTCACCGTGTTCATCACGGTGTACATTCCCTTCTGGGTGGTGTCGATGTACTGCTATGACTGGGAGCCGAAGGTCCAGAAGATAGTTATCGGTTCCCTCTTCGGGGTGAATGCCGTCATGCTCATCGTCTTCGGCGGCATCTTGGGCTGGATATAGGCGTGCCATATCCGGTAAGGCCGACCTAAAATCCCCCTAAATCCCCCGGAGGGTGATTTAAATGATCAGTACCAGGTCAATAAGCCCCCTTCGGGGGGGGCGGGGGGCCTACGGATGCGACAGCTTGAGGCCCACGAGGCCGATGACGACCAGCCCCGCCGACACTATCCTGACCGCGGTGGCGGGGTCCCTGAAAAAGAGGATGCCCAGGGTGAAGGTCCCGACGGCGCCGATGCCGGTCCATACCGCGTAGGCGGTGCCGATCGGGATTGTCCGCTGGGCCAGGTACAGGAAGAGGCAGCTCTTGTCGGTATAACAATCGGCCTTTGTTTTGCTCTGACCCGGGATTTAACCGATAACTATCGGACTCTTTGTTGCTCTGACACCCTGAAATTACCGATAACAATCGGTCCTGTTTGCTCCGACCCCGGTTGTTACCGATACCAATCGACATGGCAAGCATCATTTCAATTTTTAACGATTCCCGCATATGCCCGCACCAGAAACTGGACCCCGTAACCCTGCCGGTCCTGACCCGCATTTCATGCCCTGACTTTGAATAATACGGGACGTGCCAATTAATATTTTGCAATTATTAAACCACATGATATGATAAACACCTGATGGATGAACCTCTGCTATGCCGGTGATGGATAGGCCCTCGGTTGAGCCGTTGCGGGGACGCCGTCATTGGATGGAAAACGCTCTGGAGAGATCGCGATGAAAGGCAGCTACGGAAAAGGTAAAACAAGCAATGAGATAGTAACCGGCAAAGGGCCGTCCGGAACCGCCGATAATTATCAGATTGAATACGTCCACGGCAGATTTTACCGTCTGGTGGGGGATGTTAAGACAGAATTCATCCCCGACAGGGAACTTCTTGTTAAAATAAAGGCGGCGCTGCGGAAAAAGGGCATGTCTCTTAAGGACATTGCCGAGGACCAGCCCCCGGTTGATTTCCAGGTGCTGAGCAGCGGGAAAGTCGTGCTGCGTCAGATTTATCCGGATAAATGAACGTCCATCTGTCGTAATGGTCTTTGTGGTGATTTCCCAGCCCCCTGCAACGCCGCGGCTCTGAAAAAACCTGCTTTGTTCCGTTGAAAAGAGCCAATCGGTATCCCGGCCCGATTCTTATTTAAGGACCTGCGTATCCCCTGGCCCAGGACCGCTTCCATCGTATCGTACCGGATGTTTTCAACAAGTCGGCGATGAGCGTTACGATTCTTTGCCTTCGGACGGCTTCGTTTCCTTGGTAAGCTCAAAGCTGAATATGGCCGAGAAGGTCCCGCCGTAGTAATGGTCCGATTTCCCGTTGAACCTGAAACCGCTGGCATCCGATCCCATGAAATAGAGAAACTGGTACCGGGCACCCAGGGAAAGGGTGAGGTGCGCCGCCGGTATCCGGTAGGCGAAGCTGGTCGTGATATTTCCCCCAGCGGCGTTATAGATCAGCCTGTTCTTCCGCTGGTTGTGAAGGGCGTCCTTGAAATTGAGCGGCAGTATGAACCCTTCTCCGCCATCTCTGATAAACATAATGAAGAACGAGTTATTGGCTTTCATCTGGGGATACTGGTAGAGGGCCGATACATTGAAGAAGAAGAACAGGTTCTCCACAACGTGCGCGCTGAAGCTTGCCCCGAGCCCGCCGGAATAACCGTTGTAGGTGATGCGCGTGTCGTTGTATATCCAGTAGTTTCCGGAGTCGGGACCGATGAGCCTCATGGGCACGTTGCAGGGTCATTCGGCGACGGTGTAATGCTGGAACTTGAAGCCGATGAACACTTTCATGAACGAGGTAACGGCGCAGCTCAGGGTCGGGTCAAGATCATACTTGTTCGTGCTCTGCCGCGAGGAAATCGCCGTCGGGGTGACAAGCCAGCTGACCTCCATCAGCGTCACGAAGACCGGTGCCGGGTAGGACGCCGCCAGGTGGGAAAATTTCGAAATATACCTGCCCGTGACAAAGACCGCGGAAACGTTCCAGCGTTCGGCAAAACTGAATCCCAGGGAGAAGCCGTAAAGGGGCGCCGGGTCCATGGTGAACCTGTGCTTCCAGGTATAGGACTGGGTGTTGTTTTTACTCAGCAGATTGTCTTTATAAAAAGGTTCTCAGGCGGCGTAGTAGCGGTAGGGCCCGAAACTGATGGATGCCGCATGTGAAACCGCCGGGATGGCTGCGGCCATGATGAGGAAGAATAGAATGAAGGTGAATTTCCTGCTGGAGCCGTGTTTTCCCTCGGTTGATGCGGTCATTTTCAATATCCTTATACCGGAATGTGTAACTATTAGCGGCCTCTAAAAAACGTAAGGCGGAAATATCCGCGCATGTCTGTTCTGGTTATGGAAGAGCATACTGGATCCTATGCGAACTATGATGGGGCCGGATTATTTTTTCAATGAGAATCCCCGGATTGCTTCATAAAATGTATGCTGGCACTTACCCGTTTTGGATTCAAATGACGGGGAGCGCTCTCCGATGGCTTGATGATGCTTCCGGTATCGACCGCATTCCTCTTTCAGCCTTATCATTGTATATAGTGATCAAGTGACATTAAAAAATTGCGAAAAAAAAAGATCGGTTGCGTCCGGCTGCTGTATCATGCTGGCAGGTATCGTATGGGTCATTCATCACCTGATAGGTAATAAAAAAAGATAACGTTGTAGATACTGTTGATCTGATGGCATATGGTCTGCTGAAATTACAACTAATAGGCCACGCAGAGAAGATAATTGCTGCCTGAACTGCAAATCAGGGAACCCCATGTAATCCAGCTGGAATTGGTAAAATTTGAATTCCCCATCTGGCCGATGGTCATCGATGAGCCAGACGTCCAACCGCTGCAATTATTGCTGTTTAACGTCCCGTCTGCATTGCTGCTGTTCCACCATTCCAGACCGCCGCCCAGGACGCTTGCGGCGCTTAATGTCATATCAATAGATCCGTCCCAGATGCTGGCCCAGTCGGTGGAAATGATATTTGCCCCTCCGCCATCAACAACGGAAATGCCGGTCCGGTAGGCAGGGGGGACAAGGTCAATGATCAGGTCGGAGGAGTCTACTGATAAAAACGCATGCACAGTGGTCCCGGCCGTGGGATTGGCGGCTGTGCATAGCGCATCGGCGCCGGCCCGGCCGCCCAAGTTGCCATTTGGCTGTTGCCCGGCGCTGTAGATATAGATGGCTGCCGGCGGAGGAGTCACCGCGGGAGCGTTAGGCTTAACGCCCAATAATAATAAGGGTTCATCCTTAGTATTGAAAACTAAATTATCACTCTCACAGGTGATGAAGAGCCCCGTCGTTCCCAAAAGCATGATAATAAACAGAATCTTTTTCATGGCCAACCATATAATAGTATAATATTTTTTCATCCATGTCAAATTAATTGTCCGTTTTAATATTAAGGATAATACAATTGATGTAAATGACAGGCATCAATTTTAACGAGAGTTACATTAATACACCACCAGCACGCCGCGGTCCAACAGCTCTTTGATCGTGCCCGTGTCCCTGACCGGGTTTCCCAGAAGGTTGACATAGAGCAGGCTTTCCAGTGTCTTTAATGCTGTAATATCCTCGATCTCGTTGAACGAAAGGTCCAGCTCCTTGAGGTTTACCAACGCAGCCAGGCCGCTGATATTACGGATACGGTTCCCGGAGAGGAACAGCGACTCCAGCTGAGCCAGGCGCGAAAGGGGGGCGATGCCGCTGATGTGGTTTCCGGAGAGGTTCAGGCCGCTGATGTTCATGCAATGCTCGACTCCCTTCAGGTCGACGATGTCGTAATCGGACAGGTCGAGTTCGCCCTCAATGGACTGCACGTCCTCAATGGTGATGGTGAAATCCAGGTTTCCCAGTATCAGCCTGGTGAGGGCCTCGATGAAGCCGTATTCATGGTCGTCGTAAGCTTCTTCGAATTCATCGGCTTCGTCCACCCCGGCGGCATCTTCATCATAGGGGGTTTTTTCATCATATCCGAAATCATCGTCACTGTAGGCGTAGGTCTCGTCAACGGTCCGCTCATCCCTGTGAACAGCGCGCTGCGGGGGGACGTCAAAAATGAAGATGTTTTTCAGCCGGGCCAGTTCTTCCAGCCTGTTGTTCCTGAAATGGAGCTCGATTTCGTTGAGTATTTTCGTAAGCTTGTCCGGGTGGTAGTGCTGAATGACACGGGCGAACATCCTGCTCAGGCCGCTCTCAGACGGCTCGATGCCCAGGAGTTCCGCGTAGAATGAGAGGCCGTTGAGGTCCCGGGCCCGGTACCTGGCTATGATATCCACGGTTATATCCTTCAACCGGGCCTGATTCACCTGCTTTTTCAGTTTATGATAGATGCTGTCTATGGTGTCTGTCATTGCCTGTTCCGTGTCATGCTCCGGCCGATATTGCCTGATAAGGCCGGCGCCGGGCCGAGCCATGGTCTTCATGATACCCCGGGGCCTCTATTGTCAAATATTTAAAACCGCGGGCGATCGGGGCGACGTGGAGAAATAGAACGGAGGAGGTCATTTAATAATTGACATCTCTTATCAGCTCCGGTACATATCGGTGGTGCCTGCAGGTTCCGTGGATAACGGCAGAGGGCAGCCGGCCGGAACTCGCCGATACCGCGTTACAAAACTCCTTGGTGATCGAAGAAAATGAATTTCGGATTTCCTCTAATCAGCGGCATCATGATCCTGACCGCCTGCTGCGCCCTGATGCTGGCGGTATATTCCTTCAATCACCGCGCCACGTCAAGGGCCGCCGTACCCTTCACGTTGTACATGGCCGCAATCGCCGAATGGGCCTTTTTTGCCGCCATTGAAGCCGCCTCGGCGGATTTCGGGACCAAGGTCTGGTGCGCCAGGATGGAATATATCGGCATAGGAAGCGTCCCGGTGCTCACCCTCCTGGTGGCCCTGGAATTCAACCGGCCGTTTCATTGGATCACCAGGAAGAGGCTTCTTCTCATCTGGCTGGTCCCCGCACTTAATTTCATCATGGTCCTGACGAACGACCTGCACGGTCTCATGTGGACGGATATCACGCCCGGCACAGCGGTATCCGGCAATCTCACCGCCGGTCCCTATCCTGTCTATGAGCATGGACCCTGGTTCTGGTTTTTCATAGCCTATTGCTATCTCCTGCTGGCCATCGCCACCTTCATCCTGTTCAGGACGGCCATTCGCTCCCGGGACCTGTATCGTTCAAAGACCATCGTCCTCATGGTCGGGATCATGATGCCGTGGATCGGCAGCCTGGCCTATGTTCTCGGCATAACGCCGGTGCCGGGCCTCGACCTCACCCCCATTGCCTTTATGATAACCGGCATCTCGGTGGCGTGGGGCATCATCAGGTACCGTCTGCTGGACATAGTGCCGGTCGCCTGCGACATGCTGATACGGAACATGGGCGACGCGGTCCTGGTCCTTGACGGCAGAGATGCCATCGAGGACATGAATCCGGCCGCCTGCAGGCTTTTCGGAGCCGACCCGTCGTCGGCCGTCGGCCGCCCGGTACGGGAGGTGGTTGCGTCCCGATTCCCTTCGGGACTTCTCCCCGCATCCGATCAGGGAACCGATGCAAGCGAGGAGATGCAGTGCGCCGGGGAATCGCCGGCAGTCTATGATGTCCGGATCTCCTCCCTGTTCGATGACCGCGGGCGGCTCATCGGGCGGCTCGTCGTCTTTCACGACATCACGGCCCTGAAGCGCGTCGAGGATGAAATGCGCCGCCTCAACCAGACCCTGGAGGAACGGGTGCGGATGCGGACGGAGATGCTCGAGCGGGAGATGGTCGAGCACAAGAAGGCCCGGGAAGCGCTCCAGAAGAGCGAGGACAAATACCGTCTCCTGGTGGAGAATATTTCCGATGTCATCTACAGCGTGGACCTTGAGGGCCGGTTCACCTATATAAGCCCGGTCATCGAGCAGGTGGCGGGATACAATCCGGAAGAGGTGATAGGGAAGCACTTCAGCTTCTTTGTCGATTCAAACGACCGGCCGAGAATGATGGAGGATGTCCTGAAGCTGTTTTCGGGGGAGCAGATGCCGCCGCGGGAGTTCCGCGCCGTTGACAAGGGGGGGAATGTCCATTACGTGCGCACCTCGGGCAGGCTGATTTACGAGGACGGGAAGGTCGCCGGCATCAGCGGCATCATGATAGACGTGACCGAGCGCCACCGTATCGAGGATGAGCGCCGCCGCCTCGAGATGCAGCTCCAGCACACCCAGAAGCTCGAGGGCCTCGGCGTCCTTGCCGGAGGGATCGCCCATGACTTCAACAATATCCTCACCGGCATCCTCGGCAACGCCGACCTGGCCCTCATGAAAATAGGTCCTGATTCCCCGGTCTGGGACAACCTGAGGGATATCCGGAAGGGGTCCTTCAGCGCGGCGGAGCTGTGCCGGCAGATGCTCGCCTATTCCGGCAAGGGGAGGTTCGAGCTTGCGCCCATCGACCTCCGCGAGGCGATGAAGGAGATCACCCAGCTCCTCGAGGTATCAATATCAAAGAAGATCGCCATCCGCTTTGAACTCCCCGAGCGGATGCCGCTCATCTACGGCGACGCCGTGCAGGTGAGGCAGATCATCATGAACCTCGTCATCAATGCCTCCGAGGCCATCGGTGACGAGACGGGGGCCATCATGATCGCCGCGGGCTCCACGGATATGTCGCGGGCCGACCTCAAGAGCACCTACCTGGACGACAACCTGCCCGAGGGGGAGTATGCCTACCTGGATGTGACCGATACCGGCACCGGCATGGACCGCGAGACCGTCGCCAGGATCTTCGAGCCCTTCTTCACCACAAAGTTCACCGGACGGGGCCTCGGCCTTGCCGCGGTCCTCGGCATTGTCCGGGGCCACCGGGGCGCGATCAGGATCAACAGCGAGCCGGGTAAGGGCACCTCCTTCAGGGTTTTCTTCCCGGCCCTGCATGGCCAGGGCGTCCGCGAGGAGGCGAAGAGGGAGCCTTCCGGGACATGGCACGGGTCCGGCACCGTGCTCCTGGTCGATGACGAGGAAACGGTCCTTTCGGTGGGGAGGCGCATGCTGGAGCTCCTCGGCTTTTCGGTGCTGACGGCGGCCAACGGCATTGAGGCCCTCAGGATCTTCAGGGAGCATGCCGCGTCGATCGTGTGCGTCATACTCGACCTCACCATGCCGATGATGAACGGCGTCGAGGCGTTCAGTGAACTGAAGAAGATCAGGCCGGACATCAGGGTGATCATTTCCAGCGGATACAGCGAATACGAGATATCGGAACGGTTCGCCGGGAACACCGTTTCCGGTTTTGTCCAGAAGCCGTACCATTTCGAGGAATTTGCCGCGAGGCTCAGGGAAGCGCTCGGATAAACAGAATCCGCCCGGGTTCAGCCGCCGGAAACGCGGGAAATGTCGGGCGGGTTTTCCCCGTTCATCGAGCCCCAGCCGCGGGCAATGATCGTCGCCGCCTTCGCCGAGCGCCACTTTTCCGATTTTTCCCTGAAGACGAGCTTCAGCAGCGCTGAAAGCACCATGACCTCCATGAGGCGGACCGTGTGCCTGGCGCCTCCTACGTCGAAGTCGAGCATGGTGGCGTATTTCCGCTTCATCGGGATGATCATGGACGTTCCCAGGTCCCAGTCAAGCTCGTGCACCTCGACCACGCTGCTCGAGGGGCGGTTGTTTATTTTCACCGATCCCCTGGAGAAAATGAGCCGCCGGTCCCGGAGGCCCAGTTTGACCACGGCCCGGTAGATGAAATCGATGAGTGACAGGGGGACGCCCAGGGTGAAATAGCACTCTCCCTTCACCCTGATGAGACGCTTTACTTTTTTCACGACCCGCCTGCGCTCCAGCCGGGGCACGAGGATGTATTTTTCCGTGTCGCCGAAGCGGTCGATGGGGACTACCTTGTTTACCTGGCTATTTTTCATGACGCGTGTCTCCCCGCGGGCCCGGCGCCAGCGGCCTAGGCGATGCCCTGGTTCATTTTCTCGGTGCCGCCGATGAGCTCCGAGAGCTCGTCTGCCATAAGGGCGAGGTTTTCCGCCGTGGAGGAGAGGCCCCTGGCCGCGTCAATGTTGGACTGGATCAGGGTGCTGATGCTGCCGAGGTTCCTGGTTATCTCGTTCATATCCGTGTCCTGGGTCCTGGCGGCGTTCTTGATGTCGATCGATTTTTTCTGCACGATATCGACCTTCTCCTGGATGTCGACCTTGATCTGCTCCTGGGTGTTGATGTGGCGGAAGATGTCCCGTGATTTGTCCTGGACCGTGTTGACGATGCCCACGATTTCCTTCAGCATCGCCACGGTGGAGGCGATGCTGTTCATGCTTTCCATCGACATCTGGTTGTTGTACTGGATCAGCTCCGTTATCTCCTTGAGGCTCCCCACCGACTGGTCGGAGAGCTTGTTCACCTCGTGGGCGACGACGGCGAAGCCCTTGCCGTGCTCGCCGGCCCGGGCCGCCTCGATCGAGGCGTTCAGCGCCAGCAGCTGTATCTTGTCGAAGATCTCGCCGAGGATCTCCATGACGCTCGACAGCTTCCGGGAGCTCTCGAGGAGCTCGTTCGAGTTGCGTTCGATCAGGGTTATGGCCCCTTCGCTGTTCTTCACGATGGCGATGACCGACGTGAAGAGATTCGTGATCTCCTCTGAGCTGGCCTTGAGGACGTCTATTTCAACGGCGAGGCTCTTGATAGAATCGATGAGGGTCACGAAGGAGTCGTACTGGTCGGCCGTACTGGAGCTCACTTGGGCGATGCCGCCGGATACGCCCGTGGCTGTCGCGGCGATCCCGCTGATGGTCGATGCCTGTTCCTCGATGTTCCCGGAGAAGGAGGCAGTGGTCTGTCTCATGTCTGCCGCGACCTTCTTTAACTGATTAGAGCTGCCTTTTATAATGGTATGGATATCGAAAAGTTTCTTGAACTGTTCGTCGTTTTTGCCCTTCTCATCCTTGATGATGCGTATCGAGTTCTCCAGGACCGTGATGGAAAGCATGGCGATGAGATAGGCGATGGTCAGGGCCGCCAGGCTGTCGATGAGGCCGGTCTTGAGCATGGGGACCAGGGCCGCGTCGATGGTGTCCCTGTTCATGATGAACATGGCCAGGTCTGCGGCCACGAAAAAGATGAAGATGAGGGTCGTTACGATGCGCGACGAGAAGACCGCCGCGAACAGAATGCAGACGAACATGAAGTATGAAAGGCTCACGTAGGCGACCTCCGGCTTTTTCGCCAGAAACATGACGAAAACGACGCCTGAAGTGAGGATGACAAAAATATTGGCCGCAACCTGAAGTTTTCCCCGGCGAAGAAAAACGAGCGTCAGCAGGGAAAAAAGCGAAGCCGGTATGGCCGCTCCGTAAAACTGGAGGGCCCGTTCGAGGCTTACCGTGAAGGATGCGGCGGCCCCAATATTCAGGAGTACGATGAGGAACAGGGCGAAAAACATGACCAGGGAGGCTTTTTTTCTGGTCAGATAATCACTTTCGTCAAATTTGTAGAGAATGAAATGATTAAATCGTTTGAACATGGTGCGTAATCCTCGCCGGTAAATTTATTTAATGTTATACTATAGCGGAGATTGCCGTCAAATGATTAATAATATCTTTTAAATTGCTTCCTATAAAAAATACTTCCATAATCGCACCTTTTTGACCAAATGTCTAAAAAGGAAGAGGAGGAAATGGATACGGATTTCGCGCAATTTATTGCCGGGGCAGCCCTCGTTTCCCTTTCCGGGGTCATGGCGCCGGGACCGCTTTCGGCCGTAACGGTGGGGAAGGGGAGCAGGTCGCCCCACGCCGGCATCTTCATCGCCATCGGTCATGGCATGGTAGAACTCCCCCTCATGGCCGCGGTTTTTTTCGGCTTTGGATATGTCTTGGCATTCCCGGGCGTGAGGCCCGCCCTCGGCATGGCCGGGGGCGCGGTGCTTCTCTTCATGGCGATCGGGATGTTCAGAAGCCTTCGCGGCAGCGCAATAACAGCGGTGAGCGACAGCCGTTCTCCCCTGGGGGCCGGCGTGGTCCTTACGGCGGCCAATCCCTATTTCCTTCTCTGGTGGGCCACGGTGGGCGCTTCCATGGTGATGGGGGCGGCTGTTTTCGGCCCCGCCGGCGTGGCGGTTTTCATGGCGGTGCACTGGCTCTGCGATTTCGGGTGGAGCTGGGCGCTTTCCGTCCTCTCCTACCGCGGCGGCCGTTTTTTCGGCAACAGGTTCCAGAAGGCGGTCTGTGCCGTGAGCGGCGCGCTCCTCCTCATCTTCAGCGGCATATTCATACATCAGGCGGTGATGAGCCTGTTCTGACCGGCTGCCCGGTGTGTCCGGTGAGGGGGATTTCATTTTTCCGATAGTTACCGTTTGACGATAAGACTGATATAATCGAAGTGTTGGGAGAGGCGGGATGACCTGGCACAACAGGTAGCGGCGGGAAAATGTTAATTTTTGTTGCATAATTTAAGCCTTATCATGAAAATAACACAATTTCATGAATCCATAGAAATTGAATACGATGACAATAATTGACCTGATTATCATTTTTGCCAGCGGTCTTTCCATCGTGATGGCCCTGGGGTTACTCGTCCGTCCCATTGATTTTCGCAACATGGTCCTGGCGGTGATCCTGGCCCTCATGGGTTTTATCACTTTCTCCCTATACCTCCTCCATTCCCAAAAAATTTACGATTACCCGATACTTTTCTTTTTCCAGGTTCCGGTGGTTCTCTGCATGGGGCCGCTCCTTTTCTTTTACCTGGAGAGCCTTACCGGAGACAGAGACAGGCTTCACCGGAAGGACATCCTTCATTTTGCGCCGCTCCTGGTGGTGACCCTTTACCTCCTGTCCTATTTCCTTTACACTCCCAATGTTCAACGCGAAGTCGTCTATGAATTGATTAACCAGAACAGGCATATAATGCTCAGGATCATCTTTACCGGGAGCGTCCTTTCCCCGATACTCTACATAGCCGCGCCGATGGTGCGTATCCTTCTCCAGCTCAAGAAGGGAAACCCCGCGGAAAAGAAGATAGTCCTCCTCTTTTCCTTCCTGGTGATCTGGGTAATAACCGGCATTATCGGCCTGGGGGGGACCATCTCGCTGTCCCTGCCGGCGCTCAAGATAATCAACCTGCTGGTTAGCATGGTCATTTTATGCTTCTATCTCCTGGGACAGAGGTATCCGTACCTCGTCCAGTATGACACCGTGCATGTTGCAACGGCGGAGTCTGAATCATACTCCAAGTCATATCTCAACGGTCTTGATCTGGATAACCTGGGAAAGCAGCTGAACGTCATGATGACCAAAGAGAAGCTTTATTGCGACGAGGACCTCACTCTTCCCCGTCTCAGCCAGTCCCTGGGTGTGACCCAGCACCAGCTGTCCCAGTTCCTTAACCAGCATTACAACAAGAACTTCAACAATTATATTAACAGTTTTCGCATTGATGATGCTAAAAAACTTCTCATCGCTGAAGCTGACCGAAATACCCTTTCCATAGCCCTGGCTGTGGGGTTTAACTCCTATTCTGCCTTTCATTCGGCCTTCAGAAAAGCAACAGGGATATCTCCTGCTGAATTCAGAAAGAAATATGCACAAAATGGAAATAATTAGCAATTTATTTTTAATTTAAACAGCCACGTTGTTCCTTGTTTTAAAAATGCCCCTGATTCAAAAAACCCCCAGGGGCATTTTTTATCATATAACAAGTTGCTGATTTATAAATCTGAAACAAGAATTTGTTCCAAATTTATAACTATACGAGACTTCAATGAATTTTTGTGCTACGTTTTCATCAGAATTAGCCTTTAGCTGCAATATTTTAGGCAAATCCTCCTAAAATATGTTTAATCACTTTATTCAGCTTAGGTGCTGAGGATTTTCCTTGGCAAATTTTAAGGTAATACTTCTTGTTGGGCTGGTGCAATACCAGCCCCTCTTTTTTTCTACACCGAAATTCTTTGCCCTTCACAATCTGAATATTTATCAAAAATTTGTCATTTTATTAACTGGTATGTGGGTTCAGTGTTCCGGTCGAAGTTGCTCTCTGCCATCCAGCCCGTTCTTTCATTCAAATATACGCAAATAAGGATTTATTTACCGATATCGGAACCTTCCACTTTAAAGAGGCACCGATAACTATCCAGGGGGACGTAAACATCTGACTCAGTAGTTTAGGCATCCACGTCTCAATCATATACCGATAACAATCGGGATACAACTGCTCTGACCCTGTTCGTAATAGCCGGAGCATGGCTCAATGTCGCGGGCTTCTAATACAATTACTGATCCCGGTGTCAGAGTAACCCCTGACAAAATTGTTTTTTTCCTCTGGTGTCAGAGTAAAAACCCTAAAAAATAGTCGATTCATAAAAATTCTGTTGATTTAATCTAAATTCTTTTATTTGATTATTCCTGCCTTTTGAAGCTGATTCAATAGGATTTATAGAGTGGGTATAGGATTGAAACTAAAATACAAATTAATCCTCACCTTCATCATAATCATCATAACAGCGACCCTTCCACTCTCCCTGTTTATACTCAGTCAACAGGAAAAACAGAAGCTTGCCCTCATAACCCACCAGGGTGAGATAAACAGCCGTGTCCTGGCCCGGACAACCCTTAATATCCTGATGATGAACGGCGGCGATATCCGGAGCTCCATGGTGGATTCGCAGGACATGATATCCATGCTGAAGCCCCTTGCCGACGACGGGCTTATCTATGCGGACGCGATCTTGGTTTCTTCCGAGGAACGGTATAACGGCGTGGTACTGTCCCGGTACATCGGCGGGCGTGTTGCACGGAACAACGAGCCGAGGGCCAGGATCACGGCGGCCGAGGTTGACGCGCTGAAGCGGAACCCCGGCCATGCCGAGGTTTCATTTCCCGGCGCGGACGGCGTCTGCTACGAGTTTGTTTCCTCCGGCTCCCTGCCGGGCAAGCCGGCGGTCTGCCTCGGCAGGCTTGTGTATTCCCAGGCGGTGGTGCTTGCCCCCATCAGGAAGCTCCGCCTGGTCATCTACGCGGCCATTGCGGTGGCGCTGGTCCTGGCAAGCCTCCTCGGCTTTTTCCTGAGCACCTTTCTCTCGCGTCCCATCGGAAATCTCATCGTGGGCGTGGAAAAGATCGGCGGGGGCGACCTGGAGCACCGCATCCCGGTGAAGGGCGGCGACGAGCTGGCCATACTGGCCAATACCTTCAACCACCTGGCCCAGATCGTGCAGCTTGAGATCGACCAGCTCCGCACCGCCAACGTCGAGCTGAAGCGCCTCGACAGCCTGAAGGACGAGTTCCTCGCCAACATGTCCCACGAGCTGCGCACGCCGCTGTACGGGATCATCGGCATCGCCGAATCGCTCATCGGCGGCGCCGCCGGCCCTCCGAGCGAGGAGTCGATCCACGACCTTTCCCTCATCGTTTCCAGCGGCCGGCGCCTTGCCGGCATGGTCAATGACGTCCTCGACTTTTCAAAGCTGAAGCACCATGATATCGTCCTCAACCGGAAGCCGGTCAACCTCTATTCCCTGGCGCAGATGGTCATAGCCGTTTTGAAGCCCCTGGCGGAAAAGAAGGCCCTCTCGGTCCGGAACGACATTGATCCCGATGCGGCGCTGGTTGAGGCCGATGAGAACCGCCTCCAGCAGATCATGCTGAACCTCCTCGGCAACGCCGTGAAGTTCACTGAGACGGGCGGTATAACCGTCGCGGCGCGGAGGGAGCCCGCCGCTGAGGGCTTTTTCACGGTCGTCGTTGAAGACACCGGTATCGGCATCCCCCCGGACAAAACGGGCCGGATATTCGAGACCTTCGAGCAGGCCGACGGCTCCATCGCGCGCACCTACGGCGGGACCGGGCTGGGCCTGTCCATAGCGAAAAAACTGGTGGAGCTGCACGGCGGCAGGATATGGGTGGAGACGGAGGAGGGGAAGGGCTCGCGGTTTTACTTCACGATCCCGGCGGCATCCGGCGCGGCGCGGCCGAGCGGCGCAGCCGGCGAAACGAAGGAGCTCTTCGCGGACGCGCCGGCGCTTTTTCCCGGGGTGACCCTGGAGGATATCCGCACGATCGAAAACGGCGCCGTGACCAGACCCCGGGAGCGCGGCAGGATACTGGTCGTCGACGACGAACCGGTCATACTGCAGGTGCTGATCAATTATCTGACCCTCGAGGGGTATAACGTGGTTACCGCCGCGGGCGGCGACGAGGCGCTGCAGCGCCTCGATGAATCGACCTTTGACCTGGTCCTGCTTGACGTCATGCTGCCGCGCATGTCGGGGTACGAGGTGTGCCGCATCATCCGCGAGAAGCTGTCCGGCTTCGACCTGCCGGTGCTGATGCTGACGGCGCGGAACAAGCCCGAGGACATCGTCGCCGGCCTCGAGGCCGGCGCCAACGATTATCTCACCAAGCCGGTCAACCGGCAGGAGCTCCTGGCCCGGGTGAACAGCCTCATTTCCCTCCAGATATCGGTGAAGCTGAACAACGAGCTTTCGGTGATCAAGCGCGACATCCAGATAGCCCACGAGATCCAGAAGTCGGTGCTGACGCAGGAATTACCGGAAATTGACGGCGTCGACATGGCCCTGCGGTACGAGCCGATGACCAAGCTGGGGGGCGATTTCTATGACGTGCAGATGGTGGGGCCGGGCCTCCTCGGCATACTCATCGCCGACGTTTCCGGCCACGGCATACCGGCCGCTTTCATCTGCTCCATGCTCAAGGTGGCCTACTCGTTCCACCGGCCCGACGCCGGCAATCCCGCGGCCCTCATGGGCCACATGAGCTCCACCATGATCAATTACACCGGCGGGCAGTTCATAACGGCCTGTTACGCCTGCGTCGACCTTGGCGCCAGGAAACTGCGCCATTCCAACGCCGGTCACTGGCCCCTGCTCATATGGCGCAAGCGGGAGCAGAGGATCATCGCGGCCTATGAAAACAGCATGCCCATCGGCTGGTATGTCGAGAAAGATTACCCCGTCATGGAGTCGGACATCATCGCGGGGGACCGGGTGATACTCTACACCGACGGCATCCTGGAGGCACGCAACCACCGGGGAATGCTCTTCGGCGAAGAGCGGTTCCACGACTTTATCAGGACCAGCCAGGATTGCAGCGCCAGGGAATTCGTTGACGGCATCTTTGCGGCGGTGGTTCAATGGATCGGGGGCGACCCCGACGCGAGCCTGGGCGACGATATTACCGTAATCGCCGTGGATTTTCTTGACTGAAGGAGTGCGGAGGCATACCCTACCATGATGACGGATATTCTCCATCTCGTCAAACACCATGATGACGCGATACACTATGACAGCTTCGTGGTGAGGGTGATGGCGGCGGACGTGCTGGACATGGACAGCGCCGGCGACCTGCGGGTGTTCCTCCGCACCCTGATCGGCGGCGGCGTGACGAAAATCGCCGTTGACATGACGGGCCTTGATTTCATCGACAGCTCCGGCATCGGCGTGCTGATAGAAGCGGCGAAGCACCTGCGGCAGCGCGGAGGGGACGTTGCCCTCCTGGCGGTGCCGGAACGCGTGCGGGTGATCGTCCAGCCGGTCAGGCTGAACCGTTTCATAAAAATGTTCGATACCGTGGACGAGGTGAAGAATTTTTTCAGGCATATATGAGTGATGTTGACGCGGCGCCGGTTTGGAAGGAGCCGGGCGGCACGTGAAACTCCATTCCGAGGTGTTCCGATGAACATGCAATTTGATGTCATTAAAGTTTCCCCGGTCTCTGCGGACAAGATCGATTACACGACCCTCATTTTCAAGGTGACCCTGCCCCAGAAAGTGGATATCGACAATTCAAAGGACCTCTGGGTCTACCTGAAGACCCTCGCCTCCGGCGGCGCTCAGAAAATGTTCATTGACCTGCGGCAGGTCACCTATATTGACAGCTCCGGCATCGGCGTCCTGATCAATACCGCCAAGCTGCTGCGGAAGCAGAAGGGGGACATCGTGATGGCCAACGTTTCTGACGACATCAAGAGCATCTTTAAAGTGATCAGGCTTGAGGAATTCATCACCATATTCAACACCGAAGTGGAAGCGGTGAAGTCTTTCAGCTACATCCGGTAGGAGAATGGCCATGAAGGAGCGGATTTACCACGTGGATGCCTTCTCGGAACGGCCCTTCGCGGGGAACCCCGCCGGGGTGTGCCTGCTGGACGGCCCGAAGCCTGACGGTTGGCTCCGGGGCGTGGCGCGTGAAATGAACCTTTCCGAAACGGCTTTTCTCCTTGAAGAGGGCGACGGCTATTCATTGCGCTGGTTCACCCCGGCGGTCGAGGTCGAGCTGTGCGGTCACGCGACCCTGGCGGCGGCGCACATCCTCTGGGAGACGGGCCGTCTCCCCGGAGACGGGACGGCGGTTTTCCGGACCCTGAGCGGGGAACTCTCCGCCCGGCGGAGGGGCGGATGGATCGTCATGGATTTCCCGGCAGAGGAGGACATGCCGGCGGATGCGCCGGAGATGCTGGTGCGGGCCCTGGGGGGGGATCCGCGGTACACCGGGAAAAACCGGTTTGATTATATCCTTGAATTCGGGTCGGAAGAAGAGATACGGGAAATGCGGCCCGATTACAAGCTGCTCGGGACCGTGCCCTGCCGTGGGGTGATCGTGACGGCCGCGGCGGCGGGGGAGTATGATTTCGTTTCCCGTTTCTTTGCCCCCGCGGTCGGCATAGATGAGGACCCCGTCACCGGGTCGGCGCACTGCTGCCTGGGGCCCTTCTGGAACCGGCGGCTCGGCAGGTCGTCATTCACGGCCCGCCAGGTCTCGGCGCGGGGCGGGACCGTTCGGGTCGAGGTCCGGGGCGGCCGGGTCATGCTGGGCGGACAGGCGGTGACGGTCATGGAAGGGGAGGTGTCGCTGTAAGACGTGAAAACTGAATTGCTCATGTGGCTGTTCCCGGTGGTGTTCATGGTCCATGAATTCGAGGAGATCATCTTTGTCAGGCGCTGGATAGACCGGAACCGGGAGGAACTGGCCCGCCGCTTTCCCCGCCTTTCGGCGCGGATGCTGCCCCTCCTGGAGAGGATCTCCACCGCGTCCTTCGCCTTTGTCGTCGCGGAGGAATTTATCCTGGTATCGCTGGTGACCTTCGGGGCTTACTGGTTTTCCAATTACGCCCTTTTCATCGGGATGGTAATCGGGTACGGCATACACCTGGCGGTCCATGTTCTCCAGTTTTTCATGATTCGGCGCTACATCCCCGCCATCGTGACCAGCGCCGCCACGGGCGTCTACGTGCTGTATGTCATCAATTATTTTTACGTCAATGGATTGATGCCGGTGCCGGATGTTGTTATCTTTACTGTGGCGTCGGTGGTGGTCCTGGTGCTGAACCTGGCGCTGATGCACAGACTTGCGGAGAGGCTGAGACTGTGATGGTTGCAGGGATGGCCATCGATGATTTTCCGGACCATCGGGATGACAAGGAGCGGCCGTGAGCGATACGGACAAGACCCGGGATGAGCTGATCGAGGAACTGAACAGACTGCGGGCCCTTCTCGCCGGCAGCATCAGGCAGGACGCGCGCCCCGCAAGGGATTCCATGATGGGTTACGGCGGCGAGGAAGAATGGCAGATCATGATGGATATGCTCGGCGACTTCCTCTTCATCGTCGACATCAAGGGAAGCGTCATCAAGACCAACCCCGTGACGGTGCAGAAGCTCGGTTATTCCATGGAAGAGCTCCTGTCGATGAACATCTTCGACCTCTACCCGCCGGAGCGGAGGGCCGAGGCCGAGGAGAGTTACTCGCAGATCATCGTCGGCGAGAAATACCTGTGCGACATCCCGTTCCGCTCGAAGTCGGGGGCCGACATCGCCATCGAAACGAAGGTCACGCCGGGGAAATGGCGCGGCGCGGAGGTGATTTTCAGCATATCGCGCGACGTGTCAGCCGGCAAGGCGGTGGAATACGAGCTCAGGGTCGCCTTCGAGAAGATGAAATCGATCCTCAGCTCTGTTTCGGCCTATATCTGGAGCGGCATCATCGATCCCGGGGGGAGGTTCACCTTTATCTACCGCTCTCCGGCCCTTTCAGACATCACCGGCCGTCAGCAGGATTACTTCCGGGGCGGTTTTGATGAATGGTTCGGCATTATCCATGTGGATGATCGGGAGCGGGTTTCAGACCTGTACCGGCGGCTCCTGGCCCGCCAGGTTGACCGGGGAGACGACACGTACAAGATATACCACGCCGGGGGCGACATCAGGTGGGTCCGTGACAGCATCCTGGCCCGTCCCTTCGGGGATAACCAGGTGCGCCTCGACGGGGTGGTCTCGGACGTGACGGAGCGCCGCAGGGCGGTGGAGGCCCTGGAAAAATCAGAAAGCCGGCTCAAGGGGATCCTCTCCTCCATGACCGAGCTGGTGTTCGCCTTTGACGCCGACATGCGGTTCATTTTCTACCATACGCCGGACATGAACAAGCTCTATCGCCAGCCGGAGGAGTTCATAGGAAAGCTCCATTCCGAGGTAATGCCCGCCGATCAAAACACCCTGTTCCGCGCCGCCTTTGAGGCGACGAAGACAAACGGCGAGGCTGAATTTGAATACTGGCTGGAAATCGGCGGCGGCGACCGCTGTTATTCGGCAAAGCTTTCCCCCATCGTCACGGAAGGTCGGTTTGACGGCGTGGTTGCCCTGGTCCGCGATATAACCGACCAGAAAAAGCTCCAGGACGCCCTGTTCCGCTCCGAGCGCCGGTACCGGGAGCTCTTCAACAATATCCACGACGGCTCCACCTGGATCGACATGAACGGGAGGCTGATCGATTTCAACCAGCCCTTCGAAGAGCTCCTGGGCTATGAGCGGGACGAGCTCTACCTGAAGACCGTATGGGACATCACCCCGGAAAAATGGCATGACCTCGAAAAGGGAATCGTCGAAAAGCAGTTGGTCGAGAGGGGCTATTCAGACCCGTACCGGAAGGAATATACCAGAAAAGACGGCACGGTCGTCCCGGTTGAAGTTAGGAAATATCTCATCCGTGACGATGAAGGGAAGCCCGAGGGCACCTGGGTCATCGTGAACAGGGTCCCCGCATAGCGGCCGCGGGACTGTCGGCGCATTCTGTCGCGGCCAATAAATAGTCCCTGAAATGAATTTTACATTTTTCTTGTTGACAATACAGTCCCGTTTAATATGTAGGTTCCCTGTACACCAGCGGAACGCCCAGGTGGTGGAATTTGGTAGACACGCATGGTTGAGGGCCATGTGGGAGTGATCCTGTGCGGGTTCAAGTCCCGCCCTGGGCAAATAAGAAGAGCCCCGTTTAGGGGCTTTTTGGATTTATGCCTGATGATAATAAGCCGGTGGCGCTGATCGGCGCCATTCAATTTAATCTTGTAAAGAGAGGAACTGCCGTGGCCACGGAACAAACTCTTGTCATTATCAAGCCGGACGGACTGGTGAAGTCCCTGACCGGCAACATCCTTTCCCGGCTCTCCGAGACCAAGCTGATCATCATAGGCGCGAAGATCGTGCGGGTGACAGAAGCGCTGGCGAAGGAGCATTACAAGCACCTGAGCGACAAGCCGTTTTTCGGCGAACTGGTCGAGTATATCATGGGTGACGTGCACAACACCCACCGGGTCATGGCCCTGATATACCAGGGTGACGGCGCCATATCCAAGGTCCGGGAGATCGTCGGCGACACGAACCCGGAAAAGGCGAACCCGGTCTCGATACGCGGCGCCTACGGCCGCATCACCACGACGGGCGTTTTTGAGAACGTTGTCCACGCCTCGTCAAGCGCCGAGGACGCCGAGCATGAGATAAAGCTCTGGTTCAAGCCGTCCGAGATCGTCGGGGACATTTATCCCACCAAGGACGTCGTTCGGGAAAAGGTCCACGAGAAAGACTGGGCCTGACCGATCCTCACACATTCTGGAGAAATCATCATGAGAATAATACTGCTGGGGGCCCCGGGCGCGGGCAAGGGGACCGTTTCGGAGATCCTGACTGAACAGTACGGCATAAAACAGATATCGACCGGGGACATCCTCCGGGGCGCCGTGAAGGCGGGCACCGAACTGGGAAAAACCGCCGAGGGCTACATGAAACGCGGCGAGCTTGTCCCGGATTCCCTTATCCTCGATATCATGGAAAAACGCCTCCAGGAAGATGACTGCCGCAAAGGCTTCATCCTCGACGGGTTTCCCCGCACCATCGCCCAGGCGGATTCATTGAAGGAGATGCTGGACCGGCTTGGCATGAAGATCGATGCCATCGTCAATCTTGAAGTCCCCGAGGACGTGATCATCAGGAGGCTCTCATCGCGCAGGACATGCTCCAACCATGACTGCCAGGCAATATACAATATCTACTCCAAGCCGTCCCGGAAAGAGGGGGTCTGCGACAAGTGCGGCAGCCCCACGGTCCAGAGGGACGACGAGACCGAAGAGGCGATAAAACAGCGCCTCGCGACCTACGCCGAAAAAACGGCCCCGCTCATCGATTATTACCGGCATGATCCGGCCTTTGTGTCGGCCCCTTCCATCAAGCCGGAGCCGGCCATTGAGGCGATACGGACCCGCGTCGGCCGTTGATGAGGGCCGGCGGGCGGCTGCTGCGCCGCGCAGCGAAAAAATACTTTACAAATAGACCCTGCTGTAAAGCATACTACGTAATTGACATGGCCGCCGGAAGGCGAAACGGAAGCTGTGACGGCCGTGTTCAATCAACTGGAGAGATGCCCGAGCTGGCCGAAGGGGACGGTCTCGAAAATCGTTGTGGGCTTTGCTCACCGAGGGTTCGAATCCCTCTCTCTCCGCCGTGAAAAGACGAAAGCGCGCATGCGCATGCGCGCCAACCTGGAGAGGTGTCCGAGAGGCCGAAGGAGCACGGTTGGAAACCGTGTGTAGCGTAAGCTACCGGGGGTTCGAATCCCCCCTTCTCCGCATACGCAATCCCTGGACCTGACCTCGTCCCCCGCCGGGGAGGGGCATATTTTCATGTAAGGATCACAGCCAATCCCATGTCCTACCAGGTAACCGCCAGAAAGTGGCGCCCCCAGAGCTTCGATGAGGTCGTCTTCCAGGACCATGTTTCCAAGACACTGAAAAACAGCATCGAGAAGGGGCGCGTGTCCCACGCCTACCTCTTTTCCGGGCCTCGCGGCGTGGGCAAGACGACCATGGCGAGGATCCTGGCGAAGGCCCTCAACTGCGAGACGGGGCCGACCCCCACGCCCTGCGACGCGTGCGACAACTGCCGGGAAATACGGAAGAGCACGTCCTTCGACGTCATCGAGATCGACGGCGCCTCCAACAACAGCGTCGACGATATCCGCGAGCTGCGCGAAAACGTCAATTTCGCGCCGGTCAAGTCCAAGTACAAGATCTACATCATCGACGAGGTGCACATGCTGAGCACGGCGGCCTTCAACGCCCTCCTCAAGACCCTGGAGGAACCGCCGCCCCATGTCGTCTTCGTCTTCGCCACCACCGAGATACACAAGATACCGGACACCATCCTGTCCCGGTGCCAGAAATACTTTTTCAAGAAGATACCCGTGGATCCCATCGTCGCGCACCTCCGCCTCATCGTGCAGCGCGAGGGATACCGGATATCCGACACGGCGCTTTACCCGATAGCGCGCGCCGCCGAGGGATCGATGCGGGACGCCCAGTCGCTCCTGGACCAGATCATATCGTTCTCGGACCTGCGCCGCGGAGGCGACGCGGAAATCGGCGAGGAGGATGCCCTTTCCATCCTGGGCATCGTGCCGGTGGAAAGCTATACGGCCCTCCTCGGCGCCATCGGCGCCGCGGACGCGGCCGCCGTCATGGCCGAGGTGCACCGGGTCTCGATCCTGGGGGTGGACATCCCGCGGTACGTGAGCGGCTTCGTGGACCTGCTCCGCACCGTCAGGCTCATACGGAACGGCGTGGCCGTGCATGAACTCCTCGGTCTCTCAGAGGAGGAGATCGGGATCGTGCGCGCCGCCGCCGCCGGCTTCCACGACGAGGAGCTCTCGATCATGTTCCGCATCGCCGCCGACCTGCAGGCGGAACTCAAGTTCTCCAACAACGAGCGGATCAACCTCGAGATGTCCCTCCTTGACATGATAGCGGTGAAAAAAGCGCCCACGCTCTCCTCCATCATAAGCAGGCTCGAGGGGGGCATGGCGGCCCCGCAGCATGAAACGGCGCCGAAGCCGAAGGCCGCCGCGGGCGGTGAGCCGCGGCCTGCCGCCAGGGCCAAAGGCGATGCCCCGGCGCCGGAAGCGCGGATCGCCGCTGTGCCGGCCCCGGGCGGGATCCGCAGGCACTGGGACGATTTTCTCAACTCGATCAAGGACAGCAAGCAGTACCTCCACTGCGTCCTGAAGCCGTCGTCGGTGTCGCTGGACGGAGACACCCTGAACATATCATTCCCGGGAGGAGGGGACAACTCCTATTATTTGCGCGTCCTGGAGCAGAAGAACCTCGAATTCATAAAAAAGGAAATATCGGGCCTCTGCGGCAGGCCGATCCGGGTCGTGGTGGGCGCCGGCGGCGCCGCCGCTCCGGACAGGGGCGGCACTGCGGCAACGGCGGCGGGAAAACCGGAGCGGGCCGCGCCGGAGGACCCGGCGGCCGTGCCGCCGCCTGAAGCGGAGATGGTGAAGAACCCCGGCGCCCAGGAATTCAAATCGGAAGACAAGACCGTGGAAAAAATCAAGAACGCCTTCCACGGGCAGATAATAGAAAAAGGAGAGAAGTGATGCTGAAGGGACTTGGCGATATCGGAAACCTGATGAAGCTCCAGAAGGAGTTCAAGACCATACAGAAGAAGATCATGGGCGCCTCCCGGGAGGCACAGAGCCCCAACGGGAAGGTAAAAGCGGTCGTGAACGGCGAGTACAGGGTTCTGACCCTTTCTATCGACCCGGAGTATCTGAAGGAGGCATCGCCGCGCGACCTGGAAAAATCGGTCCTTGCCGCCGTCAACAATGCGGTGGATGAAGTAAAAAGCTATTCGGCGGCCGAGATGGAAAAGCTGACCGGCGGCCTCAATATACCGGGACTCGGGGGACTCGGGAGCATGTTCAAGTAGACCTGATGAAATCGTCCGCCTATCTCGAAGCGCTCATAAAAAAATTCTCCAAGCTCCCCGGCATTGGGCCGAAGAGCGCGTCCCGCATCGCGTTCCATATACTGGGCATGCACCGTGAGGACGTCGAGTCCCTGGCGCGGGCCATGGTCGATCTCAAGCGAAACACCTTCACCTGCTCGCAGTGCGGGGGGATATCGGACGGGGAGACCTGCGCCATCTGCCTTGACCCGGCGCGGGACCGCGGCCTCATCTGCGTGGTTGAGGACGCTAAAGATGTCCTCACCATCGACGGTACCGGCGAGTTCGGGGGGCTCTATCATGTCCTGCACGGCCTGATTTCGCCGCTGGACGGGATCGGCCCCGATGAGCTTAACATACAGAGCCTGGTGGAAAAATGCCGGGGCGGGGCCGCGCGGGAAGTGATACTGGCCCTCAACCCGTCGGTTGAAGGCGACGCCACGTCGCTGTACATGGCGCGGCTCATCAACCCGTTCGGCGTCACCGTAACGAGAATCGCCCACGGATTACCCGTGGGCGCTGACCTGGAATTTGCCGATACCGCGACTATCATCAAGTCGCTTGAGGGAAGGGTGAAAATCTGAAATGGCGCCTAGTCGCCGAGCTTTTTTTCCACGTACTGGGCGATGATAGAGTTTCTCTGGTCGTCGTTCTGCACGAACTGGCAGCCGTATCTCCACTTGGTCATGAGCTTCCGCGAGAACATGACCTGCAGTTTGTCTTTCCTCATCTGCGGCCCGATCTTATAAAGAATATTGATGGTGGCACTGTTCAGGTTGTCCCGTTCGCTTTCAAAGGCGAGGCCGCCTACGGAGATATTGTTGAACCAGCACTCGTTGGCCGCCGGGTTCTCGTCATTTTCGACTATAAAATAGGAGGGCTGGTAAAAATCGGCTCTCGGAAAGGCCCTGTTGTTTTTTTGTTTTTTGCTGAATATCATCTTTTTCCCCCGTTGAGTGATGTTGTTGAATCGCTCGAGAATCCCCACCTGACACCCGGGACCCGATCTTCAGAGACTGTGGCGGAGAAAGGGTTTTGCCCTTGAACCCCGGAAAACTGTTTATTTTTGTAATTTTACTATAACAGTATAGTATAATAAAACGACATGATTTTGTCAATGTAAGTTTATTATTTGTACCTGCACGGGGGTGGGAAAGTGCAATTTTCATGAATTTTTTTTCACTTGTTTGACAAACGGATGTTGGGGGTTTCATTATGTTCCCCTTTTAACTTTAGCCGTTCCACCTTTCCCCTGTTTAACGCAATCCTAGCAGATGCGTCCCTGGATTATTTCTTTTTCTTCTTTTTACCTTCTATCTGTATGTCGATGGGGATCCCCTCCAGGCCCAGCTCTTTCTGCAGGGACTTTTCAAAGTAGCGGACGATGTCCTTTCTGAAATGCTCCGGGTTATTCACGAAGAGTTTGAACCGGGGCGGCGTCGAATCGGTCTGTGTTGCGTAGTATATTTTTATGCTGCTCTGGAGCTGGGGTATGCGACGCGAAGACTGGATCTGCGCCATAAGGCGGTTCAGCCGCGGGGTTTCTATTTTCTGCGATGCCCGTCCCTTGAGCTCCAGGGACTTGTCAATGATCCTGGTCAGCCGCTGCTTGTGCTTCGCGGATATCGAAATGATGGGGAAATCGCTCGCCTTGTAGAACTGGAACTTGAGGCGGTCGATGAAGGTGTCAAAGGTCCTGTGGTCTTTTTCGATGAGGTCCCACTTGTTCACGGCGATGATCACGGGCTTGCGGGCCTTCATGATCTCGTCGGAGATCTTCTTGTCCGTTTCGGTCAGGCCCGCCTCGGCGTCGATGAGGTGCACGACGACATCGCACCGCTCGATCGATTCAATGGTCCGGGTGAGGGAGTAGAAGTCGACGGCGTCGGTGATGCGGCTTTTTTTCCGTATCCCGGCGGTGTCAATGACGGTGATCCGCTTTTTATGATAGATGAAGTCCTCGTCGATGGAGTCCCTCGTGGTGCCGGGGACGTCCGACACCACGGCGCGGGCGTATCCGATGAGGGAGTTCAGGAGCGTCGATTTGCCGGAGTTGGGCCGTCCCACGATGGCGAGCTTCAGGTTGGCCTCGGGATGGGCGGTCTTTTTCACCGGGAGCATGTCGAGGACCTTGTCCAGGAGCATTGTCACGTTGAACAGGGTCTTCGCCGAGACCGGCACGATGTCCTGGAAGCCCATCTCGTAGAAGTTCGTCATGTTCTCCAGCAGTTCGGGGCCGTCCATCTTGTTGACCGCGATGATGGCGGGGATCCCCAGTTTGCGGATGATCTCCGCCAGGTCCATGTCGAAGGCCGTGGGCGACGGATTTTCCAGGAGTAGGATGATGATGGAGGCTTTCTTTAAATACTCCCGCGCGTTGGCCAGGATCGGTTCGGACAGCTCGGACGAGTCCGGAAGGTCGAGGCCGGGAGAATCGGCGAGGGTGAACATGATCGATTTGTAGTCGACGTTATACGATAGGATGTCCCTGGTCAGGCCGGGGACGGCGTCGACGATGGCCTTTTTCTGCTTTATGACCGCGTTGAAAAGGGTCGACTTCCCGACATTCCTTCTTCCGACGATGGCGACGATTGGCAGAGTGCTCATGGTTTCCTGCTTGTATGATCCGGGTGCAGTATTGTTGGATACCCCCTCAAATTCAAGCAAATAACATGATCTATGAGACATAATATTCTGCTTGAAATTTTTTGGGCCCTGTGGCATGCTGATAGTGCAGGGCATAAAAGCGGCAGCGGGTGACGCGTCATCGGTGCCCGGTCAGTGATGACGCGTAACGCCGTCGTTGGTTGCCGTTTGTGATGGTATCCAATTTTAACAATATACATGAGGCGGCGAATGGCCGCAAAATCTGTTAACCTTATCAAGTATCTGATCAAGGGCAAGGAGTCGAGAAGAAAGGCTCTCCTCAAGGAACTCGCCGCGGTGGAAGGACAGGTTAAAAAGCTCAAAAACGACATGAAAAACGCCGCGAAACGGGAGGCCGCCGCCAGGAAGGCGAAGAAGAAAAAGAAATAAGCAGATGCTGTTTGATACCGTGCATTCTTGATACCGAAAAAGGAGGGGCCGCCCTCCTTTTTCGCCGTATAATAAAATAATTGATAAAATTCCGGTGATATTCGATAATATAATATAGCGTTGTCCATAATGCCCATAGTCAGGGGTCCGGTCTTGATCCAGATAAACCAGAGAAAAAACAGGGATTTCCAGGAATTTGACGACGTTGATGAAATCGTCAACATCCTGAAGTCCCAGTTCACCAACCGCAGGCTCTATATCAAGTACGCAGTGGATAAAACCGAAATAACCGTCAACGAATACAATGCCGACGGGACGGTGATGGTGGTTACCGACCCGAATTACAAGAACGAGGGGAATTCCCTCATCATTTACGGTCTCTCCGACAAGTATATCGAGGTCGATCTCGAGGTGATCGAGGAGCGCGGGCCGGGCTATTATCACTGCAGGGTCAGGAGCGCCCGCCGGGCCTTGCGGGGACGGCGGGATCTCCGCTTCAAGGTGGCCCCGGACGACGTGGTGGCGACCAATTTCAGGATCTCGCGGCACACCATCGACGTGTCAAGTTTCAATATCCCGACCAGCATCAAGGTCGTGCTGGAGCAGTTTCAGTCGCAGAACTCGAAGATGAGCGATGTCCTCCGGGTGGACGTGTTCAAGCCCGACGACCGTGACCGGCTCCTGATCCAGATGAAAAAGACGGGAAAGACCCTCTGGGTCGCCAACACGGCCGAGCCCGATTCATACCGGGCGATGAATGACGATTTCATCGACATGCACGACCTGTACGGGGACGATCTCCCGGCGGTCATGAAGCGCTACATCGAGCGGGGCTACAAGTCAATCCTTGCGGTCCCGATCATCTATATCACCGAATCGTCGTCGTCGGTCCCCTTCGCGTACATACAGCTCATATCGAAGAGCAGGGGCTTCGGCCTTGACGACGTCCTGACCGTGAAAGACCATTCCTTCAAGCTCATCGACAGGATCCGCGACGCCAATACCCATCTCATCCCGATGCACCAGCACGTCGTCGACATCAGCCGGGGCGGGGCCAAGCTCAAGATCACGGACAAGAATCTGCAGAAATACATCATGCGGTCCAAGGGCTTTATCTTCGACCTGGTCTTCAAGCTCCAGGCGCCCATCACGATTTACGGCGAGGTGAAGGTTTCCTACACGGACGAGGATGAGAACCTCATGGTCGGCGTCGACTTCGAGGGGAACTCGTCGCGCAAGGACGAGATGAAGCGGTACTATTCGATCCTCAAGCCGATGGAGACCGACTACAAGGCAAAGCTGCTGAAATCGATGAAAAGCCGCAAAAAGGAATCACCGCCCGCTCCCGAGCAGTGACGGCCGTTCACATCTTTTCCCTGAGCTCCTTAGCAACTTCAGCGTCGGATTTTCTCGCATAGCAGGGGACGACCCGGTTGTAGTCCTTGAAGCGCGATGGGTCCGCCCGGTAGGCCTCGTTCACCAGCCTGCACATCGTCTCGCCTGAAGGAACGAAGTTTTTTTCAAAGACGCCCCGTTCAAGCGTCAGCAGCGCCTCCCGGTACTTTTCGGTGCCGTTGCCGATAAGGCGTGTTTTCCGGGAGATGTCAACGCCGCCCAGCAGGCGCTCGATGCCGTAATCGCCCGGCGGGATTATTTCCCGCGGCGCGAGGGGCGATCCGCTTTTCCGGTACAGGGCGCCGAAGACGCGCCCCTTTTTCGCGTCAAAGGCGACCATGACGTTTTCGCCGGTTTCGCCGTCGACTGATGCCGCGTAGAGCAGGTGGGTCGGAATGCCGACGAGGGGTATTCCCAGGACCTGGGCCATCATGCGCGCCGTTGATACGGCTATCCTGATGCCGGTGAAGGACCCCGGGCCCACGCCGACTCCCAGGCAGTTGATGTCCCCCGCCGCAAGGCCCAGCCCGGCCAGGCACCGGTCGATGGTGTCAAGGATCGTCACCGAATGCGACGTATTCACCGCGATCGATGTTTCGACCGCGGCGTCGCCCCGCGAGGCGGCGATGATTTCCAGCGGCGAAGCGGTGTCAATCACCAGGATGTTCAATCGTTATGCTCCTGCTCGTTTCGTTCATGTACCCGATCGTGACCGTTATGCGCGATGCGGGAAGCCGGTCGAGGGCCCGGTCGGCCCACTCGATGACCGAAATGCCGTCGCCCTCCCAGTACTCCTCGAAAAAGAGCTGGTCGAGCTCGTCGGGACTGTTGATGCGGTACAGGTCAAAATGGTAGAGCGGGACCGCGCCTTCGTATATCTCCATGAGGGTGAAGGTGGGGCTGGTGATTTCGTCCGTAATGCCCATGCCCCGGGCGATCCCCTTTGCCACGATGGTTTTGCCGGCGCCCAGCTCGCCGATAAGGGCGAACACCGAACCGGGCGCCGCGTTTCTGCCGAGCTCTGCCGCGAGATCAAGGGTCTCTTCCATTGAATGTGAGATGAGGTTCCGTGCCATCGCGCCAATCATCGCCGATGGAGCCGGTGAAGGCAAGCACAAATGTCTCTACGGGATTTTACCGATAACCATCTGAAGGATTTCCCCGATATAAACCGGCGTCAGGGCACAATCGTATCGACGGCCAGGTCATTTTCCGTTGTGTCGCCATGAAAAATATTTCGCAGAAAAAATTTTTCGGCGCAGGACGCATAACATGCAAATAAAACTATAAAAACCATATTTTTCTTGTGTTTTTTCCTTGATTATTTATAGTGCAGTTAACAAATATGCCTCTCATAGATAAATACGGGGGAGACACTATGGCGACCATTCCTAAAGAAGAAAAGGCCAAAAAGAAAAGAAAGATAATTATAGAAGCCCTGAAGAGGCTCCTCGATAAAGACGTGTATTCGCGCATCACCGTGCAGGAAATCGCCGACGAGGCCGGATTCTCCAAGGGCGGCGTTCTTCATTACTTCCCCACGAAAGAGGACATCTATCTCGAACTGATCGAGGAAATTTTCACCGAATTTGTCCAGGCGCACAGCTCGATTCTTGAGTGGGAGCTCGGCTCCGACGAGGTGGCGCCCATTTCAGCGCTGGTGGGCGCCGAGAATTTCATCATTGAGAAACGGAACATCAAGATCATCATGAATATCATCCTCTACGCCTTTGAAGAGGACAAGATCATGAAGATCGTGAGCAAGTATATCCGCCTGCACCGCAACTTTTACGATAACATCATATCGGACCTGTCGAAGGAGGGAAAGGGCCGCAGGAAATCGGACCTGCCGTCGAAATACCTGTCGAGGATCACGCAGACCATCGTGCTCTTCATCGGCCTCCTCGAATCGATCGATCCGTCGGATCCGTCGGAAATGGATTATCTCGAAATAGTCAAGTTCGTCACGTCCCTGCTCAGGGGGTAGGCCGGGGCGGTGCTCACCGATGGCGCCGCCGGGACACAGGCCATGGTGGACCGGGAACAACTCTACAGCAACCTGAACGAAGGGATCCTGGCGGAGCGGCTGGGGTCCTTCCATCGCAATCTCAGGAAAAACCTCGAACTCATCAGGGCCCATGGCGGTCTTCGAAGGGTGGTCCCCGAACTTGACGGGAAAACGGCGGTGGTCATTGCCGCCGGGCCTTCCCTTGAAAATAATTTCAGCGTCCTGAAACAGTACCAGTACCGCCGGGAACTGGTGTATATCGCCGCCGACATGGCGCTCCGGCCCCTGGCGCGGTTCGGCATCACGCCGCGTTTTGTGGTGTCGTGCGAAACGAGCCCCCTGGATTTTTTCGGAGGCATCGACACGGCCCGCATGCACCTCCTGGCCTTCAGCTGCATGTCCCACGCGAACCTCGCGAGGTGGGCCGGCGACATGAGCTTCTACAACTGGATGATGAACCGCCCCGAATATGACGCGCTCTGGGAAACGGCCGGCCGTGACCTCGGCTTCGTGGCGACGGGCGGCCTGGTGACGACGCAGGCTGTGGCCTTCGCCCTCGGGTGCCGCGTCAGCGGCCTGGTGCTCGCGGGCAACGACCTCGGTTTCGCCGACCGGTACCATGCGCGCGAGTCGGTTCCATGCAGGGCCTCGGTTGACGGGGCTGACCGCATGGCTCCTCCGGAATCGCGCGAAATGGCCCGGCGGCGCCGCGCCATGGAATACCGGATCGAGCGCGGTGACCGGACCTACTACACCACCGGGCAGTTCCTGGCGGCGAAGCTGTGGCTTGAAAACCTTTTCAAGGACGGCCGCGTCCCCGTGTGCGACTGCAGCGACCCCGGCTGCTCTGAAAAATATGTTGCAAAAATGGCTTTAAGGGATTTTATGTCTTCCATGGACGGCAGAACCGGAAGGAAAAGGAGAAAGCCATGATAACGCTTCATAAACTCAATGGTGCGGAATTCATCCTTAATAATAACCACATAGAGACGATAGAATCGACGCCTGACAGCGTTATCACCCTGATGAATGAAAAAAAGTACATCGTGAAGGAAACCGCCGATGAGATCATACAAAAGATCAGGGAGTACCAGGTGGGAGTGCTGACGGGATTGAAGCGGGTCGAATGACTGCCTGAAAATTACCTCTTGACATATTTTAATGGAGCGATAGGATAACCTGAGGGAGTTGGGACTATGGTATTGATCACGGTCGAAGACCACGGCAAAGTCGTCATAGTGAATATTGACGGCGAATTCTACATAGACAGCGTGGAGAATGCTGAGAAGATCTGGAACGAACAGCTTGCCCGGCATCCGAAAGTAATGGCGGTCAACTGCAAGAACATCAAGTATATCGATTCCTCGGCGATCGGGATCCTGGTGAAATTCCTGAACAGCGCCATGAAGCAGAAGACTGAAATGATTTTTTACGATTTAAATGAAAACATCCTGGGAGTTTTTAAAACAGCGAAACTGAATAATTTTTTCAAGATCATGACCAGGACCCAGTTCGAAATGGAGTACCTGGAGAAGTAGTGTTTTTATCTGCAAGGGGCCTCGCCCCTTGAGCCCCTTTGTAACGTCGACGCTGAGTTGCCGTTCCTTGACTTCTGCACCTGCTTGTAATGCACTAAAAATAGTTTCTTCGTTGTGATTTTATGCCGAAACTACAATATGGGTGTTTTATGTATTAAGATTTTTTTTGAAAAACATTATTAATTATGAAAATATTCAAACAAAATCGGGGGTAAAAAAACTTATATTACACTTTTCTAAAAATGAATAAATTAATTGACATAAATAGTCAGATGTGATAATTATGTCACATATTTATACATTAATTTAATTATATTATTATTTTTGTGGTGTTTATAATTAGGTTAAAAACGGTCACACACAAGCTGATAAATGTTGAATATCTGTCGGGAAGGAATATATTATTTAGATGCGGAGCCTACTATTAATAATCTTCAGATTATAAAAAGGAACTGTCATGGGCGAAGAAGAAAAGGATGAGATAATCGAAGAGGAAGAGGAAGCGCCAAAGGAACCGGAGGCGGGGCGACGCTTAGAGGCGTCGAAGATCGTCAAGATACTGTTGTATGTCGCGGGCGGCATCCTTCTTATCGTCCTGGTGACCGGCATTTCGTACCTGGTGGCCAAGTATGTGCAGGAGAGCAGCTACCAGAAACGCCAGGATATTGTCGCGGCTCCGCCGCCGCCGCCCCTTGCCAGCTTCGAACTGCCGGATTTTTCCAAGACCACGGCCGATGCGGAACCTCATTTCATCAAGATGAAGATTTCGCTGGCCTATGAGCCGAACGTCGAGCTCAACAATGAGCTGGTTCAGCGCCGGGACCAGATACAGCATGTGATAAACATCATTCTGCAGGGCAAGAAATACGAGGACCTTGACACGGTGAGCGACTCCGTCGCCCTGGCCGAGGAGATCAAGGCCCATGTGAACGTGATCCTGATATCGGGAAAAATCAAGGAAGTGTATTTCAAGGAACTGGTGGTAAACTAGGCGGGATTTTTTAATCGTGGGAGGAGCATATGGGTGATGGATCATTATCACAAGACGAAATAGATGCGTTATTGCAGGGCGCTGATGATATGTTGTCCCCGACCAGCGGGCCGTCGGCTGCTGACGCAGGCCGGGGCCGTGGAGGGATGTTCCCGCCGAGTGAACTGAACGCGATACGCGACGCGCTCAATTCGGCAGTCGGGTCCGTGGCCCCGTCGCTCTCCGGTTATCTGGGCGGCAGGAACCTCCGGATATCGCGGCCTTTTATCGAAGTGAAGCACCAGGAGGCGGTGCGGTCCGATTTCTCCGGGCGGTATGTCCAGGTATCCATGGATTACACCGGGGCAATGAACGGAAGGAACCTCATCGTCTTCAATTACCAGGACGCGGGTTCCATTTCCTCCCTCATGATGGGGGACGACCGCGGCGTGCCTCCCGCGGAGCTGTCCGAGGCGCACCAGAGCACGATACAGGAGTTCACGAACCAGCTCCTTTCGTCGATGGCGACGCAGTTCAGCGGCTCCATTGGCGGGGCGATCAATACCACGCCGGCCACGCTCTCCCTTGCCACCGGCGGGAAGGACCTCGATCTGCCGGGGGGCGCGGACCTCGTCAAGGTAACCTATGATTTCGCCATAGACGGCGTGCTGAATTCAAAGCTGTTCCATATCATGGATGTTCCCCTGGCGCAGGCGTTGTCGAGCGCGACGGGCGGCATGGCCCAGACGGTCAGCCAGCCGCAGCAGTTCCCGGCCCATGCCGGCCAGGTGGGCATCAGCCCGGTCAAATTCCCGCCGCTGGACGAGGGGATCCCTCCCAGCGTCGGAGGAAATATATCCCTCATACTGGACGTCCCCATGACGCTGACGGTGGAGCTGGGACGCACCACGCAGCTCGTGCAGGACATACTGGGTCTCGGCGAGGGATCGATCATAGAGCTCGACAAGCTGGCCGGCGAACCGGTGGACCTGCTCGTCAACGGCAAGCTGATTGCCAAGGGCGAGGTCGTGGTCATCGACGAAAATTTCGGGGTCCGCGTGACGGATATCGTGAGTCCGGCCGAGAGGCTGTCGGGAATACAATAATATGGCGGTGGCGTTCATCGCCATATTTTTTACCGTTTTTTAATGAGACATAACATGGATGTAGCAATGAACAAAACAAACCTGCGCACGATTTCCCTGGCTGCCATTATTATTTTTGCCCTGGCGGCCGTATTATGTCCCATTGACCTCGCCGCAAAGAAGAAGCGCCAGAAGCAGGAGACGGTACGGCAGGAGCAGAAAGCGCCGGCCGATGAGAAGCAGGCGGCCGCCGATGAATCCGAACCGGCGCAGGAAAGCGAAAAGGCCGGGGAGGTTGCAAATGAAAAGGATAAGGAAGCGGCCAAAGAGGAGACCGTGGGCGTCCCCACCAGGGATTTCAAGGACGAGGATTTCAAGCCGCAGGTGGACGAGCCTTCGGCCGCATGGATGTTCATAAAGATGATTATCGTCCTCGGTATTTTCGCCGGGGGTTTCTACTATTTCTACCGTTTCATCACGAAGAAGTCCGGCATTGGCCTTTTCGGCGGCGAGGCGATCAAGGTGCTCTCCGTGGCCCCCCTGGGACAGAACAAGTTCCTCCAGGTGGTCGACCTGGCCGGCAAGGTGCTGGTCATCGGCGTGTCGGACAGCGCCATCAACCTCATCTCGGAGATCACCGACCGGGACCAGATAGACCGCATCAGGATACTTTCGAACCGGACGCCGCCGGCGGACCGCCGGGTCGCCGGGTTCCAGGAATACGTGATGAAGGATATCGGCAGGCTGATCGAGAAGGTCCGTGAATTCAGGAGCCGGGGCGGCAAGACTAAAACGACCGTTATCGACAATCCGGAAGACATAAATTATTTGCGGCAGCAGAGAAACCGGCTCAAGGATTTGAATGGTTCGGATCATGAATAAGAAAGTCATCATTATGGCGGCGCTCCTGGCGCTCTTTAGCGCCGGAATCTGCTACGCCCAGGACATCGGCGGGGGCGTCCGCATGCCGATACCGAAGATCACCTTCGACATCAAGGAGGCGGCGGCGCCGCGCGACGTGGCCCTTTCGCTCCAGGTCCTGTTCCTGCTGACCATCCTCACCCTGGCCCCGGCCATCATCATGATGATGACGGCCTTCACCCGGGTCGTGATCGTGATGGATTTCATCAAGCGGGCCCTCTCGCTCCAGCAGATGCCGCCGAACCAGATCATCATCGGTTTTTCCCTGTTCCTGACGTTTTTCATCATGGCCCCGACCTTCACGAAGATAAACGAGGACGCCCTCCAGCCGTACTTGAAGGGAAAGATCGACAACGAGGCATTTTTCAACAAGGGCATGGAGCCGCTGCGCGTGTTCATGTTCAAGCAGACGCGGGAAAAGGACATCGCCCTGTTCATCAAGCTCGCCAAGCTGCCGAAGCCGAAGAACCAGAAGGACGTGCCGACCTACTGCCTCATCCCGGCCTTCATGATCAGCGAGCTGAAGCGCGCCTTCGAGATCGGGGTGTTTATCTTCATTCCTTTCATTGTCATCGATATGATCGTGGCAAGCGCCCTCATGGCCATGGGCATGATCATGCTGCCGCCGATCATGATCTCGCTGCCGTTCAAGATCATACTGTTTATCCTTGTCGACGGATGGAACCTGCTGGCCTACGAGCTGGTGAGGTCCTTTAAATAGCGGGGTGGTGCAATGACCGATGTGACCGTAATAACCATAATGCGCGAATCGCTGATGACGATCCTCATCGTCTCCGCCCCGATGCTGGGAATAGGGATGTTCGTGGGCCTGATCATATCAATTTTCCAGACCACGACGTCGATCCAGGAGCAGACGCTGACCTTCGTGCCGAAGATCGTCGCCATCTTCGTGGTGTTGATCGTCTTCGGCTCGTGGATGATACGGTCGCTGGTGAATTACACGAACCATATTTTTTCGATGATTGAGAAATTGTGACGGGGGCTCGCCCCCACCCCTCCCAGAGGGGGTTGCCGGTGCTGATGAGAATTTGTGTTAAGATTGTTGCAAGTCCACCTCCGGGGGATGTAGGGGGCTACAAAGGCTCATGTACTACTTTGTGTACCATTTCCAGGTGTTTCTGCTCATCATGATGCGCCTGAACGCCATGATCATGATAGCCCCCTTTTTCTCGAGCGACGTGATACCGTTCCGGATCAAGGCGCTCATCTCGTTTCTCGTGACGCTGGTCATCTTTCCCATGGTGGCGGCCAAGGGGTACAGGGTCCCGGGCGACATGGGGGGATATTTCCTCCTCGTTCTGTCCGAGGTCGCCATCGGCCTGTTCATAGGGTTCCTGATCTCGGTGATCTTTGCAGCGTTCCAGCTGGCCGGTGAATTTTTCGCGGTACAGATCGGATTCGGGATCAACGAGGTCCTCGATCCCATCGGGCAGGTCAGCGTGCCGCTGGTGGGGCAGTTCAAGAACCTCATCGGCCTCCTGGTGCTCCTGGCGATGAACGGGCACCACCTGATGCTCCAGGGGATCTACCGCTCCTACGAACTGGCCCCGGTGATGGGCGTCAGCAAGGCCTTTATGGGCGGCCTGTTCAAATATTTATTGTATACCTTTTCAGGGATGTTCGTGGTGGCCCTGAAGATAGCGCTCCCCATCGTGGGCATCATTTTTTTGATGGAAGTAAGTCTCGGAGTGCTGTCGAAGGTCGCGCCCCAGATGAATATAATGATGCTGGGCTTCCCCTTCAAGATCGTCATCGCCTTCGTGGTGATGATCGTGGTGACGCCCCTCATCGTGCGGATCATGTGGGTGTCCCTTGAGCGGGCCTTTGGGTTCATATTCAAGATGCTGGCCCACTGGCCGGGATGATTGATTAATAATATGCCCCGCGAATGCCGCAGTGCGGCATTCGCGGGGCATGGTACAAATATATGACCGTGTACATACAGACATTCAACAAGTACAACCGCTTCGACGATCGGCTGTTTTTTGACCGTTTCTGGGACCTCCAGCTTTTCGCGGCGGAGGACGAGGGCCGCACCGAGGAACCGACCGAGAAAAAGCTCCGCGAGGCCAGGGAAAAGGGCCAGGTGGCCAAGACCGTCGAGCTGCCCCAGGCCATCGTCGTCATTTTCGGCTTCATGGTGATCCTGATCTTCGGGTCGTGGATCTTTGATATACTGGCGCGCGTGACCAAATATTACCTATCATCGTTTTCGCGCCTCAGCATCACCGAGCGGGGCATGTACCGCGAGTTCATCGCCATAATCTATGAATCGGGTAAGATATTGCTGCCGATATTCGTGGCCTCGATGGTGGCCGCCATCCTGGGCAACGTTGTCCAGGTCGGGTTCCAGTTTTCGGCGCACCCGCTCAAGATAGACTGGAGCAAAATCAAGTTCGACCCCGCCACCGTCATGAAGCGGATATTCTTTTCGAAACAGGTGGCCATGAACCTGTTCAAGTCGATATTCAAGGTCGTGGCCATCGGGTTCGTGGCCTATCTCATCATCATGGCCGACATGGACGACATTCTGAAAACGCCGGACGTTTCCGTCGCCATGGCCCTCAGGATCATCATGATGACGGCCTTCAAGATCATCATCTGGTCAGCGGTCCTTCTCCTGGCCCTTTCCATACCGGACTACTTTTTCCAGAAGCGGGAGTTCATCGAATCGTTGAAAATGACCAAGGAAGAGATGAAAGAGGAATTGAAGGAGACCATCGGCGACCCGTACATCAGGGCGCGCCTGCGCGAGATGCAGCGGCAGAACCTGCTCCGCGCCATGATGAGCAAGGAAGTGCCCCGGGCCGACGTGGTGGTCACCAACCCGACGCACTTCGCGGTGGCGCTGCAGTACGACCGGTATACGATGCCGGCGCCCACGGTCGTGGCCAAGGGCGAAGACAGCATCGCCCTGAAGATCCGGGAAGTGGCAGCGGAACACGGCATTCCCCTCATCCAGAACCGGCCCCTGGCCCAGGAAATGTACCAGCGGCTTGAGGTGGGGGACATCATTCCGGAAGACCTCTTTTACGCCGTTTCCTTGATATACGGCGAGATCATACGCAAGTACCCCGAGCGGTACCGGAAGCTGCAGGAGGCAATATAGCAATGAGGTGGCACCATGGCTGAAGCACGGGCGCGGGGAGGAGGGTTCGCGGCATTGCTCGAGAACACCCGGTGGATGCAGAAGACCGACATCCTGATGGGCATCGGTATCATCGCCGTGGTGACGATGCTCATCATACCGCTGCCGACGTTCCTTCTCGACTTTTTCCTGGTCATCAGTATCATGTCGGGGCTGCTGATCCTCATGATCGTCATGTTCATCGGGCGGACCTTCGACTTTTCAATATTTCCGTCGCTGCTCCTGATCACCACGGTATACCGCCTGGCCCTGAACGTGTCGTCGACGCGTCTCATCCTGCTCCAGGGGGCGGCCTTCGACGGCAAAATCATCAGGGCCTTCGGCGAGTTCGTCGTGGGAGGCAACTACGTCGTCGGCTTCATCATCTTCATCATCCTGGTCGCGGTGCAGTTCATCGTCATCACCAAGGGCGCGACGCGGACGGCCGAGGTCGCCGCCCGGTTCACCCTGGACGCCATGCCCGGCAAGCAGATGAGCATCGATTCCGACCTGTCCAACGGCCTTATCACCGAGGACGAGGCGCGGAAGCGGCGCGAGGAGATCCGGAAAGAGGCCGATTTCTACGGTGCCATGGACGGTGCCTCGAAGTTCGTGCAGGGCGACGTCAAGGTCGCCATCGTCATTACGTTTATCAATATCATCGGCGGCTTCATCATCGGCATGGTGATGCGGAACGAACCCTTTGACGTCGCGCTGAAGACGTACACCCTGCTGACCATCGGCGAGGGCCTGGTGGCCCAGATCCCGTCGCTCCTGATCACCACGGCAACCGGTATCATCGTCACCCGGGCCGTGTCCAATGAGAACATGGGCCAGGACTTGGCCGACCAGCTCGGGTCGCAGCCGCGGGCGCTCCTTATCACCGCGGCCACCCTGGGCGTCGCCATCGTGATCCCGGGCTTCCCGAAGCTCGCGCTCCTGATCCTCTCCGTCGGCCTCGGCGCCCTGGGGTATGTCCTTCTGCAGTCCCAGACCGAGGAGAAGGAAAAGGTCGAGCGCAAGGAGAAAGAGGCGGCGCTGAAGGAGCACCGGCCCGAGGAAGTCACCCAGCTCGTGCAGGTGGACCCCCTTGAAGTTGAGATCGGCTACAACCTGATACCGCTGGTTGACCCGGAGCAGGGCGGCACGCTTCTCGAACGGATCACCAATATACGGCGGCGGAGCGCCCTTGACATGGGCCTCATCGTGCCGCCCATCCGCATTAGGGACAACATGGAGCTTGAGCCCGAGGTCTATTCCATCCTGATCAAGGGCGTCGAGGTCGGCCGCGGCAGCCTGCAGGTCGACAAGCTCATGGCCATGGATTCGGGAGAGGTCGCGGAGAAGATCGAGGGACAGGAGTTCACCGAGCCGGTCTTCGGACTCAAGGCCATATGGATCAAGACGGACGTCCGCGACGTCGCGGAGAGCAGGGGCTACACCGTCGTCGACTGCCCGACCATCATCGCCACGCACCTCACGGAGATCATCAAGCGCCACGCGGACGAAATCCTGGGGCGGCAGGAGGTACAGAAGCTCATCGACACCGTGAAGGAGGATTACCCGGCGGTGGTTCGGGAGCTGGTGGAGGACCACAAGATGTCCCTGGGCGAGATACAGAAGGTGCTCCAGGCGCTGCTCCGCGAACGCGTTTCGATACGGAACATCGTCACCATCCTGGAAACGCTTTCGAGCTACGTGAGTTACTCCAAGGACCCGAGCTTCCTCACCGAGTACGTGCGGATCGCCCTGTCGCGGCAGATAACGAAAGACTACGTGGACAAGACGAACACGCTGTCGGTCATCACGGTCGACCCGGAAATAGAAACGATCATACGGAATTCAATACACGAGGACCCGATCGAGGGGCCGGTTCTGGCCATGGACCCGACCACGCACCAGACCGTCGTGTCAGCGCTGCTTGACGCGTATCGTCGCTCCAAGAGCATGGGACACGCGCCGGTGTACCTGGTCTCGCCGCAGATCCGGCGGGTGACCTTTACGCTCCTCGAGCGGGAGATGCCGGCGCCGGTGGTGCTTTCGTACAGCGAGATTTCGAGCGCCGTCAAGGTAGAAGTTGTGGTTTCCGCGCTGTTATCGAGTGCCGCGTAGCGGCACTCGATAACAGCGCGGTATATGGTTTAATATAATTGAAGAATATCGGGATGGGCGCACCACATTTCGTTCGCCCGCCGCGGATATGCATCCGTGTATACCGCGGCTCCTGGCGACCTCCCTGTCGCCGGCTCACTGAAATGTGGATGCGCCTCATGCAGACTACGTGATAGGAGTGATTACTATGAGGTACATCAAAATTCGGGGCAACAATTACAACGAGGTCATGATGAAGCTCAAGATGGAGCATGGCGACGATGCAATCCCCATCAGCCATAAATTCGTGAAGGAAGGAGGGCTCTTCAACTCCAAGCTCTTCGCCAAGGAGGTCGTGGAATTGACCGCGGCGGTGCAGGAGCGGAAGATGAAGTCAGGCTTTCTGGGCGAGAAAAAGAAGAAGATCGATTTCACCGTGGATGACGGGGATGCGGGCGTCACCGACCTCGGCAGGTCCCGGGTGAGCGATGCCATGGACCGTCCCGCGACCGCGGCGGCGGCCCCGGCGCCCGATCGCACGGACACTTTCGAAAAACGGCCCGCCGGCTTCACCTTCAACGAGAAACTGAATGAAGTGTACACCGGCATAGCCGAGCACAAGAAGGCGGCCCCGTCCCCCGAGCCGATACGGACGGCCCCCCCCGCCGGGCCGGCGGAAGAGGCGAGGAAGGCCGAGCCGGATCAGGCCCCGGCCGGCGGCGTCCGCTTTGAAAAGGAGCTCGACGAGATCAAGCGGGCCATCTACAAGATGACCAGCGAACGCATGAACGCCTGCGAGGCGCATGCTGCCGATGAGGCCAGCATCCGGCCTTTCCGCCAGGTCCTGAGGAACAACGACTATGATGACGAGCAGTGTTCGGCCCTGCTCAACGAGATGAAGAATTCCATCAGCAAAGAGGACCTTAAGGATAAGTACAAAATAGAAAAGAGCCTGAAGGACCTCCTGAAAAGCAAGATCGTCACCACCGGCCCCATCAAGACCGGCAACCGGAAAAAGATCGTCATGTTCATCGGCCCCACGGGAGTGGGCAAGACGACCACCATGGCCAAGCTCGGGGCTATCAATTCCCTCCGGGAGGGGCACTCGGTCGCCTTCGTCACCATAGACAATTACCGGATCGCCGCTACGGAGCAGCTGAAAAAGTACGCGGAAATCATGAATATCCCCATCTACGCGGTCAACAACCAGAAGGAGTTCAAGGACATCGTCACATCCGACAAATCGGACATCATCATGGTGGACACATCGGGGAGGAGCCACCGGAACGACCTCAAAATCTCAGAGATCAAGAGCTTCGCGGACCTGGTGGATTATGACTGCGAAAAGATCCTCTGCGTGAGCGCGAACACCAAAAAATGCGACCTGAACGACGTTTTCAGGGCCTTTGACGCCATCCATTTCGACAGCATTATCATTACCAAGGTCGATGAGACTTCTTATATCGGCAATGTCATCGATATTGCCGATAAATATAATAAGCCGATATCATATTATACCAACGGGCAGGAGGTCCCGAACGATATCGTGATCGCCGACCCCGATAAGATTGTTGACATGATGATCGGCAATGTTTATAATTAATCCAGGCAGAAGAGCATAAGGAGGTCCCCCGTGGATCAGGCGGCAAATCTAAGAAGACTGGTGCTCGAGAGCGACGCCAAGAAACAGAAAAAGACCAGGACGATAGCCATCACCAGCGGCAAGGGGGGCGTCGGCAAGACAAGCGTGGCGGTGAGCCTGTCCATAGCGCTCGCCCGCGGTGGTTCGTCGGTGACGCTCCTTGACGCCGATCTCGGCCTTGCCAACATCAATGTCATCCTGGGCATAATACCGAAATACAACCTGTACCATGTCATAAAGGGGCAGAAGAAGCTGAAGGACATCGTGATCGAGGTCCCGGAGGGGATCAAGATCATAGCCGGGGCCTCCGGCTTCCACCAGCTGGCGAACCTGGACCCGAAGCAGCGGAACGAGTTCATCGGCGCCGTCTCGGAGCTCGACTCCGACGATTACATGGTCGTTGACACGGGCGCCGGCGTTTCCCAGAACGTCCTCTCCTTCGTCATGGCTGCCGACGAGATCATCGTCGTCACCACCCCGGAGCCGACGGCCATCACCGACGCCTACGGCATCATCAAGTCGATCGCCGCGCAGTCTCCGGACAAGATGATCAAGATCATCGTGAACCGCGTCCAGTCCGTGGCCGAGGGGAACCGCGTCGCGCAGCGCGTGATCAACATCGCCGGCCAGTTCCTGAACATCAAGGTGGAAAACCTGGGATTCATATTTGACGACGTGTATGTGCCCAAGTCGGTGCGCAACCAGAAGCCCTTCATCGTGAGCTACCCGAAATCGAAGGCGTCCGGCTGCATCACGATAATCGCCGACAGGATCGGCAACAGAGAGATCGGCGCCGTGAAAGGCTCCGGGCTCGCGTCGTTCTTCAAGAACCTGTTCGTATCCCATGAGGACGAGGAGGACGGACAGTAGAAAAAGGCTTGATCCGTCAGTCGCGCTGTGAAACTATAACCGTGCGAGGAAAGGGGTTCCCGTTTTCAGTATGGTCACTCTGAATAAAATAAATCTTGAGTATAAATCCACCGTTCTCTTCGGATTTACCGCCCTGCTGCTGTCTTTCATAGTAGGGATGATCGCGGGCGTCCGGTGGAACGTGGTGTTGTTGAGATCGCTTCTGCTCATGGCGGTGTTCGCGGTCATCGGCTTCGGCGTGTCCTATATTTTCAAGAAATACGTACCCGAGATATACGAGCTTGTCTCCTCGCTGGCGGCGCTGCCCGGCGGCGGCAAGGAGGGCGAAACGGCCGCCGTCCCCGGAAGCGGGGAGGCGTCGGCGGAAAGCATGGAATTCGAGGCGCGCGATGCCGGGGGGGGCGGGGACGCGTCCGAAGGGCAGCCGTCGAATGCGGATTTCAGAGAGCTTGAAAAGGAAGGTCTGTCGCACTATTCGACCACTCCGGGCGGGGCTGGCTCGATACACACTAAGTCGGGGAAACTGGGGAAGCATATCCTGGAATCCGAGAAGCTGGCGAAATACGAGCCGAAAATTATGGCCCAGGCGGTGCGGACCATGATGGGCAAGGATAGAGAATAACACCCGGGACCACAGGTATGAATAATAAAAAATATAACGAGCTGGATGCCATCGGTGAAGACAAGCTCTGGGAGAAGTTCATCAAGAAAAACGACCAGGACATACGCGATTATTTCGTCGTCAAGTACGCGCCCCTGGTCAAGTATGTCGCCGGCAAGATATCCATGGGCATGCCGTCGAACATAGAGTTCGACGACCTGGTCTCCTACGGCATCTTCGGCCTCCTCGACGCCATCACCAAGTTTGATCCCGCCCGGGGGATCAAGTTCAAGACCTACGCCATGACCAGGATCCGCGGGGCCATCTTCGACGAGCTCCGCTCGATCGACTGGATCCCGCGCTCCATCCGCCAGAAGGCGAAGCAGGTCGAGCTGGTCATCACCGAGCTGGAGAACAGGCTCGGCCGGACCGTCGAGGACGAGGAGATCGCGCGGGAGCTGGGGGTTTCCACCGAAGAATTCCAGTCCCTGCTGTCAAAGCTTTCCGGCACGTCGATGCTTTCCCTGAACGACATCTGGTACCTCGGCGACGACAGCGACGAGCTCTCCATCCTGGAGACGCTGGAGGCTCCGGAGAACATGAACCCTGATATTTTGATTGAAAAGCAGGAAATCCGCGATTATATTATAGATGCTATTAAGAAGCTCCCGGACAAGGAGAAGAAGGTCATCGTTCTCTACTATTACGAAGATCTCACCCTGAAGGAAATCGGCGATGTGCTGGAAGTCACGGAGAGCCGGGTTTCCCAGCTCCATACCAAGGCTATCATGAGGCTGAGGGGCCGGCTCGGGCGTATCAAGCAGAACATCGTCGGATAATGTGGGTGCCGTTATCCGCGACGGAAGCGTCATGTTGTTGTGCCCGGGGCTGGGCTGATACCGAGGTTTCGATGGCGAATATCAAAGATCTATTCATGCGACTGGACGTGTCCGACCACGCAGAGGATAATGCTGTCGAGGTCTACGCCGATTCCGTTGCGCAGGCGCTCGAGGTGGCATCGAGGGAGCTGGGCATTGATATCAATCTCCTCGACTACCAGGTCCTCGACAAGGGGACCAGGGGGTTCCTTGGGATCGGCCGGGTGCCGTACCGCGTCCTGATAATCCCCATGGTGGGGAGCGAGGAGCATGCTGATCTCGCCACGCTCGAGCAGAAGCTTACCCGCGAACACGCCTTGCGCGGAGCTTCCATGAAGGCGAATGCCGACGGCTCCTTCAGAGTGCGCGTCACCAAGTCCGGCATATGGCTCACCGTCATCCCGCCCAAGGGGAACGGCCTCAAGGTAACCCCCGATGAAGTGAAGAACAAGCTCTATTCCCTGAAGATCGACGCCGACGAGTCGAAGATCATCAGGGAAGTTGATAAGGCGACGGGTAAGCCGGTGAAGATCGGCTCGTGGACCGCCAACCCGCAATACGACAGCTCCATGACCCTGGAAATGACCGATGATGAAATGAAGGTCTTCGTCCATTTCGTCCCGCCCCGCTATTCCGGCAGGCACATTGAGTATGACGAGGTCATTGACGCGCTGAAGAAGGCCGGCGTTAAGATAGGTATAAAGGAACAGGAAATAAAGGAATACCTGGAGGAGATGGACTATACCAGGCCGCTCCTGGCCGCCGAAGGCACCAGGGTGGTCAACGGCAGGGACGCCTACATCGAGTACAAGGTCCGCGTCGACAACAAGAACGTCTCCTTCGAGGAGGACGAGCAGGGCAAGGTGGATTTCCGCAACCTCGAGCTCCTGGAGAACGTCGTGGTGGGACAGCTCCTGGCGGTGAAGGTCCCGGCCGAGCAGGGCGTGCAGGGCCGGACGGTGACCAACCGCATCATCCCGGCGCGGCCCGGCAAGGACGTCAAGATACTCCACGGCAAGGGCACGATCCTGTCCGAGGACGGCACCGAACTCACCGCGGAGATCAACGGGCAGGTGACCTTCAAGGGCGGCCGCCTCAGCGTCGAGCCCGTCTATGTCGTCAACGGGGACGTTTCGCTGGAAACCGGCAACATCGTGTTCCTCGGTTCGGTCATCATAGCCGGCAGCGTGCAGGACAATTTCGAGGTGAAGGCGGCGGGCAACATCGAGGTGCGCGGCACGGTGCAGAAGGCCTTCCTGGAGGCTGAAGGCGATATCATCGTGTTCCAGGGCATCACCGGCCGCGACGAGGCGAAGATCGAGTCCACCGGCGGATCCGTGTACGCCAAGTTCATACAGAACGCCTTTGTCTTCGCCGAGAACGACGTCATCGTACCCGAGGGCATCATGCATTCGAACGTCGATGCCGGCAACAGGGTCGTTTCCATCGGCAAGCGGGCGCGGATCGTCGGCGGCATCATCCGGGCCGGGGACGAGGTGAATGCCCGCTTCCTCGGCACTGACGTGTCCACCAGGACCGAGATACGCGTGGGGATCCACCCGAAGGTGCTGCAGCAGCATTCCGACCTCACCGGCATGAAGACGAAAATCGAAGAAGAGCAGACCCAGCTCAAACTTAACCTCCGGACCCTGGAGACCCAGAAGAGGAACGCCGGAAGCAAGTTCCCGAAGGACAAGGAAAAACTCCTGAAAGACCTCCAGGCCCGGGACGCCAAGCTGAACGAACGGATGAACGAAATCAAGGGAGAGCTTGACGAGGTCAACTCCTACATCGGCATGATCGAGCACAAGGGAAAAGTCTGCGCCGAGCGCACGGCCCACGGGGGCGTTGAGATATACATCAAGGACAAGAGCTTCATCATGAAGGATCCGTACAACCACGTGAAATTTTCCCTCCAGGGCGACCAGATCCGCATTGGCGAGTACGAGCCGCCGGAGGGCGTCGAGGGGAGGATGATCATCTCGAGACGGAGGAGATGAGGATAGCGCCATGGCAATCAGGCCCATAGACATGCAGACCAATATGTCACAGGTCACCGAAGTCGGCAAGGACGCCCAGGCCCGCATGGACGCCGTCGTGGGGCAGCAGCACGGTCTTGAAAAGGAATCCGGGGAGAAGGCCCGCCTGGCGAACACGAAGCTCGACGAACTGAAAAAAGGCGAGAGCGCCACCATACGGGACCAGCAGAAGAAGGGAGGGAAAAAGCGTGAAGAGGTCCCGGAGGAACGGCAGGGCGAAGGCAAAAAAAAGCTCCGGACCGGAAGAAGCAAGGATTCCAGGATGGGGAATATTATCGATATATTGAAGTAATTTTTTTAAAGGTTATGCGACATAATCATTGAAAGGAAGGCGCGGCCTAGGGACCGCGCCTTCAATAAACATGACTCATCGAATGAGGAAATTATATGCAATTTTTCTTTTTACTCCTGTTCAATGTGTTTCTCGGTGCCGTGCTCTACCTGGTCATCAGCCTGAAGCTGGAGCGTTCGGCCACCGAGTTCCGCGAGCGGAGGTTCCGTAAAGAAATGGATGAGATCATCAAGGAGTTCAATACCACGGCGGAACGGAACATTTCCCTTCTGGAGAGCAGGATACGGCAGCTCCGGAGGCTGATGGAAAAAACCGGCGAAATCCGGACCCTCGACATCACCCTTGACGAAGAGGATGCCGGGGACCTGCGCGGCACGGCGGGACATGCGTGTGAACCCTCCATGCCGCAGGTACGGGAAAACCCGGATGGCGCCCGCGGTGGATTCTCCGGCGGCGGGACCGCGGCCGTGAAAGAAAACAATGGGGGCGGCCTTATAAAAAAAGGCTTGCTAATATTATCCGAAAAAATTATAGATAAATTATCGTTGAAGAAGGCCTCCGGGACCGGGCAGCATGGCGCTGATAAAGCGGCCATGCGCTATGCCGATGAATTTGCCGGAACATCAGAGGAACGGTTCCCGGTGCCCGGCGCTCTGTCCGGCAGAGGAAGCGCGATCATAGAAAAAGACATGACCGTGATGATACCTGCAGAAACGACGGATCCGGTGGATAAGCGCCGGAGTCTTTCGGCGGCAGAGATCGAGGCGATCGTGGCGGCATCGGATGACCGGTACCGGCTGGTATCGGTCCTCTTCGACAGCGGCTGTCCTGTCGACGAGATCTCAAGGTATTCCGGTATCCCGGCCGGTGAAGTGCGGCTGGTGCTGAACCTGAACCGCAGCAGGGATGCGTCGGGCGCTTAACGGAAGATTCGGCGCCGGGTGACGCCCCGGCGACATGACCAGTAACGTGCAGCTCGAGATTATGCCAAATGAAACTACCAACATATTCCGCGGTGACTTCGGCATTGAGCCGGCCATCAAGCGGCTTACCGAGGAGGAGTTCGGCAAGTTCGCCCGCCTCATTTACGATGAAAGCGGCATATTCCTGAAGGACACCAAGATAACCCTCCTGTCGAACAGGCTGCGGAAACGCCTCCAGGCGCTCAATATCAGCGAATTTTCAGATTATTACAATTATCTCCAGTCCCTGAACCCGAAGGAAAAGACCATCGAGTACGAGAAGATGCTCGACGTGGTCTCCACCAATGAAACGTATTTTTTTAGAAATGAGCGGCATTTCGAGGCGTTGACCCATGAATGCCTGCCGGAGATCGCAAAGGTTAAAAGCAATAAAAAGCTCCGCATATGGAGCGCGGCCTGTTCCACCGGCGAGGAGCCGTACACGATCGCGATATGCGTGAAGGAGAAGGCCCACCTCTTCGCCGGATGGGACATCGAGATCCTTGCCACCGATATCGCGCCGTCGGTCCTTGAATTCGCCAACATTGCCGAATACTCCGGCAGGAGGATCGAAAAGGTCCCGCCGGAATTCCTGAAGAAGTATTTTACCCCCAAGAATGACGACAAGCAGAATTACATCGTCAATGATGACGTGAAAAAACTGGTGAAGTTCTATTACCATAACTTTTTTAAAAGCCCCTTCCCAAAAGATATTGACATTATTTTCTGCAGAAACGTTATGATCTACTTTGATAAAAAGCACCAGATGGAACTGGTGTCGAAATTCTATCAGTCAATTCTCGATCACGGGTATCTGTTCATCGGCCATTCAGAAACGCTGCATTCGATATCGGAAGATTTCAGCTATAAAAAAATATTGGAAGCGCCCGTTTACGTGCCGAACCCCAGGAGATAATCAATGGATTTCCAGTTGATAAATGTCGGGATTGCCGATTACAACATATCATCGTCGCCCGATGTCTTGAGGACCATCCTCGGATCCTGTGTGGGCATCTGTCTCTATGATTCCGGGAAAAAAATCGGCGGCATGTGCCATATCATGCTGCCGGCGATGAAGGAGCAGGGCGCGTCGGTGAAAAAGTACGCCGATACGGCCATTCCCCTGATGTTAGACGAGATGAAGAGCAGGGGCGCCGATGTCTCCCGGATACAGGCGAAGATCGTCGGCGGGGCCCGGATGTTCAACGTGTCGGAGAACAGCATGATGGGAGAGATCGGGAACAACAATGTCTTGAAGGTGAGGGAGGTTCTCGGTGAACTGGCCATCGGCATTGTCTCCGAGGATATCGGCGGTAACTACGGACGCACCATCGATTTTTATCTTGATTCGGGAATGGTGAAGATCCGATCCATGGGCAAGGAAGAGAAAATCATATAACAGCCGGCGGGCATGCCCGGCCGGCCTCCATATCTTTCATAATAATGAGCGCCACCGGCAGGTAACATTTCATGGACAGTATGACAGGCTACGCGTTTCTGGAAAAAAGCACAGAACAGTTCTCCTATTCAGTGGAGCTCAAGTCGCTCAATTCGCGCTACCTTGAGATATATGTCAACGTGCCGAAAATCATCAAGAACGAGGAAAATGATCTCCACAATCTCCTCAAGCAGCGCTTCGGCCGAGGCAAGCTCGAGCTGAATATCGATATCTTCGACTGGGTGGTTTCCAAGCCGATCGCCATCAATTCCGATATGATAAAAAAATATTACCGGGAGCTGCGCCACGTGCACCGGGAGCTGGGGATCGCCGAGCCGCTCCGCTTCGAATCGGTGCTGAAGCTTGACGGCATCAGCCAGCGGGACCGCTCGGCCATATCGCGGACCTCGCGGGGCGATATCTATGCCACCATCGGCAGGGTTGTCGACAGGGCCCTGGACATGCGGAGGAAGGAAGGGGCCGCCATCAGGAAGGACCTGGCGAAGCTCGTGTCGGAGATAGCGGGGCACATCGGGGCGATCAAAAACGCCACGAAGAATTCGGTGAAGGACAAGAAGGAAACGCTCAGGAAAAGGATAGAGAACGTCGCCGGGGCAAAGGTCGACGACGTGCGCCTCTGCACCGAGATCGCCATCCTGGCGGACAAGCTCGACATCAACGAGGAGATCATCCGCCTGAAGGACCATATACAGAAATTCAAAGCGATGATGAAGGCGGGCGGCCAGGTCGGCAAGAAGCTTGATTTTCTCGCCCAGGAAATGTTCAGGGAGGTCAATACCATCGGATCGAAATCAAACAACGCCGAGATCGCCCACATGGTGGTTGACATGAAGAACCATATCGAAATGATCCGTGAGCACTGCAGGAACGTAGTATGAAAACCACTCTTATAAATATCGGATTCGGCAATGCCGTGGTCGCCGAGCGGGTCATTGTCGTGATAACGCCGGCATCCGCGTCGGGGAAGCGCCTCCGCGAGGAGGCGAAAGAGAACAACCTCCTCATAGACGCGACCCACGGCAGGAAGACCAGGGCGATCATCGTCATGGACAGCAACCACGTCATCCTCTCGGCCATGCAGCCGGAGACCATCGCAAACCGGTTGATGAACCTTGAAAGCGAATAACCTGTCACTCGTTATAAGCGCTCCGTCCGGCGCCGGCAAAACCACGCTGATCAACAGGCTCCTGTCGGACGACAGCCGTTTCTGTTTTTCGATATCAACAACGACCAGGGCGCGGCGGAACAACGAAATTGACGGTACAAGCTACTATTTTGTCCCGGAAAACGAGTTCAGGGGCATGATTGATCGCGACGAGTTTATAGAATGGGCCCGGGTGCACGGCAACTACTACGGGACATCAAAAAAAGAGATTGACAGAATTTGTTGTATTGGAAAAATCCCGATATTCGACGTGGATGTCCAGGGCGCCAGGAGTCTGAAGGGCAGGCTGGAAGGCGCGGTTTACATTTTTATAGTGCCTCCCTCCCGGGAAGTGCTTGAATCGAGGCTGAGAAACCGGAAAACCGATTCAGAAGAGCAGATACAGATACGGATGCGCAACGCCCTCAGGGAACTGGGAGAGTATGCGCAGTACGAGTATATAGTGGTCAATGACGATCTCGACGTCGCTCTGAATGAACTCCGTTCAATTGTAACCGCAGAATTATGCAAAACAGGTTATATGTATCATATAATTACCGACATGCTGGAGGAGAACCGTGATAATTCCGCTTGATAAATTGCTTACGTATAATAAGAATAAATATATTTTTTCCCGCGCAACCATGGAGGCCGTGGAAAAAATAGGCAACATGAGGTCTTTTCCCGAGGACGATTCCAAGTGGAAGGTCGTTCCCAACATCCTGAAACTGATGCTGAACAACGACGTCAAGTTCATCAACTACGAGGAACCGGAGAAGGAACAGTAATTATAGCCGGCGGTGAGGAACATATCAGGTACGCGGTCCTGGTGGGGCCCACGGCAGTCGGAAAGACCGGCGTGTCCCTTGCGGTTGCCGGCATCGATTTTGAGATCATATCGGCCGATTCCGTGCAGGTCTATCGGTATCTTGATATCGGGAGCGGCAAGCCGGACCGCTCGGAACGGGAACGGGTACGGCATTACGTCATCGATTGCGTTGATCCGGATGTCCCCTTCACGGCGGGTGATTTCTGCCGGGAGGCCCGGGGGGCCGCAGAGGCGATCCACGCGCGCGGCAGGAAGCCCCTGATCGTGGGCGGCACCGGCCTCTACATCGATTCTTTCTTCCAGGGGCTGTCCGAAATTCCCGCAATTCCCCTGGAGGTGAGGAGGGCGGTGAAAAGCGAGGCCGCGGAGCGGGGCCTTCAGGCCCTCCACGACGAGTTGGTCAGGATTGATCCGGACTTCGGGAACCGGATACATCCCAACGATACGCAGAGGATCACCAGGGGCATCGAGGTGTACCGTGGGACCGGGAAGCCCCTTTCGAGTTATTTCAGCAGCAAGCACCGCTACGGGTCGGACGACACGCTTTTCATAGGGCTCCGAGAGGAAAAGGACGTGCTGCAGAGGAAGATAGACGAGCGCGTTGACCGGATGATGGAGCGCGGTTTCCTGGAAGAGGTCCGGTCGCTCAGGGAACGCGGTTTCGGTCCCGGTCTCAAGTCGATGAAGTCGATCGGGTATGCCGAGCTCAATGATTATATAGACGGCGCCTGCAGTGTTGACGAGGCGGTCAGGTTGATCAAGACCGTCACCAGGCAATACGCCAAGCGCCAGATGACCTGGTTCCGCAAGAACAGGCGTATCAACTGGTTCGGTCCCGGTGAAGTGAAAAAAATAGATGAGCTGTTGCGGCTATGGCTGGACAGCGGAACAAAATAAAAAAATAGAACAGGGAAAGGTTAAGCACAATGGCGGTACAATACAACAACTTGCAGGACCATTTTTTAAACACCGCGAGAAAAGAGAAGATTGATATCAATATTTATCTCGTAAACGGCGTCCCCATCAAGGGGAAGGTCTTGAGCTTCGATAATTTCACCATCCTCATGGAAGTTGAAAAGAGGCAAAACCTCATCTACAAGCACGCGGTGTCGACCATCGTGCCCCTGCGGCCCATACCATACAAAGATGAAGAAGGAAAATAGCCTGGACCGGGTTAACCTCAATGAAAAACTTTCTGATTAAAACCATTGCCGTTGTCTTCGTTGTCGGGATCGTCTACGGCCTCTTTTTTTCCGTTGAGAAAATTGATGCCGGGACGTTATGCGTGGTCCAGGACCTGCGGAGCAAAACGGTGGTCCGCGTTGCCCGGCCCATCGTCGGAAATTACGCCTTCGTGTGGCAGGGCGCCCTGCCCTGGTGGTTTTCGATATCAAATCTGCCGGTCAGGAGGTCCGCGGGTATCACAGTGAAAATAAGTTTTCCGGAACTGAGCCTCCTCAAGGACGATAATTACCACCTGTGGGTGCCCCTGAGGGTCGTATACCGGATTGACGGTGATAGCTTTGCCGAAACGGCCAGGCTCGGGGACGGGGGCCGCGGCCTTGATGAACTGGTAACCGCGCTTTTTCAGGGGGAACTGCAGGAGGAACTGCACCCCCTGCTTGCGCCGGCTTATCAGCGTGAAGTGCTGGCGGCCCAGCTGGCGCCCGCCATTGAAAGGGCGGCAAAGAAACTAGAGGGCGATTTCAAGACCTCAGGCATCAAGCTGGTAAGCGCGAAGATGAGCGGAACGCCGGTGCTTCCAGAGAAGGCGGTCTATAACGAGGCTGTTATTCACGCTGCCGATCTGCGCAAGATGAACCGGGCCCGGGAGATGGATCTTATCGGTATACAGGCCTCGCTGGAGCGCGATAAGCTGAAAAACGAGCAATTCTACGCGAATCTCCTCAGGATATCCACGATAATAAGCGCGAATCCCGACATTTTGAAATATATTTATATTGACAAATTAGGGGCCAATGTAAACGTGATACTCTCGTCGGATAGTTCGGGCATTCCGCGGATGCTTGAAAAATCGGATAAGCCGGTGAAGGGAAAACCGAAAGAAATTGACAATCTCAGGTAATACGCTATCCTGAAATTGTTGAACGATGTCATTTCGACGAATCCCCGTATTCCGGATTGAGGAGACATCCTGATGATGTGATTGTCGCGACAGGATTTCTCGCCCCGCGTGGCGGGGTTCGAAATGAAGAATGCAGAAGACAACAAGTACACTGTAGAATAGATATCATAAAATAAAACACATGGAGTGAATCAAGGAGCCGCTTATGCCCTGTGGTAGAAAAAAGAAAAGAAAAAAAATAGCTAATCACAAACGGAAAAAGCGCAGAAGGGCTAACCGTCATAAAAAGAAGCTATAAGGTGAAATGAAAAGAGATTGGCCTGATCATTATGAACCAATCTCTTTTAATTTAATAGGTATCGCATGTTGAAGAAAAAAGCCTCGAACATTGTTCTTGATACCGCCCAGCATACATGGAAAAAACGCCCCTCCGAGATTCGCGGCTATCAGAGGACCTTCTACATAACCTCGGAGGACGGCGACTACATACGTGTTGATTACAACCTCAAGGATAAGCGTGTCCGTCTTTACGTCGAGATAGAGGAAGAAGGCGGAAACGCGTACTATTCGGTCATTACCGACGGCAAGATAACGGCAGAACGGAGCGTATCCACCGGCAGGAGTTTCGGCTTCACCGAGAAATTCCGCGAACGGGCCATGATTTTTTCCACCCTCCCCAACAGCCAGGTGCTCAAACTGATCAACCGCAACTACGGCATCCAGCGGGGAAAGGCCGTGGAGAAGGAAAAGCCGCAAACGGAGAAAGAGAAGCTCCTCAAGGAAACGAAACAGCGCTATTTCAAACCGGAGTTCTACCAGGCGGGCGAGGACGAGGGAAGGGCCGGCGGGAGGATCTTCAAGACCCTGGGCCTTGTCGACCTCATAGACTTCATGATCGGCCTGCTGATAGCCGGTTCGGTATTTTTATATTTCGGTTACAGCTATATCGCCATGGGCGTGGCAGCCGCGTTTTTCGGTATCATCATCGGATTCGTGGACATGTTTTTCCGCGGCCGGTCCCCCGTAATCTCCAAAGTCGGCTTTTTCCTCCTTTCGGGCGCCGTCCTGTATGTCTACGGCTATTTCCTGTGACAGGGCCCCGTATAACCACCCGGATATCGTTCACACTGTCATTTGTTGCATGTATTTGCTGTTAACGCCACGTCCCCGCCACCTATCCCTACCATGGAAAGGCGAACGCAGGCATGGATCCAATAATTCGGAACCTTCTCCTTTTGAAAAGAAGAGAGGCGCCAATCAGGATGATTGAGTGCCGGACGAGGACAGGATGTCCTAAACGCCCCCGCGGGGGCGGAGCGCGGGTGATATCCCCGAGGGCCTTCCAGGGGTTCCGGGCTTTGAAAATCCTCATTAATAAATATTTTATACTTGAAAACTATATTTGATTAATTACAGTAGTACCGGACGGATGGTTGCCCTCGCGGGGAAAACCCCTGTCGGAGGATCGCAGCTCGGGAGTGCATGGTAACGCGCCCCGCGGCCAGGGGCCGCCGGGCGGTAGTGCAACACTACATTAAACGGTTGGCACATATGGAAAAAAAAGAAAACTTCTTTTCCTCTCTCCAGATCGTCTGTTTCAAGATCGGAAACGAGGAATACGGCATCGATATACTCCAGGTGCAGGAAATCCTGAAACTCCCGAAAGTCACCAAGCTGCCCAAGTCCAAGCCCTATATCATGGGCGTCATAGATCTCAGGGGCAAGGTCCTCCCGATCGTTGACCTGAGCAAGCGCTTCAGCATCGATGCCAATAAGCTTACCGAGAACAGCAGGGCCATTGTCGTGACCATCGGCGGGAAGAAGGTGGGGCTGGGCATCGATTCCGTAAGCCACGTTATAAAGGTAAATTCAGGCGACATCGAGCCCCCGCCCCCGGTTGTGAGGGGCATTTCCGGGAAGTATATTGTCGGAATCGCAAAAGTCGATGAAGGGTTTGTCGTCGTCCTTGATATCACCCAGCTTTTTTCCGCCGATGAGCTGGGATCCCTCTAAAACGCGTCAATACGCCGCTATCAGAATCGTCTCGATCTCGTTGGTGTTGACTTCCCGCGGTGTGTTGTCAAGGAAGGGATAGGTGATCGCCAGGTCAGCGATCTCCTTGAACAGTGACTTCGATATGTCGTAGTTCGAGAGCCGCTGCGGAATATCGACGTCCGATTCCAGCTTGCGTATCGCTTCCACCGCCTTGATGGCAGCCTCGATGACCGTTACCTCGCGCACGTCTTCCCCCATGACCTTCGACATCTGCACGTATTTGCCCGGCGACGACGTCAGGTTGAATTCCATGATGTGGGGGAGGATGATGCTCATGGCGCTTTCAATGTCAAGGCTGGTCTTCGAGACAAGTGCCAGCGAGATGGCAAGGGTTATGGACAGGAACGATACGGCGAAGGCGATCCCGGTCATGACGGAGGATGTCGAAAGGGCCATGCGCGGGGCGCTGTTCTGCGACTCGCGGTACGCCACCGGGATGTTCCGGAAGAGCATGTCGATGGACTTCAGGGCATAGGTGTTTATGATGTCGTTGTTCTTCTTGGAAATGACCGATTCCGCGGCCAGGGCCAGGGTGCTGATCCCGCTTTTCAGTATCTTTTCCTCCGGGCAGTGGAGGGTTATCAGGGGATCAACGATGGTGGCCTCCGGATAGAGGTCCGGGTTGTGGTATATCCTCTTTGTCAACTCGTGGATCTCCTCGAGGTAGAAGAGTGGGGCGATCTCGAAGCCGAACATGGGACTCCCCGGGATGGTGATGAATTTCATCGGCTTCCTGTTGAGCTTCGGGTTGGTGAAAAGGTCATGGCAAAAGTAATAATTGGTGGCCAGGATCGTCAGGGCCTTGGCCGCGTTGATCGAATCGATGCCGCCGAAGCCTATGATCAGGTCGCTGTTGGTTTTCTTGATATAGGCCGCGGCGGTGTCAATTTCCTCCGTGTTGGGAGGGTTCACGATCTCGTCATAGACGATGCATCCGACATCGGCGTCCTTCAATTGCCTGGATATCATCTCGATGACGCTGCCGTAGAGTTCCAGGTCGTCGGCGGTGGTGACCAGTATCGCGCGGGAGCCGAACCGGGACGCGAGTTTCCCGATTTCCTTGATGATGTCCTGCCTGATATAAATCTGGCTGGGGAGGTGGAAATCTGGTCTAAGTTCTGTTGTCACCGCTGATCCCGCCTTTACCGTCCTGTTGTCCCGCCGCAGCCGCCGGGCGGACTTCTATGCTACCAATTGCATAAAAAAAGCGGACATATCAATGGTATCTCCGCTTCTTGCCGTTTCATGATAAGATAGGTCCCGTCTATTTTCGCACCAGAAAGTTTGCTATTCTGTCAGCGACCATCTCCAGTATTTCGGGTTTATCAAAATTATATGACCCATTGGCTATCTGTTCCTTGATTTCCCTGACGCGGTCCACCCTGATATCGGATGCTTCTTTCACGATCTGAGCGAGCCTGGAAACCTCGGCGGCGTTCTTGGCTTCGGATGAAATCTGAACAGAATCCTTTTTCTTGGTCTCTTTCGCGCCCGCGACAGGATTCGATTTCTTCGGTTCGATGATGTTGTTTATGTTGCCTATTTTATCGATAACCATTTTGATAACCCTTGTTTATTCTACTATTACTATCGGCCAAATTTGTCAATTCTTTAATAAAAATGGCCCAACTGCCGCATAAATTTTTCCAAAGTATACAAATATCAATATTGTATACTTATTTGACCGATATTTACCCACATTACGTAATTGTAACACCCCCGGAATATTTTTTATGGGTTTCCGACGCTGACTTTCATCATTATAAGTATAGCTAAAAATCCGATTCATTTCAATTATTTAAGATGCCGCTAAACTCTCATTTATGGGAAACCCGCTGGCCCTGGTTGAAGATAAATCATTGCAGATGGTAACTGATTTGTGATTTGTTGCCAGGTCCTGTTAACGTAGGACTGGTCCGGAACGCGGCTGGAATGCCTCTACGTCACATCCGTATCATCATCGGGTTCCCCATTGTAATCCCTGATGTCGTTATAGACAATCACGGAAAATTCGCCTTTTTCTTTCACGGAATCGATGGCTGAGATGATTTCGTCCACTTTTCCATATATGAATTCTTCATGCAGTTTGGTCATCTCCCGCCCGATAAGCAGCATCCTTCCCGGAAAAACCTCCCCGATGGCGACGATAAGCTTTTTTATCCGGTACGGCGATTCATACAGGACTATGATGCCGTTGAATTCCCTGAACGCGGCCAGCTCTTTTTTCCTCCTGCCTTCCTTTTTACTCAGAAAGCCGCCGAAGATTATGCTTTTGCCGTGATACCCGGAGACAGACACGATGGCGGCCAGGGCGGAAGGACCCGGCACCGGACATACCGGGATCCCCTGTTCCCGGGCCGCGGAGACCAGCCTGCTGCCGGGGTCGCTGAGGCCCGGCGTGCCGGAATCCGTTGCGTACGCTATGGACTTCCCTCCCTTGATAAGATCTATGACACCTTCGATTTTCTGGGGGGACGAGTGGGTGTGAAGGGAGAGGGCAGGCACGGAAATTCCATAGTGGCTGAGCAGTTTTCTCGTCTGCCTGGTGTCTTCGCAGTATACCACGTCGACATTTTCACGGAGAAGCCTGACCGCCCTGAAGGTGATATCTTCCATGTTGCCTATGGGGGTGGCCAGGATATACAGTATACCGGATGACATGGGGGAACGTTACTCACAGGTCCGGGTTTTGTAAAATCATTTCCATTTACCGTGAATAAAAATTTTAGGGGCGTTAAAAATACTTGCTATTTATCTAAAATCAACTGAAGTTGATTTGACCCCGGCCATGCCGGCCGGCGGAAGGGGCTCCGGCGGGCATGGCATGTCCACGGCCCGTGCCGGGTCATGTGATGCAGACCCCATACAATATCTTCCGAGGAGGAACATGGTGCCATGAATTTTGACGAGATAAAAAAATACTTTACCAGGGAGAAGATACAGCGGGATTCCCTGGTCACTGCTATATTCATTTTCGCCGGCCTGGTGCTGTTTACCCTGATGTTTATCATGGCCTCTCTCTTCCAGAGGGGCGGGAGCATATACCACCTGCTGCAGAACCTGGGCATCTTTTTCGTCTTCGCGGGCATGGCCCTCGCCTTTGCGGCCATCCACCGCGGCAATGTCTCCCCGGGCGAGCAAACCGTCCGCTCCCTGGCCGTGGCCACGGCGAAGCAGGCCCCTGTCGTGACCGGCATCCTGTTCTGCTCGGTCATCGTTATTTTTATCGTCGCGCTGGCGGAGCTCGTCCTGTCGCTCATCGGATATATCCCGTACGCGGGACCGGTCATGGTCGCCCTCCTGTCCCTCCCCCTGTTCGCGGTCAACTTCGCGGTGATAGCCGCCGTTGTCATGGTATGGATGGTGCTGCCTCCCATGGCGGGCGAGGGAACGGACCTCAGGAAAATGCCGATGGATTTTTACACTCTGATGAAAAAACGCGGGCTGATCATTTTCGGCTACACTATGATCACCATTGTGATCTTTGTGGTCATCTTCGGCGGCGTCCTCATCGTCATCCGGTATGCCACCGGCATAACCCGTTCAGTGCAGTGGAACATAGCCCCTGCCTATCCGCCCGTCTTTAAGGCCATCATAAGCTCTTCGTATATCACCGACGTGATATCGAAGATCGCGCCGCGGACAGACCCGATCGCCGCGCTCCGCGAGTACGGGTCCGGCATTTTCAATTATATAGACATGCTCGGCACGCTGCTCAAAGTGATATACGGGGTAACGCTGGCCGTCATCGCGTCCTTTGTCCTGGGGGTTTTTTTCAATGTGCTCTCGCATTTATATGTCCGCGCGAAGAAGGATGTCATCTGAAAATTTAGTGCGGGATTTTCCCGAGACACGGAGGGTTTTATGGCGTGGGGATCGCCAGGCTGTGCGTATATGCCGTATCATGCTGAGCAGTACTGGAGAAGGTAAATGAAAAAGTACTACTTGTTGTGGCAGCTGTTATCCTGCCAAGTTTGATCATTGCCGTTGTCTGCCTCCTGCTGCCGTATGATCTGGCGATACGGATTGCGACCGGACTGGTCGGAGTTCTGTCGGTACTCATATTCGCCGGTAATTTGATCACTCTGTTCCGCGGGTCGCGGCCGGCGCGGTTTATCGTCGCCGGCTTCACAGGCCTTGTCGTCGGCATCGTCCTGTACGTGCTCAAGTCCTTCGGCGTCCTTCCGGGCATGTTCCTCACCGAGTGGGGGGTCCAGATCGGATCGTCCCTGGTGGTCATCTTCCTCTCCCTGGCCCTCGCGGACAGGATCAATATCATGGGGAAAGACCTGGCGATGCTCCTCGAGGAACAGCGGGAGCACGAGAAGGAGACGAAGGAGCGGGCGGAATACCTCGAGGGGATCGTGAACACCGCCGCCGGACTTTCCGAGAAGTTCGTCCGGGTCAACGCAAAGCTCCAGGCCATCACGGCCAGGTTCTCGGAGCTTTCCATGGAGCAGGCGGCGACAAGCGAGGAAATGCCCTCGACCTTCGAGGATCTCCTGGCCTCGGTGGAAACCATTTACCAGGCGACCATCAGCCAGAAAATCGGGGGGGGAGAAATCGAAACTGATGGTGGATGATCTCCACGTGGCCCAGAAGGATCTCATCGAGGAAAACATGAAGGTGGAAAAAACGCTGAAGAAGATCGTCAACTCCACCACCTCCACCGGCGACAGCCTCCATAAGATGACCGACACGATGAACGTCATCAACACCGGCGGCAAGGAGATCAACCAGTTCATCGCCATGATCGACGACATCTCCGACCGCATCAACCTCCTCAGCCTGAACGCCGCCATCGAGGCGGCCCGGGCCGCGGCTTCGCCGTTGTCGCTGACGAGATCGGAAAGCTCGCCCAGGCCACGTCTGACAACTCCAAGGAGACCGCCCGCCAGATATCCAGGATCATCACCGACATCGAGGCCGGGGCGCGCATCGTCACCGACACGAAGGAATCGACCGACGTGATCTTCAAGATGGTGGGGGCCATCGGCGCGGGGATCAACTCGGTGCGGGAGCTGATGCTGAAGCAGAACCAGGCCATGGAAATGGTCATCAAGCAGGCGGGGGTCATCGACACCATGTCAAAAGAGGTGGTCACCTCGACCAACGAGCGGAAGAATTCCATGGCGCGCACCCAGTGGACCATCGACCGGCTCTCGGAAATGGCGCAGGAAATTTCCCAGTCCGACAGCCTCATCATTGATTGCGCGAAGATCATCCATGACAAGGCCCTGGAGCTTGACCGGGTGATACGCAGCAGGAGGGATGATGCCGGCGCCGTACCGGCAGGGGTTCCTGAACCGGCGCAGTCCTAGGCGTTCCGCACCTTCACCACGACAATACCCTTGTCCGGCCTGGTGGGGCACTTGAGCTCGCAGATGGCGCAGCCGATGCACAGGTCGGCCACGACATGGGGCAGCATAACCTTCCTGCCCTTAACGATTCCTTCTTTTACCCTGATGGCCTTCTCGGGGACCGGGCAGTGTTCCTCGCACACGATGCAGTTCTCGCCTTTGGCGTACGGTATGCAGATTGTTTTGTTGAACACGCCGGTGCCTATCTGCACTTTCTGTTTCCGCTCCAGGGGCAGCTCCGCTATCGCGTCCGTGGGACAGACCCGGCCGCAGAGGTTGCACCGGTATTCGCAGTAGCCCCGCCGGGTGTCCAGCACCGGCGACCAGGCCCGGGCAAGACCATCCGATATCGGCAGGGGCTGGAGCACATTGGTGGGGCACACCTTCATGCAGTTGCCGCAGCGGATGCAGCGCTGGATGAATTCCTCCTCCGGCAGGGCGCCGGGCGGCCGTATCAGCGAGATCGTGCCGGGCCGGGGCGGCTTCCGCGGACGGTTCGCCCTTTCAGCGGAGGGGGCCGCTGAAGCCGGCGGTGCCGCCAGGACCGCGCCGGCCATGGCTATAAAGCTTCCGCGGGTCATGAGGGCTCCCCCGGCCTGCACGGCGGGGGCTTCGGCCCGCTGTTTCCCGAACGTGAAGGCGGCCCTGTCATTGGGACAGAGGGCCACGCAGTCAAGGCAAAGTATGCATTCTTCCTTTATGTAGGAATTGTCCATCCTGATTGCATTCATGCGGCAGAGGTTGCGGCAAAGGCCGCAGTTTTTCTCGCACCGGCTCACGTCGCGCCGCAGCGGCGAAAAACGGGCGGGCAGGGCCAGGGCGGCGCCCAGGGGGCAGAGGTGCCGGCACCAGAACCTCCGCTTGATCAACGACAGGAACAGAATAACAAGAAGGATGATCAGGATGGAACCCGCGTGGTTGAATTCGGGAGTCGACAGGTTCAGGAACCCCTCGCGAAGATAATCGTAGGCCCACTCCAGCCACCCCGGATAATCCGCAGCCGCAAGGAGCGACGTGAACGCGCGGTCGATGGAGCCGCTCACCAGGGGATGTATGGTGAAGGAAAAGGCGCGCACGAAGATGGTGATCGGATCAAGGAACCACGCCAGCTGCACCCCCGCGAGGGCCGCGATGACGGTCGCTCCCAGGAAGAGATACTTTCCGTACCGCAGGGGAAGAGGATCGTTTTCTCTCTCTTTTTTCCGGAAGATTCTCATGACAAGGCTTTTACAGTATGAAAGAAAATCGAGGAGCGCCCCCAGGGGACAGATCCAGCCGCAGAAGCCGCGGCCCACGACGAAGGTGATGACAAGAAGGACGGCGGCGTAGATAAGCCCCGGCAGCAGCACCCGCTCCGCTATGGACGTGACGATCATGGCGAAGGGGTCAATCAGGAAGTAGAATTCAGGATTGATGTATCCCGAAAGCGGGTACCGCGTGTTCCAGAGTATATACGCCAGGACGAACACCGATACGGTCTGCGCCAGCCGGCGCAGCAGGAGCAGGCGCCTGGATGCCACGGCCTACACCGAGATTTTCCTGATGTTCGCCCCGGCTATATTCATGGTGCCCAGGCCGGCCTCCGCGCCGTTTTTTATATAGCCGATGTCTCCCGGGCTGATGCCGAAGAGCGTGGCCGCGTAGGCGTCCGCCAGGACCGGGTCGGTGCCGGCGATGACCGTTTTCGTCAGCTTGACGTCCTTGAGGTTCCCGCCGGAAGGGCCGTTCCGCAGCAGGATGCGGTAGGCGTCGATGACCGTCAGGTCAGGCCTGATGAAGCGCGTCAGATCAGTCAGCTTTTCGTCGATGTTCCAGTGCATCTCTCCCCGGTTGCCGCCGCAGATCCCCATCAGGTTTTTCATGGAGAGGGTGAGCCGCGAAAGACCGTGGTGCTTGGCGATGGGCGCGTTGATGAAGCAGTCGCACTCCACCGCGTCGCGGTAGATCGGCCACGATTTCATGGGGCTTGATTCGGAAAACGCTCCCGGGATGAATTTGTCTTTGTTGATGTGGGAAATGTGCCCGCCGGCCTTCTTGACCGCGTCGGCTATGCCGCTGTTGAGGTAGCACATGGGGGCCGAGTTGCAGGTATTGTCGAACACCTTAACTTTTTTGGCGCCGGAGTCGTAGCAGAGCCTGACCAGGGCCGCGACGACCTCGGGATTGGTGTTGGCGGCGTATTTCGGCTCGCGGTCCCAGCCGATGTTCGGCTTGATGACGACAATGGCGCCGGGCTTCACGAACCTGCCCATGCCGCCGACCGCCTCGACCGCTTTCCGGGTTATGGCCGCGGGGCTGTCGCCTTTGACCACGGCGAGGTCGCAGAGGGTCTTCACCGCGCGCCTGGGCCGGGGCTTAAGCTTCTCCGCGGCCCGCGCCTCCGCCGGCCGGAAGAGCGCGCGTATGAACGGGGTTGAGGCGAATGCGACGGCCATGCTGCGGAGAAAGTCTTTCCGGGACGTGCGCCCGGCGCGGTCCACGTTGCCGCCTGACAGGAATGAAAATATTTTTTTCATGGTTCCATCTCCTATCAATGAATTATAATCGGCCGCCGCTCAAATGCGGCTGGCGCCTCAATGAGAACGAGATTACTTGACTTCCAGCAGCTCCACTTCGAATATCAGGACTGAATTGCCCGGGATCGACTGGTTGTCCCGGTCGCCGTAGGCCAGGCCGCTCGGGATGGTAAGCTCGTACTTGGACCCGACCTTCATGAGCTGGAGGCCTTCCGTCCATCCGGGGATCACCTGGTTCAGCTGGAACTCGGCCGGCTGGTTCCTTTTATAGGAGCTGTCGAATTCGGTGCCGTCGATCAGGGTGCCTTTGTAGTGGACCTTCACCTTGCTGGTGGCGACGGGGGAGATGCCGGTCCCTTCCTTGAGCACCCGGTACTGAAGGCCGCTCGCGGTGGTCTTGACGCCCGCTTTTTCCTTGTTCTTTTTAAGGTACTCTTCGCCTTTCTTCAAGTTTTCACTGGAGCGGGCTGTCTGTTTCTTCATCATTTCCTCGGATATTTTCTGAAAGGCCGCGCGTATCTCGTCATCGGTCAGCCGGCTCTTGGTGCCTTTGTAAACGTCCTCAACGGCCTGATTGAAGGCCTTCATGTCGAGGTCCATGCCGCGGTTTTTCATGTCCTTGGCGAACTGCATGCCGATGCCGTAGCTCACCTTGGCGTTGTCGGAGCTGAGGTTGGCGTTGCACGATACGGCGGAAAAGACGAATAGGAAGCCGATTAAACCCAGAAAGTGTAGCAATTTCATTTGTTTATCCTTGGTTTTTATAGATTTGGTTCACAGTGCGTGATGATTACAGGTTCACGTTGAAGATAATTGTGTCAATTGATTTTTTGCATGGGGGTAATCGTCATCATAAGTGAAATCATTTTGATGAATAAGTAAGTCATTTGATAATAAAGTTACAAAGATGCCCGGTTTAAGGCAGGATCATGCCCGTTGGAAGTGGGGGTGTGTTTGGTGGCGGGGCAGGCTGCATATGAAGGCGGGTTACGCGATCCATCTGCGCCCCAATTTCCATTTGACATTTCCTCCCGGTATCCTGCAATACCTCCATGCAATTCAAGGTCATAGCTCACGATACAGAAACCGCAGCCCGCACCGGCGAGATAACCACCTCCCGGGGCATTATCCGCACGCCGGTCTTCATGCCAGTGGCAACAAGGGGCGCGGTGCGTGCCCTGTCGGGCCGCGACGTTGACGAGCTCGACTTCGATATCATTTTGTCCAATACCTACCACCTCTACCTGCGGCCGGGGCTGGACGTGCTGCGCGCGGCCGGGGGCCTTCACGGGTTCATGAATTTCCACCGGCCCATCCTTACCGACTCCGGCGGGTTCCAGGTCTTTTCGCTTTCCGATTTCTGCAAGGTCTACGACGACGGGGTCGAGTTCCGGTCCCACGTGGACGGGTCGCCGCACTATTTTTCCCCCGAGTCGGTCCTGGACGCGCAGAAGGGGATCGGCTCGGACATCATGATGGTGCTGGACCAGTGCACGCACTATCCCGTGGCCGAGAAGGAGGCGCGGGATGCCGTGGACCGGACGGTGCGCTGGGCCGGAGCCTCGCACCGGTACTGGCATGAACGCTTCGATCATGATAAGCAGGCCCTCTTCGCCATCGTGCAGGGGAGCGTGTTCAGCGGCCTCAGGAAAGAGTGCGTCGAACGCCTGCTGGAACTGCCCTTTCCCGGCTATGCCATCGGCGGGCTTTCCGTGGGAGAGCCGAAGGAGCTGTACCGGGAGATTACGGAATTCACCATGGCCCTTCTCCCGGAGGAACGGCCTCGGTACATGATGGGAGTGGGGAGCCCCCTGGAGATACTCTACGCCATCAGCCAGGGCACGGACATGTTCGACTCGGTCATGCCGACGCGCATTGCGCGCAACGGCACCCTCTTCACCTCCAACGGCAGGGTGAACATCAAGTCAGCCGCGTTCGAATCGGACCTGTCCCCCCTTGATCCCGCGTGCGGCTGCTACGTGTGCCGCACCTGTTCCCGGGCCTACCTGCGGCACCTGTTCAGGTCCGGCGAGATATCGGCCCTGATCTACAACACCTTTCACAACCTTTATTTCATGAATTACTTCATGAGGGAAGTCAGGGAGAGCATAGCCGGGGGCTTTTTTGTAGACGTTTACCGAAGATGGGAAGCCCTGTACGAGGGCGACATTTAGCTTTAAATGTATAAAAATATTCTTGACCAACCTTAATTAAAATAAATAATCTTGACATAAAAAAGAGACGCAATTATATTGTTGGCGGCATAATTTTTCGTAAAATGGCATAATGAGGGGGCTGGGGAGCACATGGATATTTCGACCAGATCAAAAGGAGATGTCGTCGTACTCGATATAGCCGGCGAAATTGATCTCTACAACGCGCCTGAAATAAAAGACATCATTAACAAGCTCATTGAAGAAAGAAAATATAATGTCATAATCAACCTCGAAAAGGTGTCCTACATAGATTCTTCCGGAATCGGCGCTCTCATCTCCAGCCTTTCAAACCTCAAGAAATACCAGGGCGGTCTTAAGATAATCAACGTGTTCGCGTCAGTGCGGAAGGTGTTCGAGCTGACCAAGCTCACATCCTTTTTTGAGATTTTTGATTCTGAGGACGATGCGGTAAGTTCGTTTGCCGGATAACGGTTTCGCCTTGCCATTATCGGGCAGCGGCATAACATCATTCTAAACCGATTATAATTATACTCAACGAGGTCACCATGAAGCGGATAAGTAATGTTTCGATCATAGCCATTGCCGTCATGTCCCTGGCCATGTGCATCGCGTGCCGGGCGAATATACCGATCCGGGAAATGTCCTACGCGAAGAAAGACATCAGCGCGGCGCAGAAGGTGAAAGCCGAGAAGTACGCCCCCGAGGAACTGGACGCCGCCAACAAGAAGCTCTTTGAAAGCCATGACCAGGCGGTCAAGGAAGACGACAAGGCGGCCAAGAAGTCGGCCGAGGAGGCCTCTAATCTTGCCCGGGTCGCGTACAACAAGGCGCTGCCGCTGCTGGCAAAGGACACCATCTCCATAGCGGAGAAGAGCATCGGCGAGGCCGGCGAGGCCTACGCCGAGCGGCTTGCCGCAGAAGAGTACCATGAGGCCGAGGAGGCACTCAAGCAGGCCAACGACCAGTTCCAGAACAGGCAATACGAGCAGGCCTACGCTTCGGCGGTCAGGGCCGATGAAAAGGCGAAGAACGCCCGCAACATTGCCCTGGGCAAGAAAGACGTCCTGCGCGACTCCATCGTCGAGGTGAAGCGGACCCTGGAGGATGCGGAGAAATACGGGGCGAAGAAATACGCGGCCGACAAGTTCAACCTTGCCAATGAAAACATCGAGGTGGCCGAGAAGGCCTACGACGCGCGGGAGCTGAAGAAGGGGTTTTCGGCCGTTGAAGTGGCGAAGCTGAACGCCGACGAGGCCCTCCTCGCGGCGCTGAAGAACACGGCGGCCGAGAGGCTCGCCGCCGCGGAAAAAATGGTGGGACAGGCTGAAAAATCGAAATACGCCTCGCAGAAAAAAGCAGAGATGAACGCCGCCAGGGAATCACTTGAAAACGCAAAATCAAAGCTGGCCGACGCTCAATACAAGGACTCGATCGCCGCTTCAGACGAGGCGATGCGCCTGGCCATGCTGGTCATGTCGAAAAAGACCGAGGGAACGGAAATCGCCGAGGGCGGCGACGTGAACCAGCAGCAATTCGATGAGAAGGACTACTGGGAATATACGGTCGTTTACCGCCAGCGTTACAAGGACTGCCTCTGGTATATCTCGAAGAAGTTTTACCATAACCCGCGCAAATGGAAAACAATTTACGAATTTAACAAGGACCAGATTAAGAACCCGAACCTGATATTACCCGGCTGGGTGCTGAAGGTGCCCAAACCTAAAAAATAGGAAGCAGGCGGCAGGATCAATCCCTTTTGCCGGCAGGTTACTATGCCGCTGTTGCACGGCGCTCCGGCGGCGGGCAGCGCGGGAGGTTGAATGTTCATTTTCCACTTCTGTTTACCGGGGACGTGATTTTCTACTGCGGCTGATATCATCCGCTGCTGTCCGCGGCCCTATGAATATGGCTTGACGGTATCCGGGGTTTGCTCCATCACTATCCTTGCCTGAACGCGGCGGTTGTTACCCGCAGATAAGGATAGCTCCCAAACGCCGCCATGCCGGCGGACAGGCAGTATCAACAAAGCGAACTGAACACGGTGATATGAAAAGACAGACCAAGAAAGGGCACGATGCCGAGAAAGACCGGGGCGAAAAGGACCAGGAAGCGACGTCTGATGTAATGCAGGGTCCTGATGCGGCCGATGAAAATCCCGACCTTGATTTCATTGATGATATCGACATCGACATCCGCAAGGTCACCTCGAACGTCAAGAAAAAAGAATCCGCAGGCTATTCAGACTCCTCCATTTCATGGTACCTTGACCAGATAAACAAGATACCTCTCCTGTCCCGCGAGGAGGAAGACCGCCTGGCCCGGGGCGCCCGGGACGGCGATGAGAACGCGAAGAACCGCCTCATAAAGGCAAACCTCCGCTTTGTCGTTTCGATCGCGAAGAAATACCAGACCAGCGGGATATCCCTCCTTGACCTGATCAACGAGGGGAACATGGGGCTTATAAAGGCCGCTGAAAAATTCGACCCGGACCGCGGCTTCCATTTCATATCCTACGCCGTGTGGTGGATCCGGCAGGCCATCATTCTCGCGATTTCGCAGAAGGCCTCGCTGATCAGGCTCCCTCTGAACCGCACCGCCGACATCCAGAAGATCGAAAAGGTCCACAAGAAGCTTGAAAGCAAGCTCGGCAGGGAGCCCAGCCCCGGCGAGATCGCCGAGGACCTCGATATGGACGACGACGAGATAAACCACCTGCGCAACATCACGCAGGACTACATATCCCTCGATTCATCCTACGGCGACTCCGAGGACACCACCATCCTGAGCATGATCGTGGACCAGCGGGTCGATTCCCCGGACAAAAAGGTGCTGGACGAGTCGCTCTCCTCGGCCCTGGATGACGTCCTGAAGACCCTGACCGAGTCGGAGCGGCAGATCATCAAGATGCGCTTCGGCCTTGACGGGTACGAGCCGATGTCGCTCCAGCAGATCGGCGACGAGTTCAAGCTCTCCAAGGAGCGGATACGGCAGATCGAAAAAAAGGCGATACGCCGCCTGAGACACCCCTCGCGGAGCCAGCGGCTGAAAAGCTTCCTCCAGGATTGAGCCATGTGGTATTTTTTCCCGGGATTCATAGCAGGCGCCATGGCGGCGCTGTTTCTCTTTTCCCCCGCTCCGGCGGTCGAGATCTGCCCCGAGTGGTGGGGCGGTTTGAAGAACCTATCCGCCATCGAGAAGTCCCCCGGCGGCACTCCCACGGCCTCCTTCTTCGTGCGGGCCGGCGACCGGGACTATTTTCTCCTCAAGGGCGACGGCGGGGTCTCCGTTTCCGGCTCCGTGACCGACGGCCTTGCCGCCTTCAGCGGCAACGGTCTCTTCTATGCCAGGTACCAGAAGGTGGGGAACGATGTCGAGTTCTTCAACGCGAAGGGCGACCGCTTCTGGAAGATCGATTCCATGGAGTACCCGTACCTCTCCTTCGGCGGCAAGGTCGTCCTGCTGATGAACGGCGACCAGTCGGGCATACGCATGGTGGATTACAACGGCAATCTCGCGAACATCCGCATCTCCGGCAGGACCTGCACCGCCATCGCCTTTTCCGACGCCGGCGATTACAGCGCCGTGGGGTTCCTTGACGGATCGTATTACTTCCTCAGCCCGAAGGGAACAATGATCCATTACGGAATGACGCCGAAGGGAACCATGGTGAAGGGACTGGCGGTTAACCGCGACGGCTCCCATGGCGCCGTGCATTACGGGAACACGGAGACAGACCGGGTCCGTGTCGTTGCTATCGCTTCGGATGATTATGACGAGGTCGACCTTGCCCACGCGCATCCGGTCAAGACGTCGCTCCATGTCAACGGCGGCGGTTACTGCACCATTATAGATACCGACCGGGTCCTCTATATTTCACCCTCGGGAAGCGTGAAGCTGAACATCCCCGTCCCGGCGAAGCGGGAGGGCCATTCGTCGATAAGTTGTTCCGGCGCCCTCTATGCCGTTTCATACACCATGCGGACCGGCCCGTCCAGGCTCCTCCTCTTCCGGGATGACGGCGTCATGCTCTTCACGAAGGATTTCCCCGGGGAATCGTTTCTCGACGCTTCGCTGCGGGAGGGGCTCCTGTTCCTGCGCGGGTCCGACAGCGTGTTCTGCTACAGCCTCCACGGGATCCAGACGCCCTGAAGCCGGGTGCGCGTCTTTCAGCCCCTACAGGAAGACCATCATCAGTATGAATCCCGCCAGGGATACGACCGCGGAGACCACCAGTGAAATGCGGAACCGGTCAGACTTTCTCTTGTTCCGCATCATGTTCATGCCCATGCCCCAGACGCAGAGCAGGAAGTTCAGGAACAGGAGCACCTTCGCGATGATGACGCCGGCGCTGAAATCCACGAGGGACTGCCGTATCGAGTTGTAGCTTGTTCCCGATGGGTGCGTCATCTGGTAAATGAAGAACGCGAGGATGACCATCAGCCAGGATGCAACGCTGCAGAAGGTGATCATCCTGGCCATGGTGTCTGGCCCCCGCCTGCGGTTTTGAATAGCCATATACCCCTCCATCGTACGTATTGAATGGCGGCTGACCGTCCCGATAGTTGATCAGCGGCCATGGTCTCGTATTTGTCGTGTGAGGATTGCCGTGTTGAACGTGTCCCACGTATACTCCATGGTGCGGGAATAATCAACATTATTTTTCAACAGTCCGCGCCGGGGGACGCTGCTCCGGCAGGTCGGTCTCTTCCAGGAGGAATTTCGCGTCGGCGGCGGTCGCGGTCCCTCCGCCGATGCCGGCGATGAGCGAGCGGAGGCGGCCGGCGAAAAAGTCCCGGTCCCGTTTCAGGGCCCCGGCAAGGAGGATGCGGGCCTTCTCCAGGGCCATGGCCTCCGCGCTGCTGCGGTATTCCGGGGGGAGGGCGACGCCGTCATCAGCCAGGAGCTTCACGATCGAATAGACCCTGAAGCGGTCCATGGCAGGGTACCGGGCGGAGAGCTGGTCCCGGTGACCGCCGTGGCGGACGACGAGCTTCTCGGGGATGAAGCCGACCCGTTCCCGGGCGGTGACCCTGAGCCAGAGGTCGTAATCCTCACAGGCCGCCAGGTCCTCGTCGAAGGGGCCGTACCGGTCGAAGCACTGCCGTGACAGCGCTGTTGCCGAGGGGCTTATCAGGCAGAGAGCGAGGGATTCGACGAAAATGTTTCCCTCCCGCTTCAGGTGCCGGAGCCTCGGGTTCACCCGGCGCCCCTTCCGTATCCATTCCTCGCCGGTCTGGTGGATCGCCACGCCGGGGTTCTCCCTGATGAAGCGCTCCTGGCGCGCGAGCTTTTCCGGGAGCCACCGGTCGTCGGAATCGAGGAAGGCGATCCAGGGGGAGGATGACACCGTGACGCCGGCGTTGCGGGCGGCGCTCACCCCGCGGTGATCCCTGCGGAGGTACCTGATGCGGCCGCAGTATTCGTCGGCGAGGGCCGGGGTGCCGTCCGTGGACCCGTCGTCCACCACGATGAGCTCGAAGTCGGTAAAGGTCTGGGCCAGGACCGACTCGATGGCGTCTCTCACAGAAAGATGCCTGTTGTATACCGGTATGATGACGGAGAAGAAGGGCATGCTAATGCTGTGATGAAGGAGTAACGCGGTGGCAACCACTTTTTTATTGAAAAACGGTCCCGTGAAGTCCCGGTGCCATTACGGGAGCGGCCTAATCTCGTGGACTGCCCGCGACTGTGAAAAAGATGTTGCAAAGACACGGGGCTCCCGGCATGGTAAACGATCCCTTCAGCGGACCGGCGGAGAAGGCGGGAAAAAGCGGTTTGAGGGGTTGTACATTCCGGGAATAGGAGAAAACAGGGACCCCCGGTTCTCCTGGAAAGCTCATGATTATTGAATATAGCTCAGTCTGTTTAAACGAAGACAATTACATCGAAAAAATCGAGGAGGCCCGCGGCCTCGTTTCCGCCGCTGGCTATGAATTCGGCGTTCAGATACACAATTCCATAGACGAATCGTTCCTATGCAAGCTGGTTCCCCTGGCCGGCGAGCTCCCTTTTTCCGTGCATTCGCCGATTCTGGCCAAATACTTTCTGAACCTTGCCGCGGGGGACATCGGGACGCTCAAACCAGACCTGGTGTCCGCGGCGTCAAAGCTCGCACTGTTCGGAACGGACCTCTTTTTTTTCCATGGCTTTTTCCTCACCGATAAGCCGATCGTTCATGACATGAAAAATTACCGCGCAGCGATGCGCGAGGGCATCGGCCCGGAGTATTCGCTGCGCGGATCCTTCATCATGGACCCGGCGTTTTTCGAGACAGAACAGTACCGGGCGATGAAGGAAAATTTCAGGAACAATCTGGCCGCGGCAAAGGATCTGTTTCCCGGCCTGACCGTCGCGCTGGAAAACGATTTTGTCGGCATAGGCAGCGGCCTCCAGCGGCCGCAGGAGATCGTCGAGCTTGTAGACGACCTCTGGTTCGATACGGGCCACTTCTGGTGCGCGTCCCTTGTGCATGGGTTCGATTTCCATGAGGAGTGCCGGCGCGTCCTGGACTCGGTGAAGGTCCACGGGGTCCACGTCAATCATAACCTGTTGACGGACGCCGATCCCCCGGAAACCATCAGGGACAGCCATGCCCATCTGTACGCCCCGTCCGGGCAGAACCTGAAACCCATCGTACGGTATATCCGTGACCGGAATATTCCGCGGCTCACCCTCGAGATCGTGGATGGAGACATTGAAGACCTGAAGATAGTGCTTGGCTGGATGGATTAGCGTCGGGTGTAAATAATAGGGCCGGGTTTAAACCCGGCCCTATTGTGGAGCTGAAGGGGATCGAACCCTCGGCCTCTAGAGTGCGATTCTAGCGCTCTCCCAAACTGAGCTACAGCCCCGTGAGGTGTCATAGGTAAATGTATTGAAAGGCCCTTAATCTGTCAATACTATTGTTGCATAATATTTTCAATAGTGCCCGAATCCGGCCGTTTATTGGTGTTTTTGCCGGCGCCGACTTGCCGGTTTCTATGCCCTTCAGCGGACGCCCCTGAAGAATCCCCTGGCTAATAGCGACGCGTTTCCGACGGCTATGCACACGGCACACCCTATGAAGGTATGCCAGGTATAATCGATACCCGTAAAAAACAGCACCCCCGCCATGGTTCCGATTGCGGAAATAAAACCGGCGCATGCGTCTATGGTCCCCGTTTTTTTGAAGAACAATCCCAGGAAGAAGGTCCCGAGGAGCCCCCCGTAGGTGATGGACGCGATTTTAAGCCCCAGCTCCACGACCGGGTTCGTGGTGTGTGTGAAGAGCATCGCCCCGCCCGTCAGGGTAATCCCCCACAGGAGCGTGAACAGCCTCGACCAGAACAGGCCACCGTCGTCAGGTATGCCGGCGCGCTGACGCGCGGGCCTGAACAGGTCGAGGTACGTCGATGAGGCGAGGGAGCTGATCGACGAAGACAGGGAACCCATGGCTGATGCGAGGACCCCGGCGATGACGAACCCGGAAATGCCCGCGGGCAGGTTGTCTATTATGAATTTCGGGAAGATCTCGTCGGAAGAAGCAAGTCCGAGCTGCTGGTACGTCACGCCGCCGTAAAAGGCGTAGAGGCAGAGCCCCAGCACGAGGAAAAACAGGAACTGCACGACGATGAGCGTCGCGTCGAGCATCAGGGCCTTTTGGCCGTCCCGGGCCGACCTGCACCCGATGAGCCGCTGCACCAGGAGCTGGTCGGTCCCGTGGGAGGCCATGGTGAGGAACGTTCCTCCCAGCAGGCCGCCGATGAGGGTGTAGGGGGATGACAAAAACCCGATGAGGCTGTTCCCGAAATGACAATTGATGACCTCGAATTTGTTCGCCCCCTCAGTGACGGCGAACGACATCACGTCGTCCCATCCCCGCGGCAGATGGTTCAGGATGATGTACATGGACAGGGCCGCCCCGCCGACGTAGATGAAGAGCTGGACCACGTCCATGGCGACGACGGCCCGCAGTCCCCCGGTATAGGTGTAGATGAGCGTGAAAACGCCGATGACCAGGATGCAGACGCCGTAGTCCCACCCGGTGATAATGTGGACCGGTATCGAAGTCGCGAAGAGGCGGACCCCGGAAGCGAGCACCCGCGTGACGATGAAAACCGAGGACATGAATTTTCTGATAAAGGGGCCGAAGCGCCTGCCGAGAAAGTCATAGGCGGTTTCAAGCCCGCCGCGGTAGTAGGCGGGAATGAAGACCAGGCTGACGATTATCCTGCCGATAAAATATCCGAACACGAGCTGGAGGAAGTGCATGTTCGATTTGAACGCCAGGCCCGGGATGCTGATGAAGGTCAGGGTGCTGGTTTCGCTGGCGACGATGGAAAAGCCCACCGCCCACCATGACATGGTCTTCCCCCCGAGGAAATAATCATTTACGGATTTCTGTTTTCCCCCCGACAGTATGCCGAACCCGGCCACGCCGACCAGGTACACGGTGATGACGATGTAATCGACAAGCCTGTCCATGGGGAGCCTCGCTTTTTTTTGATGCCGCCGGGACCAGGGGTCGGCGGACCTGTTGATGAAAACAGGCAACGGGGATACCGGTCAACAAAAATTCAGCGGCATGGCGGCCGGCGTGAATCATAACCGGCCGTAAGGGCCGGGGCCCTTCGGCACCCGTCGTCCCGTATTTATCTATTGACAGTACCGCGTTCCCCGGCGTTGATGTAAGCTCCCCAAGGCTGGCCATTGATTCAAGGCCGGATAGAGCGTCGGTCGCCCGTTCCCTTGTGCTGGAGGGCGAGTTTGTCGTGAATTACGCGAGAATGGAAATGGCGGTGTGCGTTCCCGCGTCCTACTTTTCCCTGCTGCTCCCCCAGGCGCTGAAGCCGCGGGATTGCCAGCGTCCTGGCGACTCTCCCGCTGATTCACTGGCAGCGGTGCTGGCCCTTAATGCCGCGCTCTTCAGCAGCTGTGTCGGGACCTTCATGAAAAAATACCGGGGGGCCTCGCGTTCCTGCCGGCGAACACGACCTGCATCCCCCTCTACGAACTCATGGATCTCATGGATGACCGCGATCTCCGGATACTGCTGCAGAACATCCTCGTGCCGAAGTATTCGGCCGGCATTGCCAGGTTCTTCAATATCGGGGTGACGGTCAGGGCAGAGGGGGAGGAGGGGGATGAAGGGCCCCGCGTGAAAATATTCCAGGTCGCCTATGACAGGGAACGGATCAACAGGATGATCCCTCCCCTCATTATCGGGGAAATGGACCGCCTGAAAGATTACACGCCGGCGGAAGAATTCGATTCCTTCAACAAAAAGCTTCTGAAGGAGATATCAAAATCGATTTCCGCGGGCACCGTGATGTTTTCTTGCAGGACGCGGTGTATATTCACACACGAGATTTTCGACATCATCAATGAGGAGGAAGCGCGCCGCCTGGGCGAGCTGCGCTCGCAGGGCATTCCCTTCGGAGCGATGCGAAAGCTGTCGAACAGCGAGCTGATAAACCTCGTCAACAAGATCGGCAACCATGACCTCTGCAGGAGTGTCATCGACAGCGAAGGGGACATCCCCCTGCTCATGAACTGCATGAGCAGGGGGAGGAAAAGACAGTTCATGTACGGCCTCGAATACTACCGGCGGCAATACGCGGGCGGACGGCTTGCGGCGGAGGAAATGATCGCGGCAAAGCTCAGGATTAATTCTTTTCTGGAGAAGAAACGCGCTGAGGGTATCTGACTCAGTCCTTCTTCTGGAGCTCGATGGATATGCTCACCTTGTTCAGCCCGGCCTGCTTGGCCGCATCGAGGACCTTGACGAAAAAATCCACCGACGCCCGCTTGTCCGCCTTGACGATGACGCCGTTCTTTTTCGCGTCCGCAGAATACCTTTCAAGCTCTTTGTGGAGCGCCTGTTCCGACACCCTGTTGTTGGCGATATAGATCTCGTTTTTCGCGGTCACGGCCACCACCAGAGGGTTCTCGCCCTTGATCTTGGAAATGGTCATCCCCTTGGGCAGGTTCACCTTGATCTTCGACTCCTGCTGCGGGTTGAAGGTGTACAGGAGGCTGAAGGTGATGAAGAAAAAAATGAACATGTTCATGACGATATCGGTCATGGCGACCGACTCCAGGGTCGGGAATTGCTTGTTGGTTGTCCGTACCTTCATTTCTTCTTCCTCGAAGAGATGTCTTTCAATACATGGACCAGTTTTTCGCCGTAGTGGTTCATGTCACGGGCGATGCCGTTTATCCTGTTAATATAGATGCTGTAGATGATGTAATAGGGAATGGCCACGCTAAGTCCGCCGGCCGTGCTGATCATTGCCTGGTAGATGCCGCCGGCGAGTTTTTCCACCGTGACGGCCGCTCCCGCCGCCTCCCAGGCCATGAAAGCGCCGATGAGGCCGATGATGGTGCCGAGGAAGCCCAGCATCGGCTCGACCCCGACGATGACCAGGAATACGTGCATGTTCTTTTCAAGGAGGGCGACCTCTTCGTTGCCGATGTGCTCCATGTGGCGCTCGATCTCGGCCGGTTCGTTTCCCCGGTGGCTCAAACCCACGCCGAGCACCCTGCCGATGGGGTGCTCGGTCTTTGCGCACTCCTCGATGGCCAGGTCGACGTGGCCCTTTTCAAGGAGGGAGAATATCGTATCGGTGAATTTCTTCACATCAAGCCTGATTTTCCAGAGGAGCATGCCCCGCTCGACGGTAAGCCCCAGGGCGACGATGGAGCCCAGGATGATGGGAATCATGACCCATCCGCCCTTGACGATTATATTGTTGGTGAGAATATCCATGTAAAATACCTCGAGATTATATATGTCTAATGGACACCGGGAAAAACATTTTGTTGCAAAGAATACAACGTCGATCGGATTTTCTGATCATGGTCATTATTCTTGCAAATTCGTCAAATGATTAATCACGATACACACAAAATCAAGCCCCCCGTCCCCCTGAGGGGGCGTTGAGGAAATGATGATATGGGAAAATGGATTAATGCGAGTTATATGATAGATATACATCCAAGTATGAATTATTAAATTCAATTGCATCGTGCCCCCCTCAGGGGGGCAGGGGGGTGTCAATATAGTTAATGAACAACTGTTCCGGAGCATGTGCATAAAAAATACTTGTCAATCTCCTCCAATAAACCGTATCATGCGGCCGATGACACGCCAGAGAAGAAAAACCAGGCAGGTCAGGGCCGGCTCCCTCGCCATAGGCGGGGGGGCGCCCGTGTCGATCCAGACCATGGCCACTGTCCCCATCGAGCGGACCGATGATGCTATCGCCCAGGTGCGGGCCCTGGCGTCGGCGGGGGCGGAGCTGGTCCGGGTCGCGCTGCGGAGCGCGGAAGCGGCCGAACTTCTGCGGAAGCTGATCCCGGCCGTGCAGGTGCCCGTCTGCGCCGACATCCATTTCGACCACCGCATCGCCCTGGCCGCGATCAGGGCCGGGGTGCACAAGGTGCGCATCAATCCCGGCAACATCGGCGATCCAAAGGGGGTGCGCGAGGTCGTGGCCGCGGCGCGGGACCGCGGCGTGCCGATCCGCATAGGCGTGAACAGCGGCTCCGTGGACCGGCGCAGGTTCCCGGAGGTGACCCCGAAGAGCCTGGTGGCCTCCGCCATGGAGCACGTGGTGATCCTCGAGGAGAACGGATTCGCCGACATCGTGGTGTCCATCAAGGCGTCGGACATAGCCCGGACCGTGGCGGCCAACGAGCTCTTCGCGTCGCAGCGGGACTATCCGCTCCACGTGGGCCTCACGGAGGCCGGGTACGGCATGACCTGCATCGTGCAGAGCTCGGTGGCCATCGGCCATCTCCTCATGGAGGGGATCGGCGACACCATCCGGGTGTCGATGACCGGCGACCCGGCGGAGGAGATCATCGTGGCCCGGAAGATCCTCGAGTCCGCGGGCGAGCGCGAGGCGTGGGTGCGCATCGTGGCGTGCCCCACCTGCGGCCGCACCGATCCCTCCCTCGATATCCTCGTCCTGGCCAAAGAGGTCGACGCCGCGGTGACCGCGCGCTTCGAGAAGACCATGCGGGAGAGGGGGAGGACCCTCCACGTGGCGGTCATGGGGTGCGAGGTGAACGGCCCCGGCGAGGCGAAGGACGCCGACGCGGGCCTTGCCGGCATCCGCGACGGAAGGCTCCTCCTTTTCGCGAAGGGGGCCAAGATCAGGACCGTTGAATACCGCGACGCGGTCGCGGCGCTCATGGAAGAGATAGAAAGGATCATATGACCAGAGAACGATCCCCGGTCCCCTTCGACGCCGGTTATTTCAGGAAAAAGGCGGAAAAGGGGGAGCGCTTCACAACCGCAGAGGCCTTTGCCCATATCTATGAGACCAATCACTGGGCCGGAAAGGATTCCGTCTCCGGCGAGGGGTCCGATCTTGTCCAGACTGCCGCAGTACGGCAGGAGCTGGCGAATATCCTGAAGGAATTCAATGTCAGTGTCTTCCTTGACCTTCCCTGCGGCGATTTCGGCTGGATGAGCTCGCTGGAGCTGCCGGTGGATGCCTATATCGGCGGCGACATTGTCGAGGACCTGGTGCGGAGGAACAGGGAGCTATACGGAAATGAAAGGAGGAAATTCATGGTCCTGGATATCACCGGGGACACCCTGCCGGCGGCGGACCTCCTCTTCTGCCGGGACTGCCTGGTGCACTTCTCCTTTGAAGATACGGGAAAAGCCCTCCGCACGGTCCGCGGCTCAACCATTCGGCATATCCTTACCACCACGTTTCCCGAATGCGAAAAGAACGACTATATCGTCACAGGGGACTGGCGGGTCATCAACCTTGAACGGCCGCCCTTCAATTTTCCAAAGCCGTTAAGGCTCATCAATGAGCGCTGCACCGAGGGCGGCGGCACCTACGCGGACAAGAGCCTGGGGCTGTGGGAGGTGCGGTCGCTGCCGGCGTGATGATAAATTATTGTTTTACAGGCCGATATTTTTTATTGCGCTGATCATGCCCCTGTCGAGGCTCATCAGTTTTGACCTTGTCCTCAAGGCCAGTTCTATATAAGCGGCATCATAGGATGACAAACCATATAATTGGGTTATCTCAAAAACGTCTTTTAAATATTGAGCGCCGTAGATGATATCGGTCTCCAGGGGCAGTTTCCCCAGCAGTTCCATTACTGTTGATGCGTCATTGAAACTTAACCGCTTTCTCTTCGTCGCGACATTCAAAACATTTGTTGTCTCATGCCACCAGAGCGAGGGTACCAATACCTGGTCGGCCTGTTTCAGATTGATGAAAAAATTCCGGGCATGATCCGATTTTTCATCGGGCAGGAACAACGCGGAAGAAAAAGAGCAGTCTATCACGTATTTCATCAATACTTTCTTCCTTCGTTGATGTATTCCCTTGTATCGGTTTTTCCTTTAACTGAATTCCTGATGGCGTCCAGCTGGGCGATTATTTCATCCGGTTTAACGGCATCGGCCGTGTCCCCGTATTTCGCCAGCCTGGCGACCGGTTTGCCCCGTTTCGTGATGATGAATTCAACGCCCCTCTGGACCTCGTCAAGCAGGTGCGCCAGGTGGGTCTTGGCGTCGAATGACCCGATCGATTTCTGTTTTGTTTTCATAAAACTAGTTTAATAAACCAGTTTTAAAATGTCAATGGCTTATCGCTGTTTTATGTAAAATTGTTTGAAGGAGCGTTCAGGCAGGATAGATAATACCGGGGGCAGGGGGCTGGATCCCCAATTATTTCTTTCTTGGAAGCGAGATTGTGTTTGATTATTTTAATGTTACCCATCCCAATGGCATTTCACTGATTGAAAACCATGCCCCGCCCCAACCGGCGGGAACCATGCTAACAGGCTGATTTCCATGAACGAAATAGTAAAATCAATAATCCTCGGCGTTGTAGAGGGGGTTACCGAGTTCCTGCCGATATCCTCGACGGGGCACCTGATCATCATCAACCGCTTCATCGACTTCACCGGGCCCTTCGCGAAGGCCTTCGACGTGGTCATCCAGCTGGGGGCGATCCTGTCCGTGGTCGTGTATTTCTGGAAAAGGCTCATCCCCTTCGGCCCCCACCTGGCGCCGGAAAAGAGGAGAGACGTCTGGGACTTGTGGAAAAAGACCATTGTCGGGGTCATCCCCGCCCTGGTCCTGGGGGCACTCTTCGGCGGCATCATAAAGGAATACCTCTTCAACCCCATCACCGTGTCGATAGCGCTGATCGCCGGCGGCATTGTATTGATCTATCTCGAAGGACGGCACAAGTTGGCGGAAATAACATCCGTCGCCTCCTTGGGCTACGGCAAAGCCCTTGCGATAGGCCTGATACAGTGCCTTGCCATGGTGCCGGGGACGTCGCGTTCCGCCGCCACCATCATCGGCGCCATGTTCCTGGGTGCGTCCCGCGTGGTGGCCGCGGAGTTTTCGTTTTTTCTGGCAATCCCGACGATGTGCGCGGCGTCGGCCTATTCCCTGCTCAAGGTCGGACGGATGCTGACGCCGGATGAGCTTATAGTGCTCGGCGTGGGCTTCGCGGTCTCCTTCATCGTGGCGCTGGCGGTCATTGCGGGATTCATGAAGTTTATTTCCAGGAGGGACTTCAGGCCCTTCGGCTATTACCGGATTGTGCTGGGCGCAGCGGTGCTTGTCTATTTTCTCATCATTGCCGGATGATTACACTTCGGCCAGGCATTAATCTTCGTTATACAGGGGAGGGGGTCCATGCGGAATGCGGTTCTCTGGATGCTTTTTTCGTTATTGCTGGCATCGGCATACGCGTATGTTGAGATACTGATCATGGCTGTTGCCCTGAGCAATTCACACTATTCGCTCTATTTTGCCCTATCGGGCGCCGCCGGCTTATTCTGCTGGATCCGGGGGCTGAAATCATACCGCATTGCAGCGGCAACGCCGGAGCGGAACACAATCGGATGGAATATTGCGTTCAAATCAGGAAGCCTCCTCTTCTTCTTCGCTCTGGGACTCGGCTGCCTGGGACTGCTGGGCAATATATACTTCCTGATCCTGGGGAAAATGTCCTGACAGGCAACGGCGCGTAAAACATGTTCAATCCTGAAATCTTGTTAAAACTGGTAACGGTACGGATGCCCTTCGGCAAATACAAGGACTATATCCTGTGCGACCTGCCTGAACATTATATCATGTGGTTCCAGAAGAAGGGGTTCCCCCGGGGGGAACTGGGAATCCTCCTGGCCGCCCTCTACGAGATACAGCTCAACGGGCTGGAGCACCTGTTAAAGCCGTTGAGGAAATAGGGCTGTTTCGGGCGAACATTAGACCTCGGATGCGCCGGGTGATTTTTTCTTTAAATCATTCATGATCTACGTCTCAAATAATCCGCATAACACATTAATGCTGTTGACAGATTCGAATTGTAAGGCCACAATTCATCATTCAAGTCAAATACAGAAGACACAGTCTCAAAGGAGGCAGTATGAACAAATTTGAAGAAATTATGCTTAAGATATCAAAGATTTTCGGTCTCGCCCTGCTGTCATGTACCCTGCTGCTGATAGTAACCCTGATAATCGTCCAGATTGTTATGTCCGGGGCAAAGCTTCTGGAGAAAAAAACGCCGAAAGTCACATTCCAGAAATATGATTTTGTCGAAGCGTCCCGGCAGACAGTGGATGAAGCGCGTCCGGAACGTAAAACCGCCATAATGGTAAAAGACGCTGTCGCCGAGATGAAGCCGCTGTATGAAAAAAAAGTGGATGCCTACCTCCAGGAAAAATCCGAAGAATTATTTAAAAACGCGAACACCAGGGAAGAAAAGAAGGCCAGTTACCGGAACGACAAGGTCGCTTCCTTCGAAACCGGCAGTCAAAATTCCCTGAACAATGTAATCCAGGACCTTGAGGAAAAATTCCGGAAGCCGTATGTTGCCGGTCTTGTTAAGTATGTGAAGGAAGCTGACAATGAAGGGATTGAAGCCTTCACCCAGAACAAGGTCCCGGTCGCGTCGATCGCGTATTCAAAGGTGTTTTACAAATACAACCAGGAATTTTCCAGGCAGATGAGGGAAATCAAGGCCCGCGAACAATCGGATTCAGGAATCCAGGGGCTTCTGGAAAAATCCGCGGTGTATATCATGTTGTTCTTCCTGATATCAATATTCCTTATGGTAAGCGTGATGTTTGCCATAATACGAATTGAAGACAAGATCAAGTATCACTTCGTGGCCCTGAAGAAATAGGATGCCGGAATACATGCCCGGCTGAGGGTTCCGCAGGCAACTGATGGTTGCGGCCCATGTTTTTTTCTTGCCATGATTAATCTCCTCTGGTATTGTTTCCGGGGTTTCAACCATACATGGAGATGTCAAGCGCTTCACTCGTCATAACCAAAACAAGCTATAAAGGAGGATCCATCATGAAAAAGATTTCAGCCGTGGTCGCGTCTGTTGTTTTCCTTGTTGCAGTTCTCATACTGTCCATAGCGGTGTCAGCCGCTAATAAAAAAGATCCAAACTGCATCAACAGGTGCAATGTCGACTATACTTCCTGCATGAAGGTCGCCAAAAACAATAATCCGAACATCATAGACCGCATGGCCGGCGAGGATGAATGCCTGAGGGTGAAACGGACCTGCTATGGATTGTGCTCGGAAAGATTGCAGTAGTAAAAAACCCCTGAGTACCTCAGGGGTTTTTTAGTTTTCTGTGGGTACCCCGGGAATCGAACCCGGAACCTACTGATTAAGAGTCAGTTGCTCTGCCAATTGAGCTAGGTACCCGAAAACAGTTCCATTATTGCCGGATTGTTCATACAATAAATTTCTTCTTTCATTGTCAAGGATTTTGTTTGATTTATTTTCACTAATAATGGCGATGTCGTATCCATGAATATACAATCGAAGCTACCCGCAGTGGGGGTTACCATTTTTACCGTGATGTCCCGCCTTGCCAACGAGCAGGGCGCCATCAACCTGTCCCAGGGTTTTCCCGATTTCGACGTCGACCCGGAGCTCATCGGCCTGGTGGACCACTACATGAGGCAGGGGAACAACCAGTATGCCCCCATGCAGGGCGTCATGGACCTGCGGGAGCGGATCTCGGAGAAGGTCCGGGAGCTCTACGGCGCGGTGTACGCGCCGGCGGAGGAGATCACGGTGACCTCCGGCGGCACCGAGGCGCTCTTCGCGGCGATCACCGCCGTGGTGCATCCCGGGGACGAGGCGATCCTCTTCGAGCCGGCCTATGATTCCTACGCGCCCACCGTGGCGCTCTGCGGCGGCACGCCGGTCTACTGCCCCATGCGCTTCCCCGGCTATTCCATCGACTGGGACATGGTGAAGGATTCCATCACGCCCCGGACGCGCTGCATCATCATCAACTCGCCGCACAACCCGTCGGGGGCGGTGCTGTCCGCCGCCGACATCGAGGCCCTGAAGCAGGTCACGGCGGGCACCGGCATGTACATCGTGAGCGACGAGGTGTACGAGCACATTCTCTTCGACGGCCGACGGCACGAGAGCATGTCCCGCTACCCGGAGCTGGCGGCGCGGAGCTTCGTGATCAGCTCTTTCGGAAAGACCTATCACGCCACGGGGTGGAAGATCGGCTACTGCCTGGCGCCGAAGCCCCTCTCCGTCGAGTTCCAGAAGATACACCAGTACCTGACCTTCGCCTCCAACACGCCGGTGCAGTGCGCCTACGCGAAGTTCATGGAGAAGAAGGAAAAGTACCTGTCGGTGCCGAAGTTCTACGAGGCGAAGCGGGACCTCTTTCTCTCGCTGATACAGGGGTCGCGATTCAAGGTCACGCCCAGCAGGGGCACCTACTTCCAGATGCTCGACTACTCGGAGATCACCGATGAGGCGGACACGGCCTTCGCCCGGAGGATGACCATCGAGCACGGGGTTGCCGCCATCCCGCCGTCGGTCTTTTACCATGACGGCCGGGACAACAGGGTGCTCCGGTTCTGCTTCGCAAAAAAAGACGAGACCCTCGAGCGGGCCGCGGAGCGCCTATGCGGGATCTGAACGTAACCATCATACAAACCGACCTGGCCTGGCACGACGCGGAGACAAACTGTACCCGCCTTGACGGCGTCATCAGGTCCATTGCCGGGCCGACCGACCTGGTGCTCCTCCCGGAGATGTTTTCCACCGGGTTCACCATGGAGCCGGCGGCCTGCGCCGAAGGCATGGACGGCATCGCGGTGAAGCGCCTCCTCGAATGGGCGCGGGAGAAGAACGCCGACGCGGCCGGGAGCGTCGCCGTCAGGGAGGAAGGCCGGTTCTACAACCGCCTCGTGTGGGCGCGGCCCGGCGGCTCCGTCATCACCTATGACAAGCGGCACCTCTTCCGCATGGCCGGCGAGGAGAAGGTGTACACGGCCGGCGGCGCCAGGCCGGTGATCGAGCTCAACGGCTGGAAGATCAGGCCCTTCATATGCTACGACCTCCGCTTCCCGGTGTGGTCGCGGAACAGGAACCTGGAATATGACATTGCCGTCTACGTCGCCAACTGGCCGGAGAAACGCGCCGCGCACTGGCGGGCCCTCCTCAGGGCCCGGGCCATAGAGAACCAGTGTTACGTCATCGGCGTAAACCGCATCGGCGCTGACGGCAACGGCGTGTCCTACTGCGGCGATTCCGCCGTGATAGATTTCACGGGGAACACCCTGTTCGAAAAGGGGAACGGCGAATGCGCGGCCACCGTCGCGCTCTCCTTCGGCGTCCTCGCCGACTACCGGCGCGCCTTCCCGGCATGGAAGGACGCCGATGAATTCGTCCTCCCGTGACGGCATTCGGCCCGGCAATTCAGGATAACAACAATGAAGATCATATCATCATGGAGCGGGGGCAAGGACAGCGCCCTGGCCTGCTACCGCGCGATGAAAGAAGGCCACACCGTGGAGTGCCTTCTCAACCTGGTGTCCGCGCAGGAAAAGCGCTGCTGCTTCCACGGCACCGATGCGCGCCTTCTCGCTGACCAGGCGCGGTGTATCGGCATACCCCTCGTCCAGAAGGAGATGGGCGAGGACATGGGGGAATACGAGCGGGATTTCAAGGAAGCCGTCCATGGCCTCGGGTCCTCCGGCATGGAGGGGATGGTCTTCGGCGACATTTACCTTGACGAGCACCGGGAGTGGGTTGAGCGGGTGTGCGGCGATATCGGCATCGTTCCCCTGGAGCCCCTCTGGAACAGCGATCCGCGGGGCGTGATAGACGAGTTCCTCGACGCGGGTTTCAGGGCGGTCATCGTCAGCTGCAGGGAGGAGCTGGGAAAGGATTTCGTGGGCCGCGAGGTGGACCGGGAGGCGCTGGCGCGCCTTGAACGCCTCGGCCTGTGCCCCTGCGGCGAGCGCGGAGAATATCACACCATCGTCGTTGACGGGCCGATCTTCAGCAAGCGGATACGGATAACAAAGGCGGAGCCCGTGCTCAAGGAAGGGTTCTGGCGCCACTGGTTTCTCGATATTCGGGAATATGAACTGGAGGATAGATGATGGTTCAGGCAAGACGCGGCGATTTATCCGAAGAGGAGAAGGGAAGGCCCTATGCCGGGTATTATTACCGGGAGCCGGCGCCGGTCCCCGGCGCTATCCTGGAAGCGATCAACGGCGGCCCCATTGATCCCCTGGACGCGCTTTCCTTCAGCGAAATAAACAGACTCCTTGAACCGGGGTACCTCCCGAAAGAAACCGGCCACTGCATCCGGCGTGGAGATGCGGAGCCGCTTCTGGATCGGCGGGAACCTCAGGGTCAACTGGCTCCCGGAGCGGTCGCCGGTGAACCGGCCCGTCAACTCGCGCCTCGTCCGCAGGCTGGCGCTACCCCGGGACGCGGCGCTGCAGATGGCCCTCCATTGCGCCCATGAATACAACAATCTTGCGGCGATACTGCCTGAGTTATACCGGGATTATGGAAAAAACGGGTGCTGATTGCCGTCCGCGGGCCCGCTGCCGCGCGGCATGATGAGCGTCAGTCCTTGAGGAGTATGCCCGGGTTCACGGCCACGTCGCCGCGCCGGACTTCAAAGTGGAGGTGCGGGCCCGTGGTCCTTCCGGTATTCCCTGAAAGGCCGACGACTGCCCCCCGCTTGACCGTGTCTCCCGGGCGGACGAGGGGGCGCGACAGGTGACCGTAGTAGCTCCGGTAGCCGCACTCGTGCTGGACAACCACCAGGTTGCCGTATCCTCCCTCGAAGCCGGTGAAAATCACCTTGCCGTCGCGGGCCGCCAGTACCTCGGAGCCACGGGGGCATGACACGTCAACGCCGGAATGAAACTCGATGTCGCGATAATTGAAAGGATTGCGCCTTTTTCCAAAGCGCGACGTCAGGTGCGGCGCACGTTTCTGCGGCAGGGGATACATGAAGCCGGTCCCCAGGAAAAGGGACCGTTCCAGGTTGGATATCTTGCCGCAGGGTATGAAGAGATATTTTTTTTCGAAGCCGCTGCACCTGTTCACCCGGTACACGTATTCCGGGCGTATCTGGTTTTCCCGGAGCATCCGGGAGATTTTTTTCGCGTCGCTGCCGCTGACGACGGTCCCCCGCATGTTGGGGATGTAGATTTTCCTGCCGGGCACGATATCCTTCGGCGTCGAAAAGCCGTTGACCGAAAGGAGCGTGTCAATGTCCTGGGAGGAGCGGGCCAGGATCGTCCAGAAGGTGTCGTTTTTTTTAACGGTGTAGGCGTAGAATTTCAGCTCCGGAAGCTCATGATCCGGTCGCCTGCTTTTTATCACGTAGATGCTTTTCCTGACATCGTTCCTGATCGATTTCACCGTCTCTCCGGAGGAATCCAGGGTTGCGAGCTCCCTGACCTGGTCAACGCCCGCCTCCGCCACGAAGGGAACGACAAGCACCAGGAGGATTGTACAGACGGAAATTATTTTCATGACTGCGATCAACCGTACCCGCGCAAATAGGTAAATCCTGCCGTGATTCCCATGAGAGCCTGGAATGCTGCCCCGTTTCATGCCTAAGGGCGGCGGTTCATGGACCGACAGGTTTGGAACACGTCTACTTGTTTTTCGGTACAATACGGCCGCGGGTTTAGAGAATATCTAATCCGACATAATATTTTTTAGCGGTGTCCGTCACGGGGAGGCAATGTTTCCCTCAGAAGCCGTAATACATTCCCGCCCATGATGAGGCCGACCTCGTCTTCGGAAAAAGCGCTGTTGAGAAGGGCGTCGGCCAGGCCGGGCAGGCCGGCAGTGTCAAAAGGGACCTGGACCAGGCCGTCGTAATCGGAGCCGAGCGCGACATGCCGTATGCCGGCACGGTCAGCGGCGTACCGTATCGAACGCACGACGGCATCAATGGATTCGCCGCAGGTTGCCTTGGGGAAATAGCCGATGCCGATGACGCCGCCTTTTTCCGCTATCATCCTGATATGGCGGTCGCTGATGTTGCGCACGCCGGGGCAAACTCCCCGGACACCGGTGTGGGACACGACCATCGGCCGGGTGGCCATGGCAAGGACGTCATCGATGGTCCTGGGCGACGCGTGTGCCAGGTCTATGATCATCCCCTTCGCTTCCATGAGACGAATCATTGTCTTTCCTTTCTTCGTGAGGCCGTATTTCTCCGCGCCGTGGGCCGAGCCGGCCATGTCGTTATCGAAGAAATGGGTGGGCGACATCATGCGGAAACCGGCGCGGTAGAGGACGTCGATGTTGGCCGTGTCGCCTTCCAGCACCTGGGCGCCCTCGATGGAAAGAAGAGCGGCGGTGATGGCCTGGTCCTTCGCGCGGCGCTCCAGGTACCGGTTGAGGCTTTCCACCGAGGTTATAATGGAGCACCGGCCTCCCGACGTGCGGCAATACTCATGCAGCCGTTCGGACTGGTACAGAGCGCGCTCCCTCATGCTGAACCAGGTGCGCGCCGGCCAGCGCTGAGCTATGAGTCCCATCGTCTCAAGGTCGCAGCTGTCGCGGACATTGTCTCCGTATCCCATCATGCCCAGGGGCGCTTTGGATACGACGGAAAAAGTCTGCAGGGCCGCACCGCCCTCGATGAGGCGCGGAATATCCACGTGGCCGCGGCTGTTCCGTTCGCGGAGGTCCCGGTTCCACAGGAGCGCGTCGCAGTGAAGGTCGGCTATGAAGCTCTTTTGGACCAGGGCCCGGGCCCGTGATGACGGACGAGACAGGGGCTTTCCGCCGATGCGGTTAGTAAGAGTGTCGAGGAGGACCGGAAAGAGGGTAAAGAAAAAAACTGCAAGAACGGAGATGATGATGCCGGCGACCTTGAGGGTTTTTCTTATCATGACAGGCTCCTGTATGGTTGCATCATGTCTGGATATACCCGAGCAGATATGGCGGGAAAAGTAAACCACTTTCTTTTCCCGCCATAATGTACTTGACCGCAGTCGGAAAAAGTATCAAACAAAACAGAGCGGTTGGATGCATCATGGGTATCAATTATCAGGACATAGCGGGGACCTATGATAACTGGCGGTCATATTCTCCGGACGTGGTTAGAACACTATGCCGGCTGGGGAATCTTCGCGACGGCGCACGTGTGCTGGATATCGGGTGCGGCACCGGGAGCCTGGGATCTCAAATCCATGAATACGCCGGAGCTACAGTGACCGGTATTGATCGGTCGCTGCAGATGCTCGCGGGTGCCGGAGGCAGATACGTGCGCCCCTTATGCGGGGACCTTGACGGGACAAGCCTCCCTTTTAAAGATGACGTCTTCGATGCGATAATCGGGACCTACGTCATCCACCATGTCCGCCATCTCGGGCCGCTCTTTTCGGAGTGCTTCCGGGTCCTGCGCGCCGGCATGATCTTGCTCCTCACGTCGAGTCATGAACAGATAGAGTGTTATCATCCCGTCTTAAAGAAATTTTTCCCCGGTTTTGTGGAGCTCGAAAAAAACCGTTTTCCAGATATCTGCGCTGTGACATCGCTCCTTGATCGCGCAGGTTTTCGCCATGTCGAGTTCCATGATGTATTTCTGGAGAAGATCGTTCTTGATCGTGCATATCTGGAAAAAGTCGAAGGGAAATTCGTTTCGACATATCATCTGCTTCCGAAGGAAGAATTTGACCGCGGGGCAAGAATGCTCAGGCGCTATATCGAAGAGTCCGGAGCGCCGGTATGTCAGGAATGGCGCGGAACTCTCATTGCGGGTAAAAAATATACCCGCCCCGTAAAATCATATTGACAATAAAAATTACACGGATGTATAGTGGCCGCAAATGTCTAAGAGATAAGAGGTCAGTATGGCTATCGCAAAGGCAAGCGGTGATATAGCGAATAATGTGATCGGCGAAAATTCCTATTTCACCGGGACCTTCCTTATAAACGGATCGCTCAGGATCGACGGGAGGTTCGAGGGCAAGTACCTCCAGGCCGAACAGCTTTATATCGGCTCCACCGGCAAGATCCGCACCAACATTAACGCGGTGTCCGTCATCGTTGAAGGGCTGGTCATAGGCAACATCAACGCCTCGAGCCGGGTGCTCCTCATGCCCACGGCCAAAATACTCGGCGACATCAAGACCCCGGAGCTCATCATCCAGAACGGCGTCATCCTCGAGGGGCGCTGCACCATTGCCAACGATCTCCGTTCGTCGGCCAAGGACCTCATCGGCGCCGAATACGAGAAGAACAAGATAATCCCTGAGGAGTTTCTTGCAAAGAGAAGTTCTTAAGCTCGGCGTTACCGCGGGGGACCCCGCCGGTATCGGACCCGAGGTGGCCCTGAAGTCAATCAACGCCCTCGACGACCATTCGATCATTCCAATATTAATCGGCCGCGCCACTGCGCTGGAAAAGAATTATCCAGGCCTGTTCTCAGGATATGAAATCATTTCCCGGCAGGATGAAAAGCCTGTGCCCGGGAAGAAGTATCTGCTTGACGTTCCCCTCGACCTTCCTGTCCCCAAACCGGGAGGCGGCACTATTGATACGGGCAGGGAGGCCCTTGCCTGCATCGACGCGGCCATAGAACTGTGGCGCTCGGGAGCGATAGACGCCGTTGTCACCGCCCCGGTGAGCAAGGGCCTCATAGAAAAAACCGGCGTTCACTTCACCGGCCACACGGAATACATGGCTGAAAAAATCGGCGAAGCGGACCGCCCCCTCATGATGATGTTTTCGGAAAAGTACCGGGTGCTGCTCGCGTCGACCCATGTGCCGGTGTCCGGCGTAACCGGGAGCCTCGGCCTCGATCGGATACTGGCGGTCATCAGGGCCGGGTACGCTTCAATCAGGTCAATCGACGGCGGCGCCGTCAGGCTTGCCATCACCGGCCTTGACCCCCATTGCGGCGACGACGGCGCCATCGGGACCTTCGACCGGGAGGTCACCTCCCGCGCGGTTGCGATTGCCCGGGAGGAAAAAATTCCGGTCGAAGGGCCCTTTGCCGCTGACACCCTCTTCATCCCCTCCGTGTGGGAGCGCTACAGCCTGGTTATCGCCCAGTACCACGACCAGGGCCTTATCCCCTTTAAGATGCTCGCCTTTGACGAAGGCGTCAACGTTACCCTCGGTCTCTCCATGGTGCGTACCTCCGTGGACCACGGCACGGCCTTTGACATAGCCGGGAATAACATGGCGCGATGGAGCAGCATGACCGAAGCGATCATGCTTGCGCGGCGCCTGGCGTCAGTGCGGGGCGGGCAGGCGACATCAAGGCGGGGATGTCATACTGCGCCGTAGTATATCGAAGATGATGCATCAACCGGTACCGGTCGGAGCGGCGGCCTGGTTGGGTAGGCCTCCTACTGCTTCGCCAGCGTATCGTTTACAACACGGGCAAAATTAAGCAGTATCTGCTCCCGGCTTGCACCGGAGGCCGTGACAAAAAGGGCCTTGCGGAGGACCCTGTTTGATTTGCATTTGATAAGGGCTTTTATCTCGCCTTTCGTCTGCGATTCCTTCATGGCGTTATTATCGTTGTAGGAGAATTTCTCAATGCCCTGGGAGAAATAATATATTATGATTTCAATCCGGTCATAGCCGCTCCTCGTCCGCATGCTGCCGGGAAGGTCCGCCCGCACTTCATCTTCCTTCAGACTTATGCCGGCCGGGATTTTCACCACCAGTTCGCCGACGGGAGGTGCGGCAAGGATAATTGACAGGACTATTGATAGCAAATGCATATTGTTTCCGCCGGGAGAATTTCTATCCTGCAACTTTTACAGGGTAGAACATACGCGTTTAAATGTAAATACAATAACGGAACCATGGGCTTTTTCCATGAAAAACGGGGTGCGGATTTATAATCATGAATTGATCATTTTGTTCCGATTACTAATAAGGAAGCATTTTATATTGCCAGACCCTGTACGCTGTTATATAATGATATATGAGGAATGGATATGAATGAAGCATTGATAATAAAGTCAGTATTTCTCTTTATGGTGGTATGGACAATCGGGATTGCGATGCTCTGGTTCAGGCCCAGGGTCGAGATTGTATGGAAGATCATTGCAACGGTCATCCTGGTGTTTTATACATGGTTCTTTTTCGATGAGATCAGCAGCGGCTATAACAGCTTTTCCGCAGGATGGTACGGCTTCATCCTCAATTTCCTGAAGGAGGTTCTCTCCCTCGTGTTCGTGAACCTTTTCTTCATATGGCCCGTGGCCCTGATCATTATATTCTACAAGGCGGACGCCATCGGCGCCGAGAAACTCCTGAAATTTCTCTGCGTCCTTACCCTGGTGCTGTGGATCGTTTTCATCCTGTATTTCTTTTTCAGCAAGGGTATCGACGAGTTCATGATCAAAAACTTCAAGGAAATGGTGCCCGGTGCGAAATAAATTTTTCATGGGGGCCGCCGTCGCTCTGTTCGCGTTATCCCTTGCGGCAACGGCCGGCGCGACCCCGCGGGAAAATTCCTCGGAACTCTACCGCAAGGGAGCCCGCCTTGCCATTGACGGGCAGCTGGACAAGGCAATCCTGGTTTTCAAAAAGGTGGTGGAGATAAGCCCCTATTACTGCATGGGACATTACGGCCTGGGGAAGGCATATCTGTATAAATACGGCATGATGAATGACGCCATTCGGCACCTGAAAACGTCTGTAAAACTGGACAGGAAGCTCGTGAAGGGGTATTTTTATCTGGGCATAGCCTATTTCATGGGGAAACATTACCGGGAGGCCGCGTCAGCGTTCAAGTCCGCCTACAGCTATGATGATACCTATCTTGAAGCCCTGTACAACCTCGGCGTGGTGTATGAAATAATGGAGCAGCAATACAAATCATCGGTTTATTACAATAGATACCTTGAGGAAAGGGCAAAGGAATCGGAAGATCTTGTCTTTTAGAATCCCCTGACGTTCAGCCGTTTTTCATGTAATTCCTGACAATCCGAGCAATGGATTTGCCATAATGCCTCTCGATCTCGTTGAGACAGCGATATTGCTCCGATGGTGTTTCTTTGCGGATGAATCCGTAGAGGCACAGGCCGGCTATTATTTCGTCAGTGGTCATCGTTTATCCTGCTGATAGTAGAAATTTCGCACATTGAGCATGGCTGTTGAATCGGGCACTGCCGTGCGTGGCGGTCCCAAGCCCTTTCTCCTTGCATCATGCCCGATAGTCACTATAGTTATCGGAACAATAGGCGCAGGATATTAATTCACTATACTTTGAACAGGCTCCCGGCCTTCTTTTTGCCCAACTCGTGATCGTAATCGCTGTAATCGACGAACACGAGATCGGGAAGTTTCTTCTTCGTCCTCATCACGATCTCAAATTTACCCCCCTGGGCCTCTTTTGAGGTGACGTATTTAAATTCCCTTCCGCATGAAGGGCATTTTTTCAGGTCCTTGAGCTCTATGCCGATCTTCTTGCAGCCGGGACAATGGCCGTACTTGTCATCAACCATTACAATGTGTTCCTCTATGTCCTTGATGTCGACTTCGGTCCAGACTCTTAAATATTCCATATCTTGCTCCTTCCTGGTTTATTGCAATCATGATGCCTTGAAGGCAATTCCTGTTCTGATGTCAAAATGCCTGATTGATTCGTGACTGTTTCGGGTAAAGTAATCGTTAACGATGTCGATGATTGGCCCGATGGTTTCTTCCTTTCGTATCCTGGTGAAAAGCTCGTGGCCGTACCGCGCGTTCTGTGAGTAATAGACTGAAAAACGGTGGCTCCTGCTTTTATGGAGACGTTCCGGCAGGTATTCCCTGATGCGCTCGAGCGTCCTGATGAAAATATCGCGGACATTGACTTCCAGGCCGGCCTCCCCGGTATTGATCAGGTCCGCTGCGAGCCTGAAAATCCAGGGTGATTTGACAGCTTCCCGTCCGATCATGACGCCGTCACATCCGGTTTCATGCATCCTTTCAATGGCGGATTGCGGCGTGTCGATATCCCCGTTGCCGATAACCGGAATTGATACGGTCTGTTTTGCCAGGGAGACCAGACGCCAGTCCGCTTTCCGACGGAAGGAAAGCCTGGCATACCGTGGGTGAACGGTTATGAAATCGACACCTTCGCCTTCGATCATTTTAATGAAATTGATGAAGCGCTCCTCATTGCTGTCCTCGTAGCCGGTCCGCATTTTCACCGATAGCCGTGTCGGACAGGCTTTACGGCAGGCCTTTATGATGCTTTGCGCCCGATTGTTATCGGTCAGCAGGTACGCACCCTGGCCTTTTTTTACTATATCATGGTTGGGACAGCCCATGTTGATGTCCACGCCGAAGCATCCGGTGTCGGAGAGAATTGAGCAGGCCCTAGCCATCACGCCGGGATCTGACCCGACGATCTGGTAGATGAGAGGGTCGTCAAAACCACGCCTGGTAACCATTGGCTCATTGTTGGGTGCGTGGGCTGCGATCGCGCCGGCGCTCAGCATCTCGGAGAAAAGAACCGTTTCCGGGCATATTTCCTTTATGACATGGCGCAGGGCCGGCGTTGAAGTTTCAGCCATGGGGGCCAGGAAGAGTTTTCCGGGCAGTATATTCATAACCTTCATTGTGAGCTCAAGTTGTAAATTGTCAATTTGAATTTTACAGTATTTGTTCCCGGATGGGTTTGTCTGTGACAAGTACTTTTTTCCGATAACTATCAGGCAGGGTCGATCAAATTGTTAAGAAAAATTGCTTGGAAAACGCGATCTGGAAAAAAATTTCATAAATCATTTTCTAAATCGTAAGTAGTAAAAAGTCTTCATGCAAGAGGTTTGGTTATGAATATAGATACTACTATTAATATCAATTCACATGTTTACGGATTGCTTTCCAAAGCGATTGTATTGACCGGTTATTCCAAAAATCAGATTATATCAAGCCTGATGCGAAGGATCGGGGATGATCATGATGCGATGATCGCAACGTGGACCCGCATTAGATACCAGAAACGCGGGAATAAAGAGGATTGGCGCCAACTGCATCTGACACTCAGGCCTGATGAGTATGAGTTTTTTCTTGATCTCAGGAAGGTGTTCAAGTTTTCCGTGTCATGCCTTGTAGCCTATGCAGTTGAGAAATATCTTGATGAGATTTTGAAAAAGTTATATAAAGGTGACGATAACTATAGATATAAGAACTATATGTTTCAGCGTATTATTGTTGATGGTGTAGTCTGCTGGATGCTGTCCTGGGGAATACCGCAAAGCATAGTTGTCAGTCATTATTGAGTTAATAGCTGATTTGCCGTATATTTGTAGGATTACACACCAACCATATTGATTTTACGAACAATCTGCATAGTTCTTGACGGCATGAAAAAATATTATTAAAAGGACATTTAAATAAAATAAGGAGTCTATCGTGGAATTAAAAAGGCAGATAGGTTTGGTTACGGCAATGATGATTATCATAGCCGATGTAATAGGAACCGGGATTTTCATGACTACCGGTGAAGTGCTTGGCATGACGGGGAGCGCTGTGGCAGTGCTTGTTCTTTTCGGCATAGGAGGTGTCATTGCCTTGACCGGTTCCCTGTGCTATGCGGAACTGGCCACCATGTGGCCTGAAGATGGCGGTGAGTATGTTTATCTGAAAAAGATCTATGGCCACCTGCCTTCATTCCTGTCTGGATGGATCTCCCTTATCATTGGTTTCTCCCTGGCTGCTTCAATGTCTGCAATAACAGCTGTAAACTATGTAAACAAGCTTTCCCCTGAAGGCATTTTCACCGGTTCATGGCTCCCGAAATTTGTCGCAGCAGGAATAATTGTATTTTTCAGCATGATACACCTGATCGGTGTGCAGAAAGGCAGTCTGGTGCAGAACATATTGACGATATTAAAACTTTTAGTAGTCTTTTTGTTCATAGCATTAGGTTTCTATTTCGCGGACTGGTCTACGGTTGGCAGATTGTCCGATAACTATCAGGTGGGAGATGGATCCTCTGTCTTTAAATGGGGGTCGGCCCTCATTATTATTATGTATGCTTACTCCGGATGGAACGGCACAACCTATATCGCGGGAGAGATACGGGATCCCGATAAGAATCTGCCCCGGGCCCTGTTTCTGGGAACGCTTCTGATCACCGTGATTTATCTCGCCATGAACGTGGTATACCTGATGTCGGCTCCCGGGGATGTGATCATGACTGAAGGGAAGTACACCATAGGAGCGCTGGCCGCGAAAAATCTCTTCGGCCCGAACATAGGCCCTGTGTTCGATGCCAGCATCGTCCTTATCCTGCTTTCGTCAGTATCAGTTCAGATGATGATCGGCCCCCGCGTAACCTTCGCAATGGCCAAGGACAGGACTATATTCGGGTCCCTGGGGCGCGTAAACCTGCGCTTCCAAACGCCTGACCTCGCCATTGTGGTGCAGATGGTCATCGCTGTTTTTTACGTGTTCATCGGCTTTGACGCGATCCTGAAAATGCTTATTTACATGGGGTTTGCCCTGAGTATTTTTCCTCTCATGACAGTTATCGGAATGGTCTACACCAGGATTAAAAAACCTGAACTGGCGCGTCCCTTCAGGGTGCCGCTTTTTCCGTTGATCCCGTTGATATATATCACCCTGATGATTGCAGTTATTATTACAACATTAATTGAGAAAACAGTACCATCATTGTTTGCCGTTGGCGTAGTTCTGGTGGGAATTGTTATTTTCTTTATAAGAAGCAGGATAGTGAAGGAGTAGGATAGTATGCCGGCGCAATTCATGAATGGAACGGCGCCGGCTCGTTTTATTTCTCCGATGTATAAAACTTGTTCTTGCTCGCAGTTCCCAGGTCCGGGCGCAATTTTTCCGCCTCATGAAGATACACATGCTTCATTTCTTCCTGTTTAAGATCGGTATTGACGTGCAACAGAACGCGGATGCAGCTTTTTAGGCTTCCCTGAACCGGTATCTCCATCGTGCAGAAAAGTGGTGTGTACAACCACCCCATCTGGCGGGCGGCAACTGCCGGGAATTCCGCGTTCAGGTCTTCGGTTACTGAAAAAATTGCCGATGCTATGTCATCAGTCCGGATATCATTGAGCCTGACCAGTGTCTCAAGCATTTCCTTTGTCCTGGCCACGATATCGCTTTTCGTGTTGGCGGGGGCCGTTGTGGCACCCCGTATTCCGCGTACCGCCATAGTTCTACTCCCTACGGGTAATATCTGCGCCGATTGATATCATCAGATCGGGAAAATTCGGAAAAGTGACCGAGACCGACTCGGCCGTTTCAATGATGGTCTCACCCTCTGCGGCGAGCCCCGCCACTGCCAGGGCCATGGCGACGCGGTGGTCATGGTGTCCTTTGACACGACATCCCCGGAGAGAGCTTTTACGTATTACCAATCCGTCGGGACGTTCATCAATGTCCGCTCCCATTTTAGCGAGCTCGTCGTGCATGACCCTGATGCGGTCAGTTTCCTTGAGGCGGGCCTGCGGCACGTTGATGAGACTGGTTTCGCCCTCGGCGAAGCAGGCGGCAACCGATAGCGCCGGCAGTGCATCCGGTATGGCGTTCAAATCGAAGACTCCACCCTTAAGCCGGACGCCACGTATAGTTATCGTCTTATCGCCGATGTTCACCTCGGCGCCCATGGCTTTGAGGATATTAACAACCTCCTTGTCGCCTTGGGTATCGTTCCAGTCGGGCCCTTTCAGCACAAGTTCGGAACCGGTAATGGCGGCGGCCACCAGGAAGAATGTCGCCGATGAAAAGTCGGCGGCGATGTATTCGCGGAAATTCGGATAGCGCTGCCTGCCCGGTATCGAGAAGGACTGATAGTTATCGGTCGTATACCTGATGCCCAGCCGGTCGAGCCAGCTCATGGTCATGGTCACGTAAGGTTTTTCATTGAGCAGGGGAACCCGGATCACCGTATCACCCGTGGCGCAGGGCGCGGCTATCAGGAGCGACGTCAGGTACTGCGAGGTGACAGCCTTGATGGATGTTGTGCCCCCGGCGATTTTTCCTCCGATAACAATCGGAGGCATACCATTGCCCCTGGTCGAGTAGGCTGTGCCGCCCAGGTCCTGTATGGATGCCATGAGACCTTCGGCCGGACGGCTGCGGATCTGGTGGTCGCCGGTGAACACGGTGTATCCGTCGGCAAGGGACGCGATGCCGAGCCCGATATACAGGGTCGTCCCCGAATTCCCTACATCGACCACGTCGTCAGGCGCTGTCAGGGCGCCCCCGGTCCCGGTGACGTTCCATCCGCCGGCCGATTCTTCTATACGGGCGCCGAACCTCTGTATCATTGAGCGGCACGAGCGCGTGTCAGATGAGTCGAGAGGCTCTTCGATGAATGATTCGCCCGATCCCAGGAGGGCGAATACAAGGGCCCGGATGGTATGCGACTTGGATCCGGGGATGATGACGGCGCCTTTCAGGCGCGATGGCTTGACTATGAATTCCACGATTCGCTATCCATTGTGTTCTGTATCGGTCTATAAAAGACTGATAACCTGTCTATCGGAAAAGCATTCTGGCGCAGAAAAAATCACTGGGTATCCTTCGGTTTTTCGCGCAGGTAGATGCTGATATAGTACGGCTCGGATATCGTGCTCTTCTCGAGACCGTAAAGCCTGACGAATTCGTCATGATTATCATCGATTACACCCAGAGCTGCGTCGGTCCCGGTCTGGAAATAGGCATTGAAATAATTGGCCAGGAGGAACAGGTCGACCGGGTAATAGTCGATGGAGCCCTTGACGAACTTGAACTCGTTCAGTGTCATGACGGTCTTCAGGTCGTCCCGGAGGTAGTAGTCGTTATGCAGGGGGAACGCCGCCTTCATGAAGTCATCATAGATTCCCTCGATGTCATCATCGAACAGGACGATACCCGCCATGAAGAGGACTCCGTCAAACTGGAGGGCCCGCCTGAATTCATCCACGACTTTCCCCGATTCGAGAAAATCCAGGTTGTCGATACAGACGAGCAGGTCCGCGGCGTAGTAATCTATCGGGAACTGGTTGAATTCACCGTTTATAAAGTGGATCTTCTTGATGACCGGGTCCTCGAAATGACCGTCAATGAAATCCCTGATGATCTTCATCGACGGCTCAACCACGACGATATAAGCCTCGGAGCCTTTCGCGAGCTCGTAGAGCAGGTGGCCGCTTCCCAGGCCGGCCTTGACGATCACGCCCGGATTGTAGGTGGCTATGACGTCAAAAAGGCTTTCGTGGAGTTTCGACGAGCGTTTTTCCGGCTCGATGACGACCCTGTTGGGGAAGTCGTATTGTGAAAATAAAACGATATCATTCAACCTGCTCATGAAGGACCTCTCTGAACGGTTTATCATCGGCGGTTTCGTTTTATGCAACCATTTTTTTATAACGCGGCAGTACCGCTATCTTTTCTATATGACATAATCGGAATTCTTATTGACAGGCTGACAAGCCGGGTTAATTATTCACACCAATACAATAAGACCGAGTGCAATCGCCAGGTGTAACGATGGCGCTCACGGCTCGCCCGGCGGCGCCGTTATCAGGAGACACAAGGAGGAATACATGAAGGACAATTCCGTGTACTACGATTCATACAAAGAGGAACGGGACCTTATCCTTGAATACAATCAGGTTGACCTGAGCGATGCCAGAATTACCAACATCATGGGTGTGGGGGTGGATAATATCACCAGGGCCCAGGCCGTGGTGCGCATCATGGAAATGATAAAAGCAGGCGGCGTCTACCATGTCATTTCCCTCAACCCGTACAAGATACAGCGCTTTAAGAGCAATGCGGACCTTCGCCTCATTTCCGGGGCCGCCGACATGCATCTGCCCGCCGGCGCCGGTATACAGTGGGCGGGCAAAGTCCTGAAAACCCCCATACGGGAGAGGATCCCCACCCTGAGCTTCATGATGGATATTGTCCGGATCGCGGAGATCAAGGAATTCTCCATATTTCTTGTCGGTGGAAAGCCGGAAGTGGCGGAGCGGGCCTTTTTCAATATCAAGAAGTCTTTCCCCAAGATTCGAATAGTCGGACGGCACGGCGGTTATTTCAACCCGGAGCGGGAAAAATCCGTCATCGAGGCGATCAGGAAATCCGAAGCCAACATAGTTTTTGTCGGGTTGGGCTTCCCCAAGGAGGACCGGTGGATACACACCATCAAAGGCGAATTTAAAAACACGATCTTCATCAGCGTCGGGGGAAGCATTGATATTATTTCAGGTGAAATAAAGAAGGCCCCTGCCTATTTCATGGAGCGGGGTCTTGACTGGTTCTATCGCATCATTTCCAAGCCGTGGCGCATCGGCAGATTCGTCAGGACCATGATGTTCTTCTGCGGCGTGATTTTGAAGAGGCTTTTTTCCAGGAAGTAGCGCTATTTTTCGTACCTGCCGCGCTTGGCCATGGTGTCCCGCGCATTCATAAGTTCGGTATTGCTGATCTTCCCCCTGCCGAGGGTAAAGTTGGTGAGTATTTCCTTGTTGTTGCAGGAGCGGCACTGAACGATGGCCTTTCCGTCAGAGGTCCATTCCGATATTTCCACGAAGCGCGAGTTGCAGTTTCTGCAGAAAATGACCGACACAAAATTGCTCATGGCCCCCCCTTTTTTTTCTCTCTATAGGAGAATGCTGACGTCTCCGCGTATTTTTTGCAAGAAGTTTTTGTTGCGTCTCAATCCACCCGCAGCACGATGACGGATATATCTTCCCTGATCCCCAGCTCATCGGCGAAATCGCGCGCAAAACCGAGGATTGATTCGATGATGTCCTCCGACGGATCGAAACCTCTTTCAAGGAAGCGCATAACGCTCTTCAGCCCGAGGTGCTTCCCCATCCGGTTTTTTATCCTGAGAATGCCGTCGGAGACCACGACGAAGAGGTCCCCGGCCATGAGGGAAACCGCGACGCTTTTCGCCTCTTCTATATTCTGCCCCAGGCTCCTCTTGCCGAACCTGAGATAGCGCGCGACGCCGTCCCGCACAAGGATCGGATAGGCGACGCCGGCGTTGAGGAAACGGAGCTTGCTTTCCGGAAGATCAAGGACGCCGTAGAGGAGCGAAGCGTTGCGCACGGGCCTCTCGTCATGCTCCATGATCAGGTGGAGCAGCCTCACCAGCTCGACCGGGTTTTTTCCTTTTATCTTTGCCAGGGCCCTGATGGCGCCGCTCACGATTGACGCGTGCAGGCCACCGGGCACGCCCTTGACGTGCAGGTCGCCGAGGGCGATGCCGATATGGTCGCCGTCAAGGCGGAAGATGCCGTGGAATTCGCCGCCGATCTCGCGCGCCGTTACCGACTTGGCGGTGATCGTGATGGGGCCGAGGCGCATGTTGACGTCCGGTATCAGGGCCTCCTGGATCGTCCGCGCGGAGGTGAGCTCGCTTTTTATCCGTTCCTCTTCCAGCGCGTTCTGGAAGAATATGGCGTTCTGCACCGCCAGGGAGGCCTGTTCGGCGAACACCTTGAAGAGGTTCATGTCTTCCTCGGTAAATCCGGGCCGGTCTATGGGATTGATCGCCTGGATGACGCCGAGGAGCTTGCCCTTGAAGAGCAGGGGCGTGCAGATGATCGATCGTGTCGTAAAGCCGGTGATCTTGTCGAATTCAGGGTCAAAGCGACGGTCTTCATAGACGTTGTTGATGAAGATGGGCTTGCGTGTTTCTGCGACCCATCCGGCAATCCCCTGCCCCAGCCGCACGCGGTAGCGCTCGGTGAGTTCCTTGCCCGCTTCTCCCAGGGCGACCTTGAAGACGAGGTCGTTCTCTTTTTCCTCGTAGAGCAGGAGCGTGCTGGCCTCGGTCTCCATGATGTCCTTGATCGTTTCCATGATGACGGTCATCAGTCTGCCCATGTCGAGGGTGGAGTTGATCATGCTGTTGATATTGACCAGTTTGGTCAGATTGAATATCTGGCGTTCAACAACAGCGAGGTCGGCCAACGGCTGCTTTTTTTTGAACATAGTACGGCGGTTTCCGTCCTGTTATGTGTTATGGGATGATCGGGAGCCGGCACATTATCCGGCGTTATTATCAGTACGCATGCTGTATCAGAGTTGGCCATAGCCCGTTGTGCAATAAAAAGCAAGCATTATTTTAATAATTTTGCCGTCTTGAAGGATACAGTCCCCGGCTTCATTGTCCTCGATTTTGTTGTTGTATGGGGGTGATGTGTTGTGCCGTTGAGATGGTTTGTAACGTCTGTTAAACCCGGATGGATCTAAGATTGAACACCTGTTATACACAATGTCATTTTTAACCGATAAAATCAGTTCCACTAAAAAAATATATTGACATAATATTTTGCATATTATAATTTATTAAAAATAAAAAAGGAATAAAGCCTGATTCTGATAACACCTGTACGTGAGAGCGGGGCTGTTGGGGTCAGGTATTTTATTATTCAGAAGTCTCTTGCTTAAGGAAGATTTAAACAAAGTCTTTAAATTTATTAAGGAGGACAGTATGAAGAAAACGTTAGTAGTGTTGGGAGCAATCCTGTTTGCTTCTGCATTCATCGTAGGCGATCTCTATGCCTATACGTACAGCCACAGCACAAGCTTTACCAGGACCATGGCCAGAGCGGCGACCGTCAGCACGCCGGATTCTGTCTATTATAACCCGGTCGGCTTGGCAAAAATTAAAGATGGCCTGTACCTCGACCTGGGGAACCAGGCCGGTATGAGGCGGTACGAGCACAGGTTGGTCTGGGCGAACTACCATGACGCGACTCCGTCATTTACCATACCGAACTTCGCTCTTGCCTACAAGAATGGCAGAGGGGCGATCTTCGCGGCTATGTACATTCCTGCCGGCGGCGGTTCAGTTAACTACAAAAAGAACATGGGGATTTTGACCGGTTCGTTGTCCGGTATGATGCCGGCAGGGTTCCCTCCTCCGCAGAAAATCAAGGCCACTAATTTCTGGATACAGGGAGCAGTGGGCGGCGCTTTTTCTCTGACCGATTGGCTCGCTGTAACGGCCGGTATGAAATATAGCCAGTTCAGCTATGAAGTGCAAATGGGTTACTATGGAACAGGGTCTGTCATGAAGCAAAAGACCGCGGCAAACGGCTTCTCCGGTTTCGGCGGCATCATGATCACCCCCATGGAAAAAATCAACTTCACGGTCCTTTATTCCAGCCAGGTCATAGCCCGTGGCAAGACCACTGACATGAAATTGCACTATAGCCAGATCGCTGAAGAGCGGCTTCCCGATTACCTGCTGGTCGGTATCAATGTAAAACCGGCTGATCCTGTCGAGATCCAGTTCTCCTATCAGCTGAATTTCAGCCAGCAGCGCAATTACGGAACGACAAATACCATTAACCTGGCCACCGGTGCCGCACTTCACGAATTCGGGTATGCAGGCTATGATTCTCTGGGCAATGCCATCCTCGGCGGAAATACCCAGAATTACAAAGGCAAACTGCAGCATAAACTCGGCCTCGGCATTGAAAGCAGGGTCCACGAGATGCTGCTCCTGAGCGCAGGGGTATCCTATGAAACACAGGAGATTTATCCCCGGGTGCAGAACCCGCTTGATCCGGACCTCGTGAACATCGGCGTCGGCATAGGCGGCAAACTCATCATCAATGAGCAGATCAGCCTTGAGATCGGCGGAGCCAGGTATTTTTATTTTACCGACCGCGCAATGTACGGCTTGATCAAGATGAACAAGAGCGTCACGTCTTTTGGAGCGGGCCTTACCGCGAAAATTCTGTAACAAGCAGTTTAGTTAGTAACGTAAAGGGCTGTCTGACCGGTGTCGGACAGCCCTTTTTTATCACATTTCCATCATCGCGACTCCGGTACAGCTTCCAGTCATAAATCTATTGAATTATTTCCCCCTTTGTGTTAGATTGCATACAGGTATAGCATACCATATAAAGCCTTTGCGAACATTTGCAATAAATTCAGGGAAGATGGCTGCTGCATTGGAAGGCATGGTGAGATGGTGGATAATGAATAAATCTCTCAAGGCGAGAGGTCCCATGTAATCGGGACTCACGATGATGAGGGAAACAATAGGTTTGTGAAGGGGCTGTATTGTTGAAGTTGGCGGCCTCTCGGGTCGTCTTTTACGTCAGGTGCATGACTTAATCTACAGTTTTCCAGGAGGACCATATGAAAAAACCGTCAATCATGGCTGGATATTTGCTGTTTACGGTATTATATTTTACGACGAATATTTTTGCCTATACGTACAGCCATAGCACAAGTTTTACGAGGACCATGGCCCGGGCGGCGACCATCAGCTCACCCGATTCGGTCTACTATAACCCGGTCGGCCTGGTGAAACTGAAAGATGGGATGTATCTTGACCTGGGAAACCAGGGGGGCATGAAATTGTATGAACACCGGCTGGTATGGGCAAACTACCATGATGCGACGCCCTCATTTACCATACCGAACCTCGCGGTTATCGGCAAGATCGGCAGGAGCGCGATTTTCGCGGCCGTTTACATTCCGGCCGGCGGCGGATCGGTGAAATACAAATCGAATACGGGCATATTCACCGGTGCCCTGTCGGGGATGATGCCCTATGCGATGCCGCCGCAGTATATCAAGGCCACCAATTTCTGGATCCAGGGCGCGGTGGGGGGCGCTTTTTCTTTCACCGACTGGCTGGCGGTCACTGCCGGCGTGAAGTACAGCCGGTTCAGCTATGAAGTATCCATGGGCTACTGGGGCGCCTGCGTCATGAAGCAGAAGACCGCGGCGGACGGCTTCTCCGGCTTCGTCGGCATCATGATCACGCCGATGGACAGGATCAGGTTCACGGCCCTCTATTCCAGCCAGGTCATAGCCCGCGGCAAGACTACCGACATGAAGTGGCACTACAGCTCCATCGCTGAAGAGCGTCTTCCCGATTATCTGCTGGCAGGCATCAACGTGAGGCCGGGCGATGCCGTCGAGATACAGGCGTCATACCAGCTCAATTTCAGCCAGCAGCGCAATTACGGCACGACGAATACCATGAACCTGGTAACGGGCGCCGCCCTGCACGAATTCGGGTTCGCGGGTTATGATTCGGCGGGCAATGTGGTACTCGGCGGCAACACCCAGAATTACAAGGGAAGGCTGCAGCACAAAATCGGTCTCGGCCTCGAGGGCAGGGTCCATGAAAGGCTGATCTTAAGCTGCGGCGTATCCTATGAGACCCAGGAGATCTATCTCCGGGTCCAGAATCCCCTTGATCCCGATCTGAGGAACATCGGCGTCGGCATAGGCGGGAAGGTGATCGTCAGCAGGCAGGCCAGCCTCGAGATCGGCGCCGCCCGGTATTTCTATTTCACCGACCGGGCGATGTACAACCTGATCAAGATGAACAAAAGCGTAACGTCATTCGGTTTCTGTCTCACCGCCAAACTCATATAGAAAAGATTTATCTGATAACACGGAATGCCTGATGGGCGGATACCAGCATGAAAATGAAAAGGCGCGGTATTTGTCCCGCGCCTTTTCTGCGTTCAGCTTTGTTTGGCCCGCTACCTGATCTTCTCGGCCGTCATCAGGTTCGACTGTCCCGGTTTATAAACATATCCGTAGCTGAAGGGAAGCCTGCCGGTGGACTTTTCGTCCATCGCCTTCTTTAAGTCGCGCTGCATCCGGTTGGCAAAGAGGCCGATGGGTCCGTCATAGTAGCCGTGGAAGGCGAGCTTCCACCTGTCCGGCTTGAAGTAGCGGAGGGGTATGCCGGAATCGTCCTGGACCAGGTAGTTGGTCGACTCCAGTATCGCGGCGCGGATCTTCGTGAACTTCACGTTGTCGTTGTGCATCAGGTACGATGCGGACTTGATGATTGTCGCGTAAGGGCCTTCCTTCCTGAGGTAAGGGAGGAAGTTGGGCGAGCTGGTCTCCAGCGCATGGTCGATCACGTTAAGCATGTAATAGCGGACGGTTTTCGTCTTGCCGGAGCCCTTGCGGAAGCTTATTTCCACGCCGGGGATGCGGGATTTCGGCGGGTTCTGCCAGTTGATGCGGTCGTCCGAATCCGTGCCCGGCACCACGGTGCTTTTCGCGTCAATGGCGATTTTTCTCGCGTCAACAATGGTGTAGTCGTTGGTGGCGAGAAAGTACATGATGATGCCGCCGATGCTGTTGAAGGACTTGTTGCTCATTTCCGCCGCCATCCCCTCGGTCTTGAAAAAGTTCATGTGAAGGATGTCGCCAAGGGATCCCCGGAGCCCGTTAAGCCCGCGGGTGATCTGGTCGGCCGACATTCCCGCCGGGTTCGGTATCACTCCCGGCGGCTCCAGGCCGAACATGATGATGCTGTCGCAGTCCGGGTAAAAGGTGAGGGCGTTCATGATGTCTGGCCCGCTGAAGGGGTACAGGACGCTTCCGCTGGGCCGTGACGGACGGTGCTTCTGCCACCAGTCGGTTATTTTCTGGAGGTTCGGCTTCTGCATGCTGTTCCAGGACGAAGCCATCTGCTGCCGGTACGATTTGTAGAAAGCGGACTGGCTGTACCGGTACAGCTTGGATTCCTTCGGCAGGTCCTTGCCGGCAAAGAGGAGCGCCGTGTCATTGATTTCGGGTGACGATGTGTTTTTGGCGAATCCATTCTCCTTCTGCTTGCAGTAAGTGAAGGAAGCAAGAAGGATGAACAGTGTTGTCAGGATAACCGACCTGTGTCTCGAGATGTTCATGCATGTTCTCCAGGTGATATAATGTATGCCTGTTTCTTCTCGTTGTGGCGGTCAGGAATATCCAGTGATTAAGACGAAGAAGAAGCAGGTCTGATTATGCCGGTGACCGGCACTGTGAATATAGGAAGTTTGAATCGGCCATGTCAAGCTTTTATGGAGGAGGGGTATATTTTTCTTGACTAAAATCAATTATACGAGCAGCTTGTTTTGAAAGCTGCCGTTTAAAAAGCGCGGCCGATGCATACATCTGAAACAGCCCGCGGAACATCACAGCAAGTTTATATAGGCGAGATATGAAAATGAAAAGCATAAAGACGGCATTGATTGCAATCCTGGGCGCCGGCCTTGTTTTCACCGGGTGCGCGAAGATGCCGGAAAAGCTCGTATCCCCGACCCTCAAGATAGAGCCGGTGGTCAAGGACAACAAGGAGTTCTACAAGCTGTCGCTGAGCACCGGAATCCAGAATGAAAACAGCGATACCGCCTTCGTTGACCTGAAAGGACTGATTGTTTTCAAGGACGGGAAGACCCGCGTGCTGACTGTTCCCTTCCATCTTCCCATCGTGCTTCCCTTTGATACCGGAATCATAGAAGCGGAAAAAACCTTTACCGAAAGCGAGATCATGCCCCTGGTGACTCTCCTTGGCTCGGACAGGGAAAAGCTCCTGAACGAAAAGGCCCTTGAGCGCTCTTTTATAGATGAAAAAAACATCGGCTTTGAGCTGACCGGATGCGAAAAAAAGAACATTCTCGATGTGCTGAAGGATAAAGTGAATGAAAAAAATTGATGACAGCAAAATATATCTCATTACGGCCGTAACGACCCTGGCGGTCGCCGTGATTCTGGCTGTGGTCGCCTATTATTCCATCCTCTCCGTCGAGCCGAAAGTTGAACAGCTGCTCTCCGCGAAGGACAATATCAGCACCAACTACAAGAAGGCATACCTTATCCTGCGCGATCCCCAGGTCTTTGCCGGTTACAGCTATTTTGACGCTGAGGGCGTATCGGTCAAGAATTCCCTGGCCTTTTTCGATAAGCGGGTCTACAACGGCGAGGAAATCGACACAAACCGCAAGGCGTACCTGGAACTCCTCCTCGAAAGACGCAAAAAAGGTTCGGTCCTGACCAGGAATACCATGGTCTTTTTTCTGGTCCTTTCGCTGGCATTCTGGGCCGTTTTCGTCCAGGAACGGCGATCTTCCAGACGATAATCCCCCTTTATTTTAGTCTTGACAATTGCTCCTTAAAACGCGATATCTAATGCAGCCGTGATTTCTTTGCATTATTGATGGTTTGCGCAGTTATTCATGGTTGCGGAATGACTGACGCTTGATTGGTTTTCGTAAGATTATAATGAAAAAAAAGATAATGGTCATCGACGACGAGGAGCAGATACGGAAGCTCCTGGTGCGTATCCTGTCCTCTTCGGGCTACGATGTTGTCACCGCTTCGAACGGCAAAGAGGCCCTGGAACGGCTTGAGTCCGTATCCGTTGACCTCATCATGCTCGACATGAACATGCCGGAAATGGACGGCCTGAGCTTCCTTCGCAGGTTGAAGGAAACCAATCTCACCCATGTGCCGGTCCTGATGGTTTCCGGAGAGCACAATCCCGACAACATAGTGGAAAGCTACAAGCTTGGCGTGTATGATTTCATCCGCAAGCCGGAACAGACCGAGGTCATGCTTAAAAGGGTGGAAAACGGCCTTAAGATCGGCGAAATGATCAATTTCAACGAGTTCATTCGGGTTGAGCTCCTGATGGCCCGGAAGCTGCAGAAATACCTGTTCCCTGAACCGAACGTCAATACCGATAAGGTGAAGATCAATACCTGGTCGATGCCGCTGTCGGATATCGGCGGCGACCTGTACGACTATGTCATATTTCGCGACGGCCGGGTCATCTTTTTCATTGCGGACGTTTCCGGTCACAGCATTTCAGCTTCGCTGTTCACCGCCATCGTTAAAATGGTGTTCCGCAACGCCCTCCAGAAGACCGACATCCCCGGCGACATCATGACCATGATGAACCATGAGCTGACCGGAAACCTTCCCGTCGAATCCTTCGTTACCGCCTTCTGCGCCCTCTTCAATCCGTCGACCAGGGAGCTGATGTATGCCAACGCCGGCCACCCGAACCCGTACTGCATCGACGGCGGCGGATTTATCCAGCTTGAAGGGAATGATTCCTTCCTGGGACCCATTGCCGGCGCTGATTTTGAAACCTATGCCATCAAGTTGAACGGGCCTACGAGTATTTTCGCGGTAACCGACGGTATCCTGGATATAATCGACGGAGATGACCTGCCGGTGGGGGAAAAGCTCGTCAGCGATATCCTCATGATGAAGGGGAAAACACCCATCGACAAGTTCAGAATGATACAGAAATTCGTGACGGGCCCCGATGTCGTTGTCAATGACGACTGCACCCTGATGCTTGTCGACCTCGCGTGACCTGCCATGCAGAAAATACTGGTTGTATCGGATTCCCACGGGAGCCACGGCAAGCTTGCCCGCATACTGGCCCGGGAATATCCCTTTGATTGCCTCGTCCACTGCGGCGACGGCGTCAACGACCTCTTTCATGTTGAGATACCGGACGGGGTCACGGTGGTGCGCGTGAGCGGCAATATTGACCTGGCCCGCGCCATCGACATGGAGCGGGTCGCCTTTTTCGATGCCGGTCCGGCCCGGTTCATGGTGGCGCACGGCGACCAGTTCGGCGTGCACAACGATTACGGGCCGATCGAGAGGGAAGGGCGCAACAGGAAGGTCGATGCGGTGCTTTTCGGCCATACCCATATCAAGTACCACAGGGACGGGAAACCGGCCCTGTTCAATCCCGGACCGGCCACTAGCGGCATGTACGGGCTGGTGATGGTCAATGGCTCACCGCGGTTCAGTCACGGCAGTCTTGAAGACTAAAAAAAGCGGTTGTGATACCGCTTTACACGCTCCGGTTTATCGAATGAAGGATCAGGCCGAGAAGGTCGGTTCTTTTTTTATCAGGATTTCCTTTATTTTTGCGTCCCCCGCTGAAAAATAAATTATGGGGGATTCCATCAGAGAATATTCATCAATCAGCCGGACGAAATCCTCGTCACGCTTGAGATCAATAAGATCGATTTCCCTGAATTTCCTGTTCCCGATAAATATTGCTTTCATGGTAGATCCTGTCTGATGTTGTTGATGCAATTTTCACGATGGGGTCCATGATATTGCACTGGTTCATTGTAAGGCAAACGCTGCTTTAATAGTCGCAAGAATAAAGTCTGTACTAGCTTCATACGGCAGAATGGCAAGTATTCTATACATTGCAACGTTACAACTATTAATTTATTTGTCCAGTATTTTTACTGTTATTTTTTAATGGAGAAGAAAATATTGCGAAAAAAAATTATCGTTATGTCTGATAAGTTCGTTCTTTTAAGTGCGGATTTTGGTCAACCATTAATTAAAAAAAATTTTTTTACTATCCCGGTGAATTGCTGATTCCTAAATTACTTGAAGTCTGTTAAAATCATTCTCAATTCAAGGCCCTGTTCTTCGTGATTATCCCGTCATCCATTGTTCTGTCGCATTCGCCGGCAATAGGCGTGATGAAATCATTACTGACGGTGTGATAATTTCCTTTAACGCTGCGGTCAGGAGTCCCGGAAAAGCAGGGCCGTCCGTTCTGACTGCGGTTTATGAACTGACACTGTCGGAGCGGCTATGGTGCGGCTATAATATTAAATTTCCGATTGACTTTTAAAGGCACGATAATATACATTGACCCCAAATTTAGGTCTGTTTATCTTACCGGCAGGTTCATTATATCATGAAATTATCTGGCAGAGCGGCACTGTTTGTATCGATGATCGCATTGATTGCGGTTTCGGCCACCGGTCTGTATGCATTTAAATTCGACTTTACCACGGTCAGTGATATCGTCGATAATATTAAGAGCAACTTCGGCAAACTGGATTCGTACCAGGCCAATTTTACCATTATGTCCGATAAAGGCGGCAGGACGAACCAGCAGACCGGCACGATAAAATACAAGGCCCATAACAAGCTGTGCATAGAGTTCAGCCAGCCCTATGGGCAGAAAATCGTTTCGAATGGTAAGACAATGTGGATTTACATCCCATCCATGAATGTCGTGGCTGAACAAGACCTCAATTCCGAATCGGGTATCTTCACCACGGGGTCCAGGAGCGGCCTGAACTGGCTGTTTTCGAAATATCATTACCGTTTCGCCTCCAAAGAACAGCCGGAAACACAGGATGACGGCACCAAGCGATACACTCTCATCCTGAAGCAGAAGGAGAGCCGGAGCGGTTACCGAAAGATGAAACTGTGGGTATCGGAACGTTATTTTATCGTCCGGGCCCAGGGCGAGACGTCAACGGGAAAAAAGGTTGACATAAAGTTTTCCGAACTGAAAACGAACGTCAGCCTGCCGAACGGTATTTTCAAGTTTGATGTGCCGTCACGGGCCCGTGTAATTAAAAATCCAATGATATCAGAGGAGTAGATCTTGGAAAGCATCGGCGAAACTTTACGTCAGGCGCGGGAAGCCAGAAAAATATCCATCAAGGACGTTGTCAAGGAGACCAATATCAGCCCGATATATCTCCAGGCTCTCGAGGAAGAGAAATTCGACAAGTTTCCCAGCGAAACCTATCTTATCGGTTTTCTCCGCACGTACTCGGAATTCCTCAAGCTTGATGTGGAAGCCATAGTACAGGCTTACAAGGGATACAAGATCGGGGAAAGCGCAACGCCCCTGGAAGAACTGACCAGGCCGACGAAGTCCAATATCAGCATGGTGGCGTCTTCGTTCCTTAATAAAAACCGCAATGTCCTCCTGATCGCCGGGATCGTCATTGTGTCCATTTTCCTCATCTGGGGGATCAAGTCCCTTTTTACGTCAAATGTTGATATCTCCAGCGATGATTCCACCGATACTATAAAAGAAGAATACGCGAAAAACAAGGAACATGAGATTGAAAACCTTCGCAACCTCCAGCTTTCCAACAACAAGGGCTTCATCCTGGTGTATAAAAACGAAGCCGTCCAGTTCCTGGTCGACAACAAGGAAGTGGTATTTCTCCTGAAAAGCGTCAATGGAGAGACCGTGGCCCTGGAGCTCCTCCCCGGCAAAAAGGTCGTCAAGCTGAAAATTGAAGAACCCAGGACCCTCGCCATCGAGGGATGCCCCCGGGACGTGACCTTCACCCTCAAGGGCCTCACCGAGAACAGGGCCAAGATCATGGTTTCTCTGGGAGAAAAGAAGGAAGTTGAAGAAACGGTCGCCAAAGAGGATGAAAAAACGACCGCCGACAGCACCAGCGTCGAGGCCCAGAACCGCCAGAGCCTTAAAATCGTATTTGAGGCTGAATTTGTGCAGAAATCCTTCATAGAGCTGTATCTGGACGGCGTTCGCAAGGTCCGCGGGTTCATACCCCAGGGCCAGGTTGAGCGCTGGGAGGCGACCGAGTACATCCAGATTAAGATCGGGAATGCCGGCGGCATCAAGGCCCGCATCAATGGAAAGGAATTCTCCTTCGGGGCAGCGGGCCAGGTGGCAAACAAGGTCATAACCTGGAAAAAGGACGTCCAGAACCCGAACCTGTACCATATCGTGGTCAAGGACTGGTAAGAGACAGTTGTCCCCGTCCCCCGGAGGGGGCTGATGATCCCCCCGATCCCCTGAGGGGGCATCTGACATCGGCTTTATTATTCATCACAGCATGCCCTCCGTCCACCGGTGTATATATATGCTTTTCCTGGTCCCCCGCGTGGGCATGCATCAGCGGCCGCAATATTAATCCCAATGATTATGTGTGAAATAATAATTGCAGTGTCGTATAATAATAAGCCAGTAGGTATGAACAAGATAGTATCGGTTGCCACGGGCCCCCTCCGGGGGACGGGGGTCAGGAATTCGCTAATCGATTGAACATGATTTGAGGTAACCTGCCGTGTTTTCATCCCGGGACATCTCCTGCTATATCATTTCCCTCGGGTGCGCCAAGAACCTGGTCGATTCCGAGCGGATCAACGGAGCCCTGTCGGCGGCCGGCTACTGTCATGCCGAATCCTCTGAAGATGCCGATATCATCATTATCAATACCTGCGGTTTCATCACCGAGGCCAAGGAAGAGTCTATCGAGGTCATTTTTGACGCTATCGAACAACAGCAGTCGTCCGGGAAAAAGAACCTGAAGCGGTTTTACCGGGAAGACGGGCCGGAAAAGCGCAATTTTGGCCGCAGGGTGGTGGTGGCAGGGTGCCTGTCCGGGCGGTACCGAGAGGATATCCTCAGGGACATACCGGAAATCGATTTTCTGTACGGCCTGCCTGACGGCCGCTTCGTCGAGCGGATGAGCAGGGATCTCGGTATCTCGACATTGCCGCCGGAGCCGCTCCGGGAACCGCTCCTGCCGGGGCTGTCCTACGCCTACATCAAGATCTCGGACGGGTGCTCCAACAACTGCGCGTACTGCGCGATCCCCCTTATCCGCGGGCCCCATGAGTCGTGGCCGCCGGACCTGGTCCTGGGCGATGCCCGGAGGGAGGCGGCGCGGGGAGTGAAGGAGCTGGTCGTCGTGGCGCAGGACATCGCCGCCTACCGGTGGCGTGACACGGGTCTCCGCGGGCTGGTGGAGGGCATGGCCCGCATCGACGGCGTGGAGTGGATCCGGCTGATGTACTGCCATCCCGATCACCTTGACGACGGCATCATCTCCATACTTGAGGGCGTTGACAAGGTGGTGCCCTACATCGACATACCGTTCCAGCATGTGAGCGGCCCCGTCCTCCGCTCCATGGGGCGCCGGGGCGATGCCGGGACCTACAGCTCCCTTGTGACGAAGCTGCGCGGCCGCGTGCCTGACATCAGGATCCGTTCGACCTTCATGGTGGGATATCCCGGCGAATCCGAAGGGGACTTTGAGGAACTGCTGCGTTTTCTCGGAGAGGCGATGCTCGACCGGGTGGGGGCCTTCATGTATTCCCCTGAAGAAGGCACCCGTGCGTGGGACCTGAACGACCCGGTGCCGGCGGCGGTGAAGAAGGAACGCTACAACCGTCTCATGGCCCTGCAGCAGGAACTATCGTCGCGGAAGCTCGCCGCCATGGAGGGAAGCGTGGTGCCGGTCATCGTGGAGGAGAGGATCGATGACTCGACCTGGGCCGGCAGGTCCATCTACGACGCGCCGGAGGTGGACGGTATTTTTTACTTGACCGCAGGGGATGTTCCGGTTAATTCGATTGTCAATGCACGGGTTACCGGAGCGACCGAGTACGACCTGGCAGGTGAAATCGCATGAAAATACCGAGGTTCATCTTTACCATACCCAATCTGCTCTCTCTCTCGAGGATCGTGCTGATCCCGCTCCTCATCTATCTCATATACGAAAAAATGTGGATCTACGCCCTCATCCTGTTCGCGGTGGCGTCCTTTACCGACATGCTTGACGGATGGAGCGCCCGCAAGCTCAACCAGGAATCCGAGTTTGGGATATTCATCGATCCCCTCGCCGACAAGTTTCTGGTCATATCGGTCTTGGCCGCCCTCATGGTCCTTGACCCATACCTCGAAATTTTCGATTTCTGGATGATCCTGGTGATCGTGGGACGCGACGTGCTGATCACCTTCATGCGCTACCTGGCGATCCGGCGCGGCCAGATCCTCAAGACGAGCCGGTTCGGCAAGGTCAAGACGGCCTTCCAGATGATTTCCATCGTCATTATCATAATGATATACTTCGTGCGCAAAACGGGGATCTACATAACCCACCAGTCGGTTCCCTACTGGATCATGCTGGGTGTCACGATCCTCACGGCCCTGTCCGGCCTGCGGTATCTCTTCACCAACTGGCGCCTTTTCCTCCCTGAAAAACCGAAAGAGGACACGAATACCCAGGCATGAGGATAAAGGAATTCCTGTTCACCGCATTTTATGCCGGGCACAGCCCGGTCGCTCCGGGTACGGCGGGGACCCTCGTGGGCATGGCACTCTATTTCATCGTATTCCTGCTCTCCGGCGAGATCAGCTGGGTCGTTAACCTCATCGCTGTCGTTGCTCTCTTCTATCCCTTCATGAAGCTTGCCGATGACGGTGAAAGATACTTCGGTGTGAAGGATCCGGAGCAGGTCGTGATTGATGAAATTATGGGATACTGGATCAGCGTCCTGTTCTATCCCTTCAATATAAAGATAGCCGTTGCCGCTTTCTTCGTATTCAGGTTCTTTGATATCCTCAAACCGTGGCCCGCCGGAAAATTGCAGAGCCTCCGGGGCGGACTGGGAATTATGATTGACGATTGCGTTGCCGGGGTGTATACAAATCTTATTCTTCTGGCGGCGGTCCTTGTGTTAAAGCTCTTTCATGTCGATATATATTAAGAGGAGCCGTTTAACATATGAAACATATCGTGATTCTATCATCCCTGGCTGTTTTTTTCCTTACGGCTGCCGGAGCGCCCCTCCAGGCCGAGAAAGAGAAAAAATCCGGCGGCGGGAATGAAACGGATTATTGCGTTTCCTGCCACGAGGGCCAGGGAAACCAGCAACTGAAAAAGCCCGTGGACGAATGGCGTAAAAGCGTCCATGCGGCAGCGGGAAACAAATGCTCCCTGTGCCACGGCGGCGATCCCACCGTCAACGACAAGGTGAAGGCGAAGAGCAGGCTCGCGAATTTCATCGGCAAGCCGGTGCGGAAGACCATTTCCGAGTTCTGCGGCAGGACCGGCTGCCACGTCCTAGCCCTGGAACAGTTCAAGCGGGGTCCCCATTACGAAACTGTCCAGAAAAGCGGCGAACCGGGATGCTCCTCGTGCCACGGGGCCCACAATATCCAGCGCTCCTCCATTGATATTATCACCGTTGATTCATGCGTGTCGTGCCACCCGGCCGAATATTCGAAGAACATCATTTCGGTCATAGCCGGCATCGACCGGAACTTCAGCGCCATCGACAGCAATATCAGCTTCATCACCGAGAAGCAGGGCGAGGTTAAGGGCCTGAAGGAGCGCATCAACAATGCCCGGCACCTCTTCCACCAGTTCGTGCACGTGTTTTCCAAGCAGGAGATGGACACCACCAAGAAAATCCTGGAAATGGAGATGCAGAGCCTTGACTCGGAGACCAGGATGAAGGTCGCGTCCATCCGGCGACTGGACGTTCTGTACCTGGCGATGCTCATCTTCGGCGTGGCCATCGTCGGCGGAATATCAACGTATTCGATCGTCATGTACGGCAAAAGAAAAAAAAGCTAGCGGTGCGGCACCGGGTCCCACAGTAGCGGTCCCGGCCGGCCGGCGCTTATTCACGAAATGGCCTCCGACACAGGTGGATAATCCTTATGAGCGACTATCTTTTCAATACCGATAAGCTTAAGTATGTCAAGGGGGACAAGCCGAAGGTGGAATGCATCCTCTGCGCTATCAGGGACAGGAACCCCGATGTCAGGAGCTTCGAGGTTGCGCGCCGTGACGGCTTCATTGTATCCGTAAATCTCTATCCCTTCAATCCCGGTCACCTGATGATATTCCCGGAACGGCATGTGGAAAACCTCCATGATCTCACCGACCGGGAAGCGCTGGGACTTCACCGGCTCCTGGCTGAAACCATCACCATCCTTAAGGAAGAATTCGGCCCGGATGGCTTTAATGTGGGATATAATCTCGGCCGCCACAGCGGCGCCAGTATTCCCCACCTCCATGCCCATGTGGTCCCCCGTTACGGTAACGAAGTCGGTTTTATGGATGTCCTTGCCGGAACCCGTCTCGTCGTGGCCGATCCGGTTGAGTCTAGGGACCGCCTCAGGAAGCGCTTTGCGGATAAATAATGGCATATTCTTGCTCTGACCCCTGCCTGATTGCCGATAACAATCGGTAGCTTCACGTCCGGATTATCCTGATCCCTACTGATCCCTAAGTTGCTCTGACCCCTCCCATTAATTTTTTAAAATTAATAGAATAATTAATCTTGACATTAAATAGAATTTATTACAATATCATATCTCGTATGACATTATAATACATAATATGATATTATCGGGGATAATACGTGGGCAATAATTATGGAATAATTATGGTGTCAGAGTAAAATACAAGCAAGAGATACAGACCGTGCCAGGATCAATCCAATCACTTAAAAAAGCTGCAAGGATACTGAATCTTTTCACCCAGGACTGCAAATTTTACGGAATAACCGATATTGCGAAGAAACTTAACCTTCCTAAGCCGACGGTCCAGAGCCTGGTGCGGACACTGGAAGAGATAGGATACCTTGAAAAGGACCCCCTCACCAGCAAATACATGCTGGGCCCGGCCCTTTTCCAGCTTGGCATGAAGTTCATCGCCACTATGGACCTGGCGGTGATTGCCCGGGACTGGATGGAGCGTCTGTGCCGCCAGTTTGACGAGGCCGTCCACGTGGGCATGATGGTGGGCACCAAGGTGGTGATTGTGCTCCGGGCCGACCCGGCATCGCGGTATATGGTATTTCCCCAGGCCGGATCGGTGATTCCTGTCCATACCTCGGGCATCGGCAAGATCCTCCTCGCCTTCATGGAGGAGGATCGGCGCGACGAAGTGCTCGCGGAGTGCTCCTATCCCAGACTGACGGAGAGGTCAATCGATAACCGGGCGGATTTCCTGTCTGAGCTTGAACGGGTCCGGAGCGACAGCATCGCTTTTGACCGGGAGGAGTCGCTGACGGGACTGTCCTGCGTGAGCGGCCCGGTATTCAACAACAAGGGGCAGTGCCTGGCGGCCTTTTCGGTTTCGGGTAACGCCCAAGCCATTGAGACAAAACGGGAGGAGATCATAAGCGCGGTGCGCTACGTGAGCTCCCAGATTTCATCCCAGCTGGGATATCGCAGGGAGTACTGATCCATTCTTTACCTGCGCTATAACGGCAGGCAACCATAGAGGTAACCGGTGAAGAAAAAAATTGTCTCTCTCTCAACGCTCGGTCCCGAGCTGTTGATGGTGATGATGCGGAACAACGGCATTGTAGATCCCGACAATGTGGAGGTCATCGGGGCGAACCACCTGCCCGACAGGAATATTGTTGAGCTGGTGAAGGACGCCGATGTCATCTTCGGAGATTTCTGCTTTAACAAGAATATCACCGCCGAAATGGCCCGCGCCGCTAAAAAGGCTAAATTGATACAGCAGCCGAGCGTTGGTTACCAGAACATCGACGTCGAGGCCTGCACCGGGGCGGGGATTCCCGTGGCCAACACCGCCGGCGCCAATACCGTGAGCGTGGCAGAACATGTCGTCATGACCGGCCTCTGCATGGTGAAAAAACTCCTGCTGGCGCACCGGGCCACGGCGGCAGGGGAGTGGCGCCAGATGGATATCGGTGCGGGCGAATTGCAGGGAAAACTATGGGGCCTCATCGGCATGGGGAGGATCGGCAGGGCCGTGGCGGAGCGGCTGATCCCCTTCGGTGTCCGCATGGCGTACTATGACGTGGCGAAACTGGATGAACATGACGAGTCAAGATACCATACTGCCTACAGCGGATTGGAGGATCTCCTGAAAACGGCGGATATCATCAGCATCCACTGTCCCCTCACCGATGAGACGCGCGGGATGCTTGGCGCCGGCAGGCTTGCCCTTATGAAGCCCTCGGCATTCATCATCAATGTGGCGCGCGGGGAAGTGCTTGATGAGCAGGCCCTGGCTTGTGCCCTGAAGGAAAAGCGCCTGGCCGGCGCCGCCCTCGATGTTTTTTCCGAAGAGCCGGTCGGCAGGGACAACCCGCTCCTGAAACTGGAAGGAACAAACCTGGTGCTGACGCCGCATATCGCCGGCGTGACACAGGAAGCCAAGATGAGGATAATCACCGCGGCGGTAAGGAACATGGTTGCCGTCCTCAACGGCGGCAGGCCCGATTTTGTCGTCAATGAAGTGAAATAAAAATAGACCTGCTGATAAACTGTCATTTCGACGAATCCCGGTAGTACGGGATGAAAAGAAATCGTACCGCCATGCATTATTCAAGATTTCTCACTTCGACGAGCGTGGTTTGAAATGGCAAATATTGGAAGGCAATTAGTTCAATCATTAGAAAGTACGTTACGGAGAAGAACATGAAGAAGCCAAAGAGCGCACCCATATTCAACGAGAAGGACTTTCCCCTCAACCTGATCCGCGGGAATTTTTTCCACGGCACGGGATACGAGATCAATGAGCTGAAGGAAAAGCCTTTCATCGGCATCGTCAATTCCCGGACCGATATCAATCCCGGCCATGCCCATCTTGACACGATCGCGGGGCGCGTTAAAGAAGGCGTCCACGCCGGCGGGGGGATTCCCTTCGAATTCAACGTGCCCGCGCCCTGCGACGGCATGACCGAGGGGCACGAGGGGATGCGCTTTGTCCTTGCCCAGCGAGACCTGATCGCCGATATCGTCGAGACTCACACGCGCAGCATGCTCTACGACGGCCTGGTATTCATCGCCAGCTGCGACAAGATCATTCCGGGCATGATCATGGCCGCGGCGCGGCTGAAGCTCCCGTCCATTTTCATCACCGGCGGTCCCAACTCGATGCAGGTCAGGTACCGTAACCGAAACAACCGGAGCGTTGATCAGGAATCCTATACCGACCTTATGGACAAGATGGCCACGAACACCTGTGCCACCTGCGGCGCCTGTGAGTTCATGGGCACGGCCAATACAATGCAGTGCCTCACCGAGGCGCTGGGGCTTTCAATTCCGCGGTCGGCAAATTCCCCGGGCTACGGGACCGAGAAGCTTATGTTCGCCCGCCAAGCGGGGAAGCGCATCGTGGCCATGGTGGATGAGGGCCTGACATCGGACAGGATTCTCACCATGAAGGCCATCGAGAACGCCCTCATGGTGGACCTGGCCATCGGCGGCTCCACCAATTCTGCCCTGCACCTGCCGGCCATTGCCCGGACCATCGGGATGGAGCTGCCCCTGAAGGCCTTCAATGATTTCGCCAAAAAAATCCCGACCCTCTGCGCCATAACCCCCAACGGGCCCCATGGCATAACTGAATTCTACATCGCCGGCGGCGTCCCTGCCGTGCTGAACAGGATCAAGGACGACCTCCACGGGGACGCCCTCACCGTCACCGGCGCGACCATCGGCGAGATAGCAGCGGCGGCGAAGGTCGTTGACGAGGAGATCATCCCGGACAGGTCAAAGCCGCATTCCCCCGAGGGTGGAACGGTGATCCTGTACGGGAACCTGGCGCCCGACGGCGCCGTGGTCAAGCAGTCGGCGGTGGCGCCGGACATGCATGTCTTCACCGGAACGGCCCGGGTCTTCGAGTCAGAGGCGGAATGCCTGAAGGCGATCCATGAGAGAACCCTCAAGGAAGACGAGGCCGTGGTCATCCGGAACGAGGGGCCCCGGGGCGGCCCCGGGATGCCGGAAACGCTGATGGTGACCATCATGCTGAAGCTCCTCAAACTCAGGCGGGTGGCCCTTATCACCGACGGACGCTTCTCCGGTTATTCGTCGGGGCCCTGCATCGGCCATGTGTCGCCGGAGGCGGTCGTCGGCGGGCCCATCGCGGCGGTGCGCGACGGCGACCGGATCACCATCGACATACCGGCGCGGCGCATCGAGGTCGATCTCACCGATGAAGAGATACAGAAGCGCGTCAAGGAGTGGAAGCCGGTGCCGAGGGAAATCCCGGCCGGGTACATGCGGCGCTATGCCCGGCTGGTTAGCTCCGCTGCCCGGGGAGCGGTGCTGGAATAGATTTTTCGCGCGGTGCCGCGTTTAACATTTCAGCGGCATCGCGCCGCAGTTCAATGGTTCATCCGGGTCTTGCTTATGGCAGTAAACCCGGAACCTTCATATGCTATCCCGCAAATTCCGATAACAATCGGGCCTGATAGTGTTTTTTCCACTCCTGTCCCGCATTGTCTTGACATTATTTTAAACTTGTCCATATATTGTTGAACCATGATTATATAACTTTGTTCAATTATGTATGCTGTTATTACTTCCGGAAGTACCCTGGTGCCTGCGGGGATGATCTTACATGTCAGATAAGGTAAAACCATGAACAGGATTTTCAATTTCTTTCTAAATAAGTATGACGACAGCGATTACCGCCTGCGGCAGAAGGTCAGGGTGCTTGTGGCTATCAGCGGCTTGGTATTTATCCTTCTCATGGTGCTGAATGGCGTGTACATTTTCTCGGCGGGCCGGGGATTGCTTAATGTAAGCGTTCTCGCCATCTTTACAGTGCAGGTCATCCTGATAATATCCCTCGTGCTGCTCAAGGCAGGTTACTACATCGCCGCATCGCATGTGACCCTGGGTATTATTATGGCCGCTGTGTGGGCTACCTTCTTCTCAGCCTCGCAGAAAGACATGATGACGAAAATGAATACCGTCAATTACCTGTTTCCAATGATAATTCTGACCACTATGATAACCAGCAAGCGGTGGGTCATGATATACACCGCCGTCAATTCAACGCTGATTGTAGTGCTGGGACAGTTTTTTTACCTGCAGGACAGGCTTGAGCTGTATCAGGTAATTGATTTTATCGCTGACGGCGTAATAACCTATGTCATCAGCGGCGGGTGCTGCGTCGCCTTCGTCTATATGTCCGATAACGCCCATAAAAAGGTCCTGGCCGCCCTCGGGGAAAATGAGAAATACAGCGGCAGCATCAGGGAAATTCTTCGTGAAACGAAAGGGGTCGCCGAGAAGCTGGCGGTTTCCACGGATGAGCTGACCGGCGTCACCGAGTCCTTCTCGTCAAATGCGCAGAGCCAGGCGTCTTCGGTCGAGGAAATCACTTCGACGGTGGAAGAGGTCACCGCTGCCGGCGAGAGCGTCCACAACATGGCGCAGCGGCAGGTTGACCTGACGCAGAAGGTGCGGAACGAGATGGAGCAGCTATACGCCGTGGTGGAGAGCTCGATGAATAAAATTCGGGATGCCGTAGCCGTCAGGGGAGAGCTGAATGACATGGTGGAAAAATCAAAATCGGCCATACAGGAAACTCTGGGAGTCATGAAGAGCGCCACGTCACGCTTCAGGAACGTCCAGGAAACGGTCGACATCATCCAGGATATTTCCGACCAGATAAACCTCCTGAGCCTGAACGCCGCCATCGAGGCGGCGCGGGCGGGAGACCAGGGTAGGGGCTTTGCCGTGGTCGCCGACGAGATCGGGAAGCTGGCGGATAATACTTCTACCAACGTAAAGTCGATCAATGATCTTTTCACGGGAAGCAATACCGAGATCAACAAGGCCTACTCGACCCTGGAGATGTTCATCGGAACATTGAACAGGATGATAGAACGTATTGCGAGCTTCAGCGGTATGCTGGACATCGTCGCGGATATAACCGGGCAGGACCTCGCCCTCAATCAGCGTGCCCGGGACTCCCTCGGTGATGTCATCGGAGAAGCAAACAGCATTCTCGTTGCCATTAGCGAGCAGAAGGTCGCCTTTGATGAGGTTTCCAGGAGCCTTACCGTGATAAATGAAACGGCCCAGCAGACCGCCGCCGGCGCGGAGGAACTGCTGGGAACGTCGAAGGAGGTCGCGCAGTCCGCTCAGGACCTGATGGCCCTTTCAATAAAGGTGGAATAAACCGGCGGAGAGCGCGGAAGGGTGACGCAGGGAACGCTATTCCGGCTTCAGCTGGCTGCGCCCGTCCTTCACCGGAAGCTTTTCCATGTCGCTGATTGATAGCTCCTTCAATACTTTGCCGTCTTTTATCACCTGTACCACAGGGTACTCTTCCGGAATGTGCTTGTTGTATTTAATGAACAGGAACTCCGAATAACCGCCATCCATCGAAGGAATGGAAACCGCATATATGCCGGGTTGTGCCGGCTTTAAGGGCTCAAATTTCCCGGATACCTTGAGCTGGCTCAGCTGGTACTGTGACCGGTTGTCCGATACTATTTCCACGGATATGGTCCGGGGCCTGCTGGAAAATTCAACCATCCGGCAGGATGTGATAAGCGCAGCGGTCATCAGAAATGAAAGTGCGAAAGCAAGGCATTGTTTCATGGCATCACCCCGATAATAATATCTGCTTTTCAGCATACTTCTTTCTATAATTAATGCAATAGTATTTTTTAAATAAATCAGCATTATTAAAAAACATTACCGATCCGCAAATTGCAATTTGATTAAATCCTTTACATTCCGGCTATTGTATTGTAGCAGTGCAGTTGATTATTAAGTGAGGATCCCCCATGAACCAGACATCCTTTGCGGAAAAATACGGGCCCTGGGCGCTCATTACCGGCGGCGCGTCGGGAATAGGCGCTGAGTTCGGGCGGCAGCTGGCCGCCCGGGGCCTTAATCTGCTGATCGCTGATATACAGGCTGCCATGATGCGGGGCCACGCGCATGCCCTTGAGAAGGAATTCGGCGTTACGGTGCGCACCGTTATGGCCGATCTGTCAAGGCCGGATTTCATGAAAAGGATCCGTCCCGCCCTCCGGGGCATATCGGTTGGACTTCTGGTGAACAACGCGGCGTGGGGCTCGGCGGGGGAGTTCATGAAGACGGATCCGGCGGATATGCTCCGCGCCGTCGAGGTGAACTGCCGCGCCCCCCTGGTGCTGACCCGCGAGCTGGGGCCCGCCATGATCGAGCGGGGCAGGGGCGGCATCATATTCCTTGCGTCCAGTTCGGCCCTGCAGGGGACCCCGATCGTTGCGAACTATGCCGCGACCAAGGCTTACAACCTCATTCTTGCCGAGGCCCTCTGGGACGAGCTTCGCCCCTGCGGCATCGATGTCCTGGCCCTCTGTCCCGGCGCCACCAACACGCCGGCCTTTGCGAAGTCGGGGGCCCGCATCGACAACGTGCCGGGCATGCCCTTCATGGAGCCGGCGGAAGTCGTGACCGCGGCGCTTAATGCGCTGGGGAAAAAGCCCGGCGTGGTGCCGGGGAGGGTGAACGGCATTTCTTCATTTATCATGACGAGATTCCTGTCGAGACGCAGGGCCGTGGCCCTGACGGGGAAGAACACGAGGCTGCTGTACCCGGGATTATGACGGGCGATTTAACCATCGGTCGTTATGGAAACCCGGATATAAATAACCGGAGGCTATCATGAAAAAGAGAATACTGCTCACGGCAGTGACCGCGCTGGCCGCAGCGGCGGCAGTGATTTACCTGGCTCTTCCCGGGGTCCTCTACCGCGGTTTTGTCGGCCTGGACCGATGCCGGGCCGGCCTGACGGAAAAATCGGTCCAGGTGGATGATCACCGGATCGTTTACCTCGAAGGGGGATCAGGGGCCCCGGTGCTCCTTGTCCATGGGTTTTCCGGCGAGAAGGACCACTGGACGCGGTTCGCCCGTCACCTGACCCCGCGCTATCACGTCATAATCCCGGATGTGCCCGGGTTCGGGCAAAGCTCGAAGATCGACTCAGCGTTGTATGATATCAAAAGCCAGGCGAAGCGCCTGGAGCGGTTCATGGAAATCCTGAAAATAGAATCCTTTAACGTCGCGGGGAATTCAATGGGGGGCCGCATCGCAGGCCAGCTTGCCCTGGACAAGCCGGAACGGGTCGTCACCCTGGCGCTTTTCGACAGCTCCGGGGTGAAGCCTCCGAAAAAGAGTCCCTTCCAGGTGGCGTGGGATAGAGGTGACAACCTTCTCCTTGTTGAAAACGCCGATGACTATGACCGGGTCATGAAGCTCACTTTTCATAAACCGATCTGGCTCCCGACACCGGTGAAGAAGTATTTCGCTGAAAAGGCCGTCAGGGACAGGCCTTTCAATCATAAGATAGAAAATGATAATCGCGTTAGGCCGCAGGAGCTGGAGCCGTACCTGGGACTCATCAGGGCCCGGACCCTCATACTCTGGGGCGATGATGATAGGATCCTGGACATGTCGGCGGTTAAGGTCTTTGAAGCGGGGATCAAGGACCATAAAACCGTGATCATGAAGCAGTGCGGCCACGCGCCGATGCTCGAGCGCCCTGAAGAAGCGGCGCGGCATTTTCTGGAATTTTTGCGGGAAGGGGAGGCGAAATAACGTATACCGATAGTTATCGGCAGGTCATGTCGCCGTCTTACAAGCCCCTCCATCCCACGGAGGGGGACTTCAAGAAACATTATTGATTAGGCCCCCCTCATGGGGGGGTGGCATAACCGCATGCTTACGGATTACATTTCCAGATAAGGCCGTCTTCTGGACAGCAAAACGGACAGGCGCCGTTGGCGCATGAACAATCAAAATCAATAGGTATAGATAACAGCCAGGCCCGGCCCGAAAAAGAGGTCACCCTTGTTCCCGTAGGAGTCGCGCACTTTTTTGATATAGTACAGATACTGTATGCGGAACCCGAGATTGACCGTGACCCCCGCCTGGGCGATGTAGTAGCCGAAGTCCATCTGGCCGTTGACACCGATGGCGCCGGCAATGGCGGCTTCGCTCTTGAGGGTATACGAAATCTTGTACGGGTTCTTCTCCTCCCACCCGACAAGGCCCACCATGGATACGTTCGGCAGAAAATAGAAACCGGCGGCGATGGGCACCGTGAAGGCGCAACCGAACCCCATCGCGATCGAATGGTACACCACGGGAGTTGATTTAACGAATAAGAACTTCTCATTATACCGGTATCCCTGGTACCGGGGACCGAAGAAGAGCCGCGCGTATTTCGACAGGGTGACCAGGGCCAGCAGGTCACTGTCCATTTTCTGGACAACGAAATGGATCTTCCCCGGTATTAAGAAAGGACTGAAATAAAGGAGGGCGCGCGCATCGGCGACATATCTTCCATACTGGAAATTCCAGGAAAGGGCCCACCGGTCATTGATGGTGAAGCCCAGCATGGGGCCGAAGATCGCGTTGGGTCCCATCTTGTAGGTGAAATTATCCACCCCGTTGTTAACCTCCTTGGCCACGTATTTCTGCCATACCGGCTGCCACCAGAAACACCCGACCCTGAAGCCGACGCTCACGTGCCACTGGCGCTTGGTGTCGGCCTCGGTCTTTTTCTTCACCTCGTATATTTTCTGCTGCTTCGCCGGTTGTTTCGCCGGCTTCTTCTGCTGCGCCTCCGCGGGAATCGGCATGACCAGCGCAAACAGCACCAACCCTGCGATACATGCTGCGGATATTGATGATAATGGTTTCATGTTAACCCTCCGTTAATAGCATCGTGATTTATCATGATACGCAGTAACCGGGTACCGTGGCGTGCCCGGCAGATCATGGTTCTGAACCGTGACACGGCATTACAGGCTCGGTATGCTCTGGATGTCTTTGGGCGCATCCTGCCTTTTCATCGTACCCTGGGTGCCCCCGGTTTTCTTTTCAGAATCACTGGTTATCTCGTTGAATTCCTTAAGGGCATCCTGGTCAAGCTTCTCGTTGACCTTGATATCCTTCATCTCTTTCTTTATGTCGGCGCTTTCTTTCGGGGTCATGGGCACCACTTCAAGCTGTTTTTTTCCGGCAATGATCTCCTTGGCGAGGTCTTCGCTCACGACGATCTTCTTGTCGGCTTCCAGCATTTTTTCGATACCGGCGGCCAGTTTCCCCTCCCTGGCCAGCTGGACGAGTATTTTCCCCTTTAACACGTAAATCCTTGAATCCTTTGGATCGGACACGACCATGAAGGAAGTGCCCCTGATGGCGGCAATCGTTGTCCGGGTTTTCACGCTGAAGCCGGATTCCTTTGAGAGCTTCGCCATAACCACAAGTATTTTTCCTTTGTCCATGGCAAACTGGACCTGGTCGGTCCCGGTCTCTGTTTTCAAAGCTGTCATCTTGACCAGGGAATTCTCAACCAGCCGTATTACACCCCGGGTGCCGAAATTGATGTCCACGAAGGATGACGCGCCGGTGACTATGATGTCGTCAAACGATACAGGTTCCCCGGCCCTGGCGGCCTTTTCACCGCTTGCGGTTATGATTGTAACGTCGCCGACGGTAAATTGAACTGAAATAACATCCTGCGCCGTCTTCTTGCAGGTCGGGAACGCCATCATTGCCCCCAGCAGCAGTGCCATGATTGTTCTTGTTTTCATCTTATATCCCCTTGAATTGGAATGGATGTTCATCACTTGCCAGAATAATTATTAAATTGCAACATGTTTTTTTGATTAATTGAATCGATGCACCCCGTGATTCATGTTCGATATCAAATGAAGAGCCCGGTCCGGCGGTTTTTTGACATCCCGGCACCGGTTCGCGGAATTATTTCTACGGTCTTTATTGTACTGCCATCTGTTCCGGTGAATCTGATGCATATGGGATTCCCCCGGTACATAATATAAAGGCATGGGTATCGGTGCTGATGACTGGCAGTGCTCTGACACCTTGCCGGTGGCGATTGTTATCGGTAATGCCGGCCCTTACGTCTCCATCACCCGCACCAGCCTCTTCCTGGTGATCCTGGTCTCCCGGGGATAGCCGAAGGCGTTGTTGATGTACAGTATCCCGTCCCGCTCGATGCGGCGGTTCACGTGGGTGTGGCCGTAAATATGCACCTGGGGCCCGATCATCCGTATCTGTTTCTCCAGTATCGCGGTTCCGAGGACCGGGTAAAGGAAGCGCTTCTTTTCCGGGATGATCGACGGCATCAGGTCGATGCGCGGCATGAAATGGGAGAAGGTGATGATTCGGTCATTGCTGGTTGAAAGGACGTCCCGGTTCATGGCGGTGAAATGGCGGGTGATGGCCGCTTCATCATAGCCTTCCGGCCACGAGCAGGCCATGTAATCCATCCATATGAATGACAGCTCTTCCGATGGCCTGCCGAAGGAGTAATCGTACCAGCCGTGGAGGGGGATGATGGAGAGTCCGCCTTCCGTGTAGGGCCCGGTGCGCACACCGTGGTCCGCCGCCACGTTGAGCGCGTGATCAAAGGCGGCCAGCGAATCCGCCATGCCGTTCCGGTAGGTCCAGAGGTCATGGTTGCCGGGAACGTAGAGGACTTCGCGGAATGCGCGCTTAAGGCCCGCAAAGGCAGCCGCCATGAGTCCGGTGATGTCGGCGACGTCACCGGCCAGGATGAGGATGTCATCGCGGTATTCTTCAGTCGACAGTCCCGAAAGCCATGTCCTGTTTTCAGCGTAGTCCACGTGGATGTCGGATAGGGCGAAAATTCTCACGTCATCACCTGCATTTTTGTAACCGTCCCGGTTTGGGGCCAACTATATTTTTAGTGCCGTTATTTGCAAATTGTTATTGAATTTTTTTTACCATGGGCGATAGGTCAATAATGATTATCGCCGCACCGGGATGAGGTCCACCCCCTGGCGGGGCCATACACCGAATCAACCTCAGGGAGGTTCCCATGCAGCCGAAAGATAAGGATGTGAAGATTGAGGTCAAGGTCGACGAGAACGTCGCCATGGGCATATTCTCAAATTTCTCCAATGTGAGCCACTCCCCGGAGGAGTTCGTCTTTGATTACATATTCGTCCATCCCGCGCCGCCACCGGGATTCGGAAAACTGATGTCGCGCATTATCATGACGCCGGGACATGCGAAGCGGTTCCTTCTGGCCCTGAGCCAAAACATAAGGGAATACGAGGAGCGTTTCGGCGAGATCGACATGCACGCCAAGGCCGACGAGGGCGGACGGCTCCAGTAGGTGACGCGCTTGAACCGGCTGAAACATATCAGGCTTATACCGGTCTTCATCATCGCGATGACGGCGGGCGTCTATTGGGGGAACGCTCCCGGATCATGCCCCTGCCATGAAAGCGGGCTCTGCGCCATGGAGCCCTCCGTGGGAGTTAAGAATTTCTTCCTTCTCCAGAAGCACTACCAGTCATGGCATGACGGCTATTTCGGGAGCCGCCACTATCATGAAGGAAAGCTCCGCGAATTTTTATTGAGGCTCCTGGGCAGGGAGGTCACCACGGAAAACGACTTCACCCTGGTCACACCGGAGGGGAATGACGACAGGAGCGTGGTGTGCGTGTTCCAGTCGTACCGGTGGCTCTACATCCACGGCAAGCTGGACGCGGAGTCGTTGAAAAACGCCGTCGGCAACGATTTCGCTCCCCGGGGGGACTGGGAACGAAACCGTATCCTCGTGTCGCTCTCCGGGAAAGTGAAAAACTTCAAGCTTGACTGGGACGCCCGGGGCGATACGGTGCACCTGTATCTTGAGAAGATCACGGTGTTCGCGGATAACGGAAAAAAGTAAAACCAACCGGATTTTTATATGTCCTTATCATTTTTTCATTATCCAGAGGTATAGTGATTGACATAATCCCCCTGATTTGAAGAATATAACTGACTGGCGGGATTATTCCCGCCTTTTAAGTATCATCAGGAATGCGATACTATCCCGGCCGTCAAAACGGTCCAAACAGATCTATATTACAGTCACGAGGTGGCAATGATAGTCATAGAAAGTATCAACCATATAGGAATCACCGTCTCAAGCCTTGAGGAATCGGTAAAATTTTACAAAGAACTGTTCGATTTCGACGTAATCGACAAGGCAAGCGGACCGGGCCTCACGTTTATGCGGGTGGCCGATATAACCATAGGTCTCTATGAAGTTCCGGGTTTCAAGAACCAGGACGGATCCAAGAACAGGATTTCCTTCTATGTTGACGAGGAGGATTTCGAGGACGCCGTTGACGAGATCCAGGAAAAGGAAATAGAGATCATATTCGGGCCCGAGGATATCCGCAAGGGTAAAACCGTCGTGTTCCTCGACCCGGACGGGAACCAGATAGAGCTTTCGTACCCCATGGTAGGGTAATCCGGAGGATGGATGCCGGTGAAAAGCGATCTTGTATCGATACTTAAAAAAAACAGGGTCATACCGGTAGCGCAGTTTGATGATCTGCAGTCCGCCCTCAAAACCGCGGAACTTTTACAAAAGCATTCAATCAATATCCTTGAAATAACGCTCCGCACGGAGAGCGCCCTTGAAAGCATCAGGGGCGTGATCAGGGAGTTCCCCGGCCTCCTGGTCGGGGCCGGGAGCATCCTCTCCATGGACGCACTCAAGGGCGCCCTTGACGCCGGCGCGGCCTTCTGCGTCGCCCCGGGCATGGACCTGGATCTGATCGACCACGCCGCATCCCGCGGCACGCCCTTCATTCCCGGCGTCGCCACTCCCACGGAGCTGAACGCCGCCCTCAAGAAATGCGCGGTGATCAAGCTCTTCCCGGCTTCGAGCCTGGGCGGCCCGGAATACATCAAGGCCGTGGCTGCGCCGTTCCGCTCGAAGGACTTCCACCTGGTCCCGACGGGGGGCGTGAACCAGGACAATTTCCTCGACTACCTGAAGCAGGACCGGGTCATATCGGTCGGCATGTCCTTTATCGTCGACAGCGCCCTGATCAAGAAGGGCGATTACGCGGCCCTGGGCGAGCGGATGAAAAAAGTCATGTCGGCCCTGCCGTAGCTGATCCCCGCGATGCAGATCGAATCCCTCCTGACAAAAGCCGTGCGTAAACGGGAAACGCTTCTCGCCGATGCGGCGACGAACTGCTGCCGCCTTTTTAACGGCGCCGGCGACGGCGTGCCGGGTCTCACCATCGACCGGTACGGCGATTATATCCTCATGCAATACTTCGATGAGGGCCTTGCTCCCGCGACCGGCGACATCCTTGCAGCCATAACCCGTGTCATCCCGCTACTCCCGGAACGGCCCCTGGGCATCCTCCTTAAAAAGCGCCTCAAGCCGGACGATACCCGGGACATCGCCTCGGCGATGAAGAGCGTGGTCCTGGAGGGAGCGGAGCCCCCCGGGGGATACTGTGTCCGCCAGAACGGCATCCTGGCCGCGGTCGACCTGGTGGGGGGCCAGAGCACCGGCATATTCCTGGACATGCGGGAAGTGCGGGACCGCCTGGCAGGCTATTACCGCTCCTCTGACACCATGCTGAACCTCTTCAGCTACACGGGGCTTTTTTCGGTCCACGCGGTCAGGAACGGCATAACCGGCGCGGTTAACGTCGACCTCTCGAAGGGGGTGCTCGAGCGGGCAAAGGAAAATTACCGCCTCAACGGGCTGAAAGTTGATGAGAGGGATTTCATCTACGGCGACTCCCTTGAATGGACCAGGCGCTTTACCAAAAAGGGGAAGAATTTTACCCTGGTAATCTTCGATCCTCCCACCTTTTCCCGGAACAGGAGGAGGACTTTTTCCACGAAAAAGAATTTCCAGGGGTCCCTGGACCTCCTGAACGGCCTCGTGGAAGATGGATTTGTCCTGACTTCGGTCAATTCCTATTCAATCACGCGGGATGAATATCTTTCCTTTCACCCGAAGGGATGGGAACTGGAATTTATCGCCAATGAATCTTCGGATTTCACCCACGGCGGGAATCCCTATCTCAAGGCCGGGCTCTGGAGAATAAAAAACTCTTGACAGGCCCCTTTTCTCAATAAACACTTTGTTCAATCTTTGACTGCTTGGTAATCTATGTTATACCTTTCATTGGCGCTGATTTTCCTTGGGATTGTGATCTTCCTTTTTTCCATACTACTTGATGCGAAGAGGCGGCATGAAGGTCAGCACGACGCCCCGATGCGCGGCGACGCGGCAGCCCGGCAGGACTCCGGTGCCGTTCACGGCGGCAAGGAAGGCCCCACGCCGGCGGTAAACCGCGGGAAACGGGTGCCGCAGGGCGGTCCGGCGCAGGCAAAAGCTTCTCCGGGAGCAGCAGCGCCGGCATCTCCCAGGGAGCAGAAGGCGGTCCTCTTCGAGGACAAGTCCAACGTGATCGATTACGGCAGCGAGTCAGGGAGCATCGATCCCAGCCTGGAAAAATACAGGAATATCAAGAGGATCGGCGAGGGGACCATCAGCGTTGAAACGGGGGGAATCACCTTTTACATGGGTAAAAAGCTTTACCGGTATGATTTTCACCGGATCAGAGACATCAAGGCGGGTAAAAGCCATCTTGCCCTGTTCCTGATGGGGAGCGGCTCCATTAAGCTTTTCATCATTGAGCAGGGGAGCGCCGTAATAACGGCAGTCATCGACGCGTTCCGGGACTACGTGAGGAGTTCAACATAGCATGTACGACAGATATAAAAGCAAAAGAAAGAACACCGGCATATTCAAGTTTTTAGCCGTCATCATCTTGGTCGCCGCGGCGGTCGCCCTGGCCATCAACTACCGCCACTACCTGGCCTTTTGGCGGTACAGCCACAATAAGCTGGAAAAACGCATAGACGCGGTGAAAAAGATCAAGGACCGGGTCAAAAAACGCGAGGCCCTTGCAGATTTCGCCGATCTCTATGAGAAGCAGAAGGAAGAGCGCATGGTCGATGCGGACCTGTTTTTTCTCTCCGGCGAGATCCACTACCTTCTGGGAGAAACCTACCTGGGCGGTAATTTTTCCGAGCTTTTCATCAATGACCGAATCGGGGAGGTCAGCAGGGAGGCCAGGGTCGAATTTCTGAAGGCAATCAAAGATATTAAAAAGGGATGCGCCCTTGATAACGACGCCCCCGACGACAAATACAGCTACATGCTCGCCAAGGCGGCCTATTACACCGGCTTTTACAGCCCCCGGGACATATTTGAGATGATTGAAAAAACCGGGGAATCGGTAAAGCAGATGGATGTGGAGAACATCAGGTTTTATTCCATGGCCAATATCATTCATAAAAAAGAGGATTACGGCCTGAAATTCCTGTCCCAGTACGGCATGGTGAAGGACAACATCCAGGGGCTCCTGTTTTTTGCCACTGCGGAGCGCGTTGCGAAAAAATATACCGGCGCCATCGTAAGCTATAAAGACGTTCTCGCCCGCACGTCGGACGACAGCATACGCAAACTGGTCCATGTCAACCTCGGAAAGATATATTTCAACCAGTCGCTGTTCAGGGAATCGATAGACCAGTTTAACCTGGCGTTAAAAATTGACGTGAAGGACACGACTCCCAAGATCTGGATAGGGAAAAATTATTCAGCCCTGGGTGAAAAGGACAAGGCGAAAGCGATCTGGAGCGAGGTGCTGACAACGGACGGAACCAATGCCGAAGTGAAGCGCCTGATGGGGACCATGTAGCATGGCCCTGGCGTGAATCATGGACGGCATGGGTGATTCCCGCCGGCAACAATGAAGTTCGCCCCGCTGCAGGCGGGGCTTACTTTATTAGAAAAATCACGTTATTCACTTGACAAAAATGGTGCTTATTGTAGTAGAAAGTCCTGTAATCAGTATTTAATGCCATCGAAAAAGCCGGCTGAAAGTGCCATTACAGAAGTCACAGCAGGACCGTCCTGACCCCCCGGAGGGGGCTTTTATTTATCAGGATGATTAAAAACGCGACTGATCATAGGAGTATATACATGTTTCTTGATTCGCTCTACGGGATGTTTTCAAACGATATGGGCATCGATCTGGGCACCGCGAACACGCTGGTCCATGTCAAAGGCCAGGGGATCGTTCTATCCGAGCCGTCCGTTGTGGCGGTGCAGACCAGCACCGGCAAAGTCCTGGCAGTGGGCCACGAGGCGAAGCGAATGCTGGGAAGGACGCCGGGCGATATCGTGGCGATCCGCCCGATGAAGGACGGCGTCATCGCCGACTTTGAAACCGTTGAAAAAATGATCCGGTATTTTATCACCAAGGTGCACAAGCGGAAAACGCTGGTGCGGCCGCGGGTCGTCATAGGCGTTCCGTCGGGCATCACCGAGGTTGAAAAGCGCGCGGTGCGCGAGTCTGCCGAGCAGGCCGGCGCGCGCGAGATATTCCTTATAGAAGAGGCGTTGGCGGCGGCCATCGGCGCCAATATCCCCATCCATGAACCGGCGGGCCACATGGTGGTCGACATCGGCGGCGGCACCACCGAGATCGCCGTCATATCCCTGGGCGGCATGGTCATCGCCGATTCCATCCGGATCGCCGGCGACGAATTCGACGAGGCCATCATCAAGTACATGCGGACGCAGTACAACCTGGTCATCGGCGAAAGGATGGCCGAGGAAGTGAAATTCAGGATTGGGAACGCCTTCCCCGAGAAGAAAATAGAAATGATGGAACTGAAGGGGCGGGACGCCATATCCGGGCTTCCCCGGACCCTCGAGATAGATTCAACCGAGGTCCGCAAGGCCCTGAAGGAGCCGGTGGACCAGGTCCTCGACGGCATCAAGCACGTCCTGGAAAAGACGCCGCCCGAGCTTGCGGCGGACATCGTTGAGCGCGGCATCGTCATGACCGGCGGCGGCTCCCTGCTGAAGGGCCTCGACAAGTACATCAGCAAGGAGACCGGGGTGCCGGTCATCCTGGCGGAGAACCCCCTGACCTGCGTTGTCCTGGGGGCCGGCAAGTTCCTTGAAGAGCTCAAGCACCTGTACCGGGCAAACCTGAAATAGCCCCCCAACCCCCCCAGAGGGGGGCTTTCGTTATCAAGAGGCGTTAGCAAGTCCCCCTCCGGGGGATTTAGGGGGCTTGTAGGATATCCTGGTTGTAATATTCTTAACAGCATCAAATTAAAAAAAATCAGTAGAAAAGAGAATTATCTGATTTGGAATTCATTATACGACATAAAAGCGTGGTAGCCTTTATCTCTTTCACGCTTTTTTGCATTATATCCCTTTCCATACAGTCGAGCACCCTGGTCCTCACCCTGGAAGGGGTCATAAGCGCGATCACCATGCCGTTCCAGAAGGCCTATGACGGCGCGCAGAGCGGCGTGTCCCGCCTCTGGGCCGGCTTCACCGAGCTGACGGAAGTCCGCGACGAGCTGAAGAAGACCCGGTCCAACCTCCAGAAGTACGAATCAATGGCCGGTGAAATGAGCGAGCTGAAGCGCGAGAACGACCGGCTCCGCGAGCTCCTCGGCATGAAGGAGCGGGTGGAATACGCGTCGATTCCCGCGACGATCATCTCCAAGGACCCGGACAACTGGTTCCGCACCATCATCATCAACAAGGGTTCGGGCGACGGCATCAAGGTGAACATGCCGGTCATTGCCTACCAGGGGGGGCAGAAGGCCGTCGTGGGCACGGTCATCGAGGTGCGCGGCAGCATATCGAGGATAGCCCCGATCATATCGCCCACCGTGAGGATCGGCGTGAAGCTCCAGGAGAGCCGGTTCCCGGGCCTTCTCTGCGGCTACTCCGGCAATTCCAACCTCTGCAAGATGGATTACATAAGCCGCGCGGCGTACATACGGTTCGGCGACATGGTCATAACCTCCGGGCAGGGCGGCGTGTTCCCGCCGGGGCTGTTGGTGGGCACCGTGATTAAGTCCTATTCGCTGGAATCGAGCGCCTATCAGCGCGCCATCATCAAGCCGGTCATCGATTACAACCTCGTTGAAGACGTGTTTGTCATCAAAAAGGACCTGGACAAGGACCTCTTCGAGATATTTGACGAAGACAAGGAAAAAGAGAAGTAACAATGATTGTATCGTATATCTACACGGCGCTGATCATACTCATCTCGCTCCTGGTGCAGGGCCATTCCTCCTTTGACGTGGTCCGCATAGCCGGCGTGAAGCCCGACCTCATGTTCATCGCCATCGTCTATCTTTCCTATTGCTTCGGGTCGTTCTACGGCGAGGTCACGGCATTTGTGAGCGGGCTTCTGCACGACGCTGTCTCGAATTCGCCCCTGGGCCTCCTCACCTTCCCCAAGGTGGCGGTGGCCTTCGTCGTGGGCATGTTCGGGAGATCGCTCTTCAAGAACAACATCCTTACGACATCGCTCCTGCTCTTCGCGGCGTCCCTGGTCAAGGGGTTCCTGACCCTGTTCCTCAGCTACGTGTTTCACGAGGCGTCGGCGTCGTCCATATTGAGCATCATCCTGCCCGAGTCGTTCTACAACGCGCTGCTCGCCCCGCCGCTGTTCTTCATATTCGACAAAATATTCGAACGGGAGCTGGAGCGAGAGGGGTACATGTAAGATGCTGATGCAGTCGTCCTTAAGGGCCAAACTCCAGGAGGCGTTCCGGTTGCGCATGTATTTCTACATGACGGTGACCGCCGTTGCCTTCGCGGCGCTGCTGCTTCAGCTCATTAATCTCCAGCTCATCCAGGGAAAAGAGTACAAGGCCAAGGCCCGCCTCAACATGGAAAGCAACGTCCCCATACCGGCGGCCCGCGGCGACATCTATGACCGCAACTTCAGGGAGGGCGAAAAGAACGTGGTCATCGTGTCCAATAGGCCCTCGTTCAACATCACCACCATTCCGGCCAAGTTCAAATCAAAAAAAAAATTGTATGAGATACTCGATCTCCTGTCGCGCCTATTTGCCATCAACAAGGATGAAATCATAAACGAAATAAACAACGGCAATCCCTGGGAGCGGGTCGTCCTGAAGGAGGACGTCGAGTTCGATACCATCGTGAAGCTGGCGTCGCACCAGGACAGGTTCCCCAACATCGATTGGGAGGACGCCTCGGTCCGCGTCTACAATTTCAGCGAAATGTTCGCCCATGTCATCGGATACGTGGGGAGCATCAGCAAGGATGAATACCGCAAGCTCAAGTTGGAGGGCTACAAGCACTACCAGAAGATAGGGAAATCCGGCATCGAGAAGCAGTATGACCGGCTCCTCCGCGGCCGTGACGGGTACGTGCGCCGCATCGTCGACGTCCGCCAGAGGACAGAGGGAGAGGAAGTGGGGCAGCGGCCCATTGCCGGCGAAAACCTCGTCCTCACCATCGATTACAATATCCAGAACACGCTCTACGAGGCCATGAAAGACATGAAGGGCGGCGCCATCGTGCTGAAGCCCGCCACCGGCGAGATCCTGGCCCTGGTGAGCAAGCCCGATTTCGATCCGAACCTCATCATATCGAAGAACAACGCCGATGTCATCAAGCAGCTGCAGAAGGACAGGGAGCGCCCCTTCCTGAACCGGGTGATCCAGTCCAAGTATCCCCCGGCGTCGACTTTCAAGCTGGTCACCGCGGTCTCGGCCCTCGAGACGGAAAAGGCGACCCCCGAGAAGTCATACTACTGCCCCGGCAAGTTCACCCTCAAGGGATACAAGGACCACGATTTTTACGATTATGACGTGCACGGCACCGTCGACCTCTACTGGGCGATCGCCAAATCGTGCAGCGTCTATTTCTACCAACTAGGCCTCCTGACCGGCCCCACGATCATCATGCGTTACGCCGAGGACTTCGGCCTCAACCAGAAGTCGGGCATCGATATCCCCGGCGAGGTCGCCGGGTTCGTGCCGTCGCGTCAGTGGAAATACAAGACCTTCGGCCAGCCCTGGTTCGACGGCGACACCGTCAACATGGCGATCGGGCAGGGCTTCCTGCACGTGACGCCCATGGGCATGTGCGAGTTCGTGTCCGCACTGGTCAACAACGGCATCGTGTACCAGCCCCACGTCATCAAGGAAATCCGTACCAACGACAACAGCCGCGTCCTGAAGACGTTTCCCCGCAAGAAGATCCGGGAGATACCGCTGTCGCCCCTCACCCTGCAGGCGGTCAAGAAGGGCATGCGCATGGGCGTCATGAGCGGCACTTCGGGACGCCTGGGATACCTCAAGGTGCCGGTGGCTGGAAAGACCGGCACAGCGCAGACCAGGTCGATACGCCAGGAAAAGTATTCTCAGCACGCCTGGTTTGTCGGGTTCGCCCCCTATGAGAGCCCCCCCGAAAACGCCGTTGTCACGGTTGTGCTGGTTGAGTACGGCGTCGCCGGCGCCGCAAGCGCCGTTCCCATCGCTGAAAAGGTCTATACCAGGCTGAACGATCTCGGTTATTTCAGCGTTGCCCCCGCAGCGGCGGCGCAGCAGCCCGAGGCAAAAAAGGCCGGGGCCGTCCCGGGGAAGCAGGTCATGCTGCCCCAGCCCCAGGTGCAGCCGAAAAAGAACGCCGCCGCCCCCGGCGTCCCCGGGCAGGCGCCGCAGAAAAAGCCCGTGGCGGTCAAAAAGACGGACTGAGCATATGACATGCGAGGAAGCCAATGTTATTCAGTAAAGAGGGATTGAGCAAGATCGATTATGCCCTGGTTATCGCGGTGGTGCTGACCGTCTTCATCGGGATACTGATGATTTACAGCGCGGGCTTTGATCCCATCGACAAGGTCAACAACGGCCTCTACCGCAAGCAGCTCCTCTGGTTCATTTTCGGGTTTATCCTGATGATCGGGCTGGCCATCGTCAACTACCAGTCCCTGGGCGAGTTCTCCCTGCATATCTATGTCATACTCATCATCCTGCTGATCATAACCACTATCTTCGGCACGCCCGTGCGCAACACCCGGGCATGGCTCAACTTCGGCGTTTTTTCCATACAGCCGTCGGAGTTCATGAAGCTCGGTCTGGTCATCATCCTGGCCAAGTACCTGGAAATACGGGAGAGAGACATCACCAGGCTCCGGGAGCTGGTGGTCCCCGCGCTCCTGACCTTTATTCCGATGCTCATTATACTCAAACAGCCCGATTTCGGCACGGCCATCATATTCATCCCGATACTCCTGACCATGCTTTTCGTCGGCGGCGCGGACATCTCGCACCTCCTGTCGATCGTCCTGATAGCGACGATCGCGATGGTGGTGCCGATGGTGCTCACGTACCGGGAATGGATCGGCGCCGAGGGCTCCAATTTCCTCCTCGATTTCTTCCAGGACGTCAACCTTCTTCTCGTCGTATCGGGGGTGCTGCTCCTGGTGACCCTGGTCACCTTCGTGCTTCACTTCTTTTCGGTGAAGAAGTTTTTGCGCAAGATCTATATCCCGGGAGCGGTCATATCCCTGGGGCTTATGACGTCGGTTGTCATTCAGAAGCTCTTCAAAGTGTACCAGAAGAGGCGGATCCTCGTGTTTCTGAACCCGGACCTTGACCCGCAGGGTTCGGGGTACAACATCATCCAGTCCAAGATCGCCATCGGGTCAGGCGGGTTTTTCGGCAAGGGTTTTCTCAAGGGATCTCAGTCCCAGCTCGGGTTTCTCCCCGAGAAGAGCTCTGACTTTATTTTTTCCGTCGTGGCCGAGGAGTGGGGTTTTTTCGGCGCCCTGGTCCTCCTGGCCCTCTTCGGCTTTATCATCTTCCGCTGCGTGCAGACGGCCTTCGAGTCCAAGGACAAGTTCGGCGCCCTCCTGGCGAGCGGCATCGGGACGATCCTTTTTTTCCATATACTCATCAATATAGGCATGGCGGTGGGCATCATGCCGGTTACGGGACTGCCGCTCTGCTTCGTGTCCTACGGCGGGTCAAACCTGATGATGTCCATGATCTGTATCGGCATAATGCTCAACATCAGGGCGCGCAAGTTCGTTTACTGATGAGGCGATGCCCCCCCGGCCCCTGAGGGGGTGTGTGGGAATTGAATTTTTTTCATCGCGAGGGGCAGTGTAGTGCCCCTGTGTTTGTTTATTAAATCCCGGTTTGATGTTAAATTTTTCGTATTGTGCCGCGTGCCCCCTCCGGCGGTCAGGGGGGTCTATACTGAAAATTATGCATACGGATAATAACATTGATATGCAAAAAGAGCAACTTTTTCTACCTGGAAAAACATGGCGTTTCAATGCGCCTGTATAATGATTTAACAGATTGCCCCCATGCTGCCGTTGCCTACCAGGAAACAGCAGCGGGACGCGCGGAAGAATCCTATCATGAAAAAAGCGCTTTTATCTATTATAACATAGAAGGGAGCGATACGTGGATAATCGAGGATGTTGAGTATCCTGTTGATAAAGATGATGTGGTAATAGTCCCGCCGGGGAAAAGATTCTATTTCAAGGGGAATTTGAAGCAACTATGCATAACCGTCCCTGCATGGGAAGAGCAGTTTGGACATCATGTAAGGATTGTCACGGTTCCATGAGACCGGCGGCGCTCATGCGGGATTGATGAATTGCGCCTCTTCAGGTGATGCTAATGAAACAAAAGCAAATCATACCATGCCTCGTGATGCTCGTACTTCTTTTCCGATGCTCCTTCGCGGCCGATGATGCGGCAATCTACGGGAAGACGAATCCCGACGATTACGTGACCGGCAGGTTCAATCCTGCAAAGCACGAGCTGTTTGTCTCCCTCGCGGATTCCGGCATCCCGACCAACAAGTGGCCTCACCTCCTCAGGAAGGAAGCGGCCGGCGCGCTGAAGGAGCTGTACGCCGCCTTCCGCAAGGAACACCCGCAGGCCCCCTTCTGGGTCCAGAGCTCGACCAGGAGCTTTGTCGACCAGAAAAACATCTGGGACGGCAAGTGGAACGGCACCATTACCGTGAAGAATGTCGGCCTCAGCAGGAACGTGAAGGACCCGATGAAGCGTGCCCTCGAGATCCTCAAGTTTTCATCGATGCCGGGAACGTCGCGTCACCACTGGGGCACCGATTTCGACCTCAATGTTCTGGAAAACAGCTATTACGAGACGGGCGAGGGAAGGGTCCTGTACTTCTGGATGAAGGAACATGCCGGGCGCTTCGGCTTCTGCCAGCCCTACACGGCGGGAAGAAAAACGGGATACCATGAAGAAAAATGGCACTGGTCATACAAACCGCTGGCAAGGATTTTTCTGGAGCGCTGGAATTCACTGCACCGGAAGAATCCCGGCGTCTTTTCGCGCAAGGGTCTTTTTGGCGGGTCAGAGGTGTCGGGCAAGCTGGCGCCGGTGTACGTGAACGCGATCAACAGGGACTGCGATTGACCCGGGGGCGGGGCCTTCCGGTTAAAAAATGAGGAGCAGGCCCAGCCCGATTGACACCCCGGTGGTATCGTAATTAAACTCGCCCGTCTTGTTGCTGAAGTGGGATATCCCCGTCAACCCTGCATTGAACCTCGTATCCTCCGATGTGCGGACCAGGAACCCGAAGCCGTAGTGCATGGTGAAGGAGTTGATGCTGTATTCCCGGACGGTTCGATCAATCGAGGAGGATGCGCGCAGGAAAAACTTCCGGTAGCCGTACCCGATACCGGCGGTGAGATAGGGGGTGTAGGTGTTTTTTTCCAGGTCGAGTACGGAGTAGCTGAACTTGAAGGGAAGGTTGAATTCAACGATGTGGCCGCTCATCCTGGTGCGGACCAGGCTGTCCATCAGGTCGCTTTTATTCTTTCTCAAGGATTTCGCGTTGGAGTATACGACGCCGATGTCGAAGGTCATGGTAAACCGGTCATACAGGACCCCCAGGGGCGCGGACAGGCTCGCACTGCCATAGCCTTCCCGGGCGTCCAGTCCGCCGCTGAGGCCCATGATAAAGCGCGGGACCGTGCGGGCCAGTTCCCTGTTCTTGTAATCCAGGACGGTGCCTTTTTTATACCTGTTGTCCCTCCCGGTTTCCCTGTCCTCTATGTACTGAGCGGTTTCCATGCCCCCGTCATCGGTTATGCCGGCGGCCAGAAGATCCGACGGGCCGGCAATGAACAGGATCGGCAGGGCCGCGGATATCGCCAGGATTGAATGGATCAGTTTTTGTGTCATTTCGGTCCCCCGCAGGAATGCATAATGCCGCTCTCCGGCCTGACGGCCGGGACGGGTATACACAGAGTGATCATCAACCGTTACAAAATCAAGTAAAATAGAACCGGTATGCGGCTGAAAATCAAGTATATCCCGCAGAACACCCTGCCTGTTCCGCAGAGGTACGGTTAGCCCTGATTACCCGGCCCGGGCCGGGGATCGGTTATATCCAGGCCAGGCTGTTCAAATAATTGTTGATAACCGCTTCAGAAACGGCGGATATATTCTGGCAGTCTGCATCAAGACAAATTTTATATATTCTGGTCATAGTGATAACCTCGCAAATTCATAAAATTATTAAATAATAATGATTTTCCCGGGACAAGTCAAGTTTACCCGCTTTTTTCAGTGTGTTGACAGGCAGTGCAGTATTACATCAATGTAAAATTATAATTATCCTGATAAAATGTTTAGCAGGAATTAATGGTATTATGATATATTGATCTTGGACTGATTCCCGATCTGTGCCGTTTGAAAGATCCGCTTGGCGGGGATTACCGGGGAAAGGCCGTGGATTGTTATGATTCAGGGCAGCCTGAATAATAAACGGGAGAATGACACCATGATAAGCACCGGATTACCGTATCTCGACAAGCTTACCGGCGGATTCAAGGCAGGGGACAATGTCGTATGGCAGATCTCGGACGGCGTTCCCGTTGAGCATTTCATACGAAGTTTTTTCAATGAGGCGAATGAGTTCAATGAGAATGTCATTTACGTGAGCTTCAATTTTTCGCCCCATACCATCCTGAGAAGATATGAATATCTTTTTAAAAAGAAAAACGCGATACTGATCGACGCGTTCACCCATGGAAAGGGAAACAGCGATCCGGTGTTCCTTGATTTTTACAAAGGAGGAAACTACGACAGCAGACAGTTCCGGTGCGTTGAAAACCCGCGGGATATTGCCCATTTTATCGAGATGATGAATGATATAGAAAAACAGTGCCGTGAGCAACCTTTTTATATTTTTGACAGCCTTACCGGCATGAACGAGCTCTGGAAGGACGAGGGTGCGGTCCTTGGTTTTTTCACCTTCACGTGCCCGAAACTGTACGAGCTGAACACCCTGGCATACTGGTTCTTCGGGAGGGACGCTCATACAAAGGAATTCATCGCGGGGATCATGCAGGTAACGCAGATCGTGTTTTCCATAAGCGCTTCAGACACGGGTTACTATGACTTGAGGATAAACAAGCTGGAGGAGCGCACCTCCCTGTTCGGGTCCCAGCCCAACCTCTTCAGGGTCATCAACCAGGATATCTGCTTCGAGGAGGACCGGAGCGCGGACCTTTTCAAGATCGGGGACAAGGTGAAGAACCTGAGAAAAGAGTCGAGGATAACCCAGGCCGAGCTGGCATCGTCCCTGCAGATGACCCCCGGCGCGGTTTCGCAAATAGAGCATGGCGTCGTTTCTCCCTCTCTCCAGACGCTGGTCAAGCTCGCATCGGTCTTTAAAAAGCCCCTGGATTACTTTATCGGCGGTTCGGCGACTGCCGGCGTGCTGAAGGGTTACCTGGTGTCAAAGAATAACCCCCGGATCGCTTCCCCGCATAAAAGTGTTTCCATTCGCCAGCTGTTGGTTGCGGAGGAGCTTTCGATAAAATCGTTTCTGGTGAGCATTGACGGAAACATGACCGTCGAAGGGCCGCTGCTGCTTCACAAGGGCAAGGAGTTTATGGCGGTAATAAGGGGTTCCCTGAAGATCGTCATAGACAACGAGACAAATATTCTGCAAGAGAATGATTCTCTCCTTGTCACCAATTCATTTGTCACCGTATTGCAGAACGCCGGAGACGGAGAGTGCGTTTTCATGTATTTCCTGTTTTAGGTTTCAGAATGGATGTCCGTGCGGCGACGCTATCCCCTCTGCTGTCCGCTTGACAGGCGGCACCTGTTACTTGAATAACCTGCTGAAAAGGTAGATAAACCGGTTTTGCAGGGAGTCTTCCATTATCTGGATTTTCATCGACCTGCCCCACAGCACGGAGCCGTCAAGTTTCGCACACGCCCTCTTTGCTTCCGATATCGACGTCATATCGACAAAGCCGAGCCCCCTGTTCCTGTTCATCCTGATCTTTTTGATGTCTCCATAGGTTGAAAAGAGGTTGTCAAGGTGCTTCTCCGTCGTCATGGTATCGAGGTTTTCCACCATGAGCCTGCTGGTTGTCATACGCTATCTCCTTGTGCCTCCGTATTCAGCAACAATTATAAAATAGGAAAACCAGCAGCCGGGGACAATACAAATACTGCAGCCGAGGTTACGGCCATGTAAAATGAGCATGTTCCCGTAATTTACGCTAAATAATGCGATGTGAAAATATAGCGGCGCTGAATTGATATCGCGCGACATGCAGGTTGTCCGGTAACGCAGGGTTGTGGACGGGAGCGTCAAGGAAATTGCCGGAGCCTGCTGCGGCGCAACTCGGCAACCATGGCCCGTCCTTCCGCCCCTGATGGGGGGCGCGGGACCTTTACGTTTGATGACTCAGATCCCCCGCCAGCTGCAGGGCGCCGGCAATATCTTTTATTGTTCTCCCCTCGGGTAGACAGGGGCGCCGCATATAAATCCGGTTTCACGTCTTTCCAGGACATGATTTGTTACGGCGATGTTACGGCGGTGTTACTTGATTGTTAAATTTGGCCGATTCGGGGTATAATGAAAAATTTCATTTTGACGATGAGAGCGAATGTTGGTATTCATTGATGGAAGTGTTGAGGATATAATCATATAATACAACAACTGTTATATGAAAAATGTTTGTATTCTCTGCTGACTGCGAAGGCTTCGGGCCGGCAGTACTAGATAACAATTTGAAGGAGGATCGCCATGATAAATTACACTGATACGGCCTGGATGCTCATCGCAACCGCCCTGGTAATGATCATGACCCCGACACTGGCGTTCTTTTATGGCGGGCTGGTGCGGAAAAAAAACATACTTTCGGTTCTGATGCAGACCTTCGTGATTCTTTCGGTGATATCCCTGCAATGGATCCTGTTCGGATACAGCTTCGCCTTCGGGCCTGACCTGGGGGGCGTGATCGGAAGCCTTGACTTCGCGGGCCTGAGGGGAGTCGGCATGGAGCCGATATCCGGACAAACCATACCGCACCAGGTATTCATGCTGTTCCAGATGATGTTCGCGGTCATCACGCCGGCCCTGATCATAGGGGCATTTGTTGAACGGATCAAGTTCAGCGGTTTTCTCCTGTTTGCCCTGCTGTGGACTACGTTCATTTATGATCCCATGGCCCACTGGGTCTGGTCGCCCGACGGATGGCTGGCCAAGCTGGGGGCCCTCGATTTCGCCGGCGGCACCGTCATCCATATCCTGGCCGGCATATCGGCCCTGTTGATGGCCATCATGCTCGGCAGGAGGGACGGTCTGCCCAACGGACATGCCCCCCACAACCTTCCCCTGGCGGTGCTCGGGGCCGGCTTTCTCTGGTTCGGATGGTTCGGCTTTAACGCGGGGAGCGCCCTTGCCGTGGGGCCGGTGACCGTCAGCGCCTTTTTGAACACCAACACGGCCGCGGCCGCGGCGGGTGTTACCTGGATGCTCATGGACTGGATCGAGAACAAGGTCCCGACCATGCTCGGCGTGATCACCGGCATCGTGGCCGGACTCGTGGCCATAACACCGGCGGCGGGCTACGTAAAGCCGATGGCGGCCATAGCCATAGGCGCGTCGGGGAGCATCGTGGGCTTCATCTTCGTGACGAAGATAAAGGCGCGTTTTAAATATGACGACTCGCTCGACGTCTTCGGCGTCCACGGCATGGCCGGGATCACCGGGGCCATCATGACCGGGATCTTCGCGACCAAGGAGATCAATCCCGCCGGGGCCGACGGTCTCCTGTATGGAAACCCGTCACAGCTGCTCGTGCAGGGTCTGGCGGTCCTGGTCGCGATCGTCTTTGCCGCAGCGGGGACCTTTATCATCTTTAAAATCGTGGACAAGACCATCGGACTCAGGGTCGACGCGAAGGACGAGCATATCGGCCTCGACCTGACGCAGCACCATGAAGCCGGCTACACGGTGATGGAATAAGGAGGAGTGATCATGAAATACGTAATCGCGATAATCAAGCCCCATACCCTGGAAGCGGTGAAAACAGAGCTGGAAAAGGAAGAGGTGCACCTCATGACCGTCACGGAAGTCCTGGGATGCGGAAGGCAGAAGGGCATCACCGAGGTCTATCGCGGCGTGAGGGAGGTCGATAACCTTCTCAGGAAGGTAAAGCTCGAGATCGCCGTCAACGATAATTTCCTCGAGAAGACGATTGACGCCATAACCCGCGGCGCCGGCGAAGGGGAGATCGGTGACGGGAAAATATTCGTCTTTGATCTTAAGGAATGCATCAGGATCCGGACCGGCGAGCGGGGCGGCCAGGCGATCGGGTAGATATAATCGTTGCATGCCGGAGTCCCCTTTTTAAAAGTCCCTCCCTGATGCCAGGGAGGGACTTTTTATCTCTTTTTTCATACTTGAAAAAAAATGATCATGGTAATAGAGATGTAATCAGGCAGAAATAGCGTCCCGGCGTCTTCCATCGCCTGTGGAGGCCGGGCTGAGTACGGTGCTGTCAGGTCAGATCCTGAAGCGGAAAAGGAACAAAGGCATGAACATACTGGTCATCGTCGCGAACCCCCGCGAAGGGAGTTTTAACAACGCCATAGCCCAAAGGGTACAGCAGACACTCCGGGAGATGGGCCATTCAGTGCTGTATCATGACCTGTACAGGGTGGGCTTCGGCCCGCTGCTCACCGCTGCAGAGCTACCGAAGGATTGTGTCGTGGATCCCGGCATCATGGAGTATTGGGGCGAATTGAGGTCATCGGACGGGATTGTCATTATACACCCGAACTGGTGGGGTCAGCCACCGGCGATACTGAAGGGTTGGATCGACCGGGTCATCAGGCCGGGCATTGCCTACGAGTTCCGGGAAGGTGATGACGGCGAGGGAGTACCGTTGGGATTGCGTGCCGGGAAAAAAGCCCTAGTGTGGAAGCGTTTTTCCTGATAGGGAGATGCGGATATGTATTCCTACAGAACAATAAGCAGGGAAGAGCTGGATATCATCAGGCCCCTCTGGGTAAAGCTGAATGAGATGCATTACAGCGACTCGGTTTATTTCAAGGACCATTATTCATCCTTCACCTTCGAGAAACGAACAGCAAAATTCAAAGCATGCGACCCTGATGCACTAATGGTCGAAATCGCTGAAACGGCCGGCCGACAGGCGGCCGGCTATTGCATTTCCACCGTTTCCCCTGACAATACCGGCGAGATTGATTCAATTTTCATTGATGAGGGCCACCGGGGCAACGGCATAGGTGACAGGCTGATGCGGGACAGCATCGCCTGGCTGCGGATGCGGGGGTGCGAAAGAATCAGGGTGTCGGTAGCCCATGGTCACGAATCGGTCTTCCCGTTCTACCGGAAATACGGCTTTTTCCCCAGGATGACCTGCCTTGAAATGAAGTGATCCCTTTGGATATCAGTTCCGATAGTTATCGGTGCCATTAAGCCTGCGTCTTTTCCGGCTGTTCTGCTCTGTCCCTCCTTCGTAGTATATACCTAAATAGAACCGATAACTGTCGGTCAATAGAAAGCTTTTGCTCTGACACCACGCATAAAACAGCGATTTAGATCATTATTAAATTAAAAAAAAGATGACATTTCAACAGATACGTGTATAAATGCTATCCTATTGCTACTACCTTATGAAATATCCGTCCCTGATTATTAATACCGGCGAAAAATACCTGTTGCCGGGCCCTGACCAGATCAGGTTTGCCGCGCAGGGGCAAACCCTGTCGCTGGTCCTGGGGTCATGCATTTCCACGGTTTTCATCGGCAGGAGCAGTGAGTACATACTGGCCGCCAACCATATCATGATTGCCAAGGAGCGCCATGCCGGAATAATTGCCAAGAAGAGCGCGCGGCAGCAGATCGACGAAATCCTCACCGCATATCATGAAGAATTCAAGATCCCTGATCATGACATACTCTGCCTGCACCTCGTTGGGGCGGGAAAGAAGGTAAACGATGCCACGTTTCGCGTCCATGATGAAAATATCGCCGAAACCAGGGCTGTCCTGACGGAAAAGAATATAGTCCCCTTTTTTGACGATACCCGGAGCTATTACTTCGCCACCTATTCTTTAAGCGGCACTGATATATCCATATTCATTGAGGACAAGCTCGGGGGCTCGCACCTCTCATATATCATCGATCTCAAAAAACTGTTTTCCCTGGAAAAGCAGGAGCTGCATGATCTCCCGGCTTCGGCCCTCAAGCCGTGCAACAGGGGCTTTGAAAAATTCGTCGAGCTGGGCGCCATTGTATTCATTACCGGCGAAAGAAACAGGCCCAATGTCTGATTGCAGCCCCGGACCGGATTACGGCCCTCCCTGTCTATGCCCTGTGCCGCTGTTTTTTAATTATTCTGTTTGATTTTTATCCGGGACGACAGGAATCTGTTCACGGTGGCACATGATGTCAAATTCAATCAGAAATGATGCCGATGTCATGGCGAAAAATGTCCTGGTATATTCCGATAAACTCGCCAGCTTTGACTTCGGCCCGACCCATCCCTTCAAGCCGTCCCGGGCGAAGCAGATGATGGACCTCCTTTCCCGATATTCCCTTCTCTATGAAAATAATCAGCTGATCATCGAGGCGGGCCCGTTTCCCGAGGAGGAGCTCTATGTATATCATGACAGGAAGTACCTGGACATCCTTAAAAATGCGGAAAAAGGCGGTTTCACCATGGATATGCTCGAGGCCGGCCTCGGCACCGAGGACTGTCCCGTGGTCCCCGGACTGTGGGATTTCTGCCTGAACGCTTCCGGCGGGACATGCCGGGGCGCCGCGATGCTCGCTGAAGGAGCGGCGCGGGTGGTGTTCAATCCCCTCGGCGGCTTCCATCACGCAGGGCGGGATCATGCCGAGGGATTCTGCTATATAAACGACCTGGCCGTGGCCATCACGGATCTGACCCGCCGCGGGATGCGGGTCGCCTACATCGACATCGACGTCCATTTCGGCAACGGCGTGCGGGACGCCTTCGCCGGCCGGAAGGACGTGCTGTGCATGTCCATCCATGAATCCGGGATGACCATCTATCCCTGGTCCGGTTTTGTCGAAGACATCGGTGAGGGCGAAGGGACAGGCTACACCGTCAATATTCCCCTCATGGAGGGGAGCGACGACGAGGTGTTCCTCGGGGCCTTTGAGGCGGTGGTGCCGCCCCTGGTCGGGGCCTTCAAGCCTGACGCGGTGGTCGCCGTGATCGGCGGGGACGCCCACCGCGATGACCTCCTCGGGCACCTGAACCTCACCAGTATCGGGTACGAGCGGGCAATCAGGATCATCAACTCCCTTGCGCCGAAGCTGCTGGTGACCGGCGGGGGAGGCTACAACGTCTACAAGACCGCTGCGCTCTGGACCCTTGCCTGGGCTGCCTTCTGCGGCCTTGAGCCGGCGGACGCCTATGCGGGACTCATAGGCGGGATGATGTACGGACCCGAGGCGCAATCGGGCACCCTCCGGGACGATCCCTACGTGGTGACCGGGCACCTGAAGGAACGGTGCTCCGAGTACGCCCGCGACATGGTCGGGTATCTGAAAAAGAACGTGTTTCCCATCCATGGCATATCCTGACGCCAATAAACAACTTGACCGTCCCGCTGAATGTGTTACAACTGCTGGCAGCCCATCCGATGGAGGTATCCCATGCCGAAACTGATAGACTGCAGCATTGCCATAGAGAATGATCTTCCATCGGACCCGCCGATGATGATTCCCAGGATACAGTACCTTGGGCATGATTCCGGCGCTGACCAGATGAAGCTGTTCTTCCCCGATATTGACACGAAAAAAGACCTCCCCGGCGGCAAGGGGTGGGCCGTTGAAATCGTCACCCTGAGCACCCACGCCGGCACGCACCTTGACGCGCCTTGGCATTACCATCCCACCATGGACGGCGGGGCCCGGGCGCTGACCATAGACGAGGTGCCCCTGGAATGGTGCATCGGCCGCGGCGTGAAGCTGGATTTCCGCCACTTTCCCGACGGCTACCTGGTCACGGCAAAGGACATGGAAAAGGCCTTCAGCGGCATCGGCCATACCCTGGCCGAAGGGGATATCGTGCTGGTGAACACCGGCGCGGATGCATGGTGGGGCAAACCGGAATATCTTCTCAGGGGATGCGGCATGGGAAGGGAGGCCACCCTGTGGCTGTGCGACCGCGGCGTCCATGTGGTCGGGACCGATGCCTGGAGCTGGGACCGGCCGCTTCCGCTTATCGCCAGGGATTTCAAGGAATCGGGGGACCCCTCCATCGTCTGGGAAGGGCATTTTGCCGGCATAGAGAAAGGGTATTGCCATATTGAAAAGCTGACGAACCTTGACAGGCTACCGGCGACCGGCTTCACCTTTCACTGCTTCCCGGTGAAGATCAAGGGAGCCAGCGCCGGCTGGATACGGGCGGTGGCGATGCTGGATGAATGAGGGAGCTTATGCATTCCCGGGGTCAGAGCACATGCGGTCAGCAATGGATCCCCTTCATGATAATCTGGAAAAATTCTTCCGCCATTTTCTCAATATCCGCCGGATTATTGCCATTGTTCTTATTCAGGACAAAGTAAAAGTAGTCAACCCGTAAAAAGGCGCCGGCGGCGATGTTGGCCGCCAGCTCTATATCGAGGTCGGCCCTGACGATGCCAAGCCTGATCCCTTCCTTGAGGTAAACAATGATATAATTGAGCATCTTTTCCTCGAATTTGACCAGGTAGGGCTCAAAGATTTTATTAAGACCCGGGCCGATCCTGAGGTAAATGTTGCAGAGATCCTCATTTTCCCTGAAAAACTTGAAGCTTCTCAATATCAGAAGCTTCAGCAATGAATTAATATTCTCTGATTTAAAATCCGCGAGGTCTATTGAAGCCGCTTCCTCCCATTCATTGAGAAATTTGATAAGCAATGATATGAACAGGTCTTCCTTGTTTTTAAAGTAGCGGTAGAAGGTGCCTTTCCCGACCCTGGCTTCCTTTATAACTTCTTCAACATAGGTTTCGTAATATCCTTTTTCTGAAAATAATTTTTTTGAAAAATCAAGAATCTGGTTTTTCCTGAGCTCACCTTTCATTCTTTTTTGCATGATTTTATGGAAAACTCCTTTCATATCTTAAAAAAAATACCGGTTGGACGGTATTTTTAATTGACATTTTACAAGTTTATTTGTTATTTGTCAAATATATATATCAGACCGGACGAGTCCGGATTTTTTTTAAGCTGACATGGTGATATCGTTTTTGGCAGTAAATAGATAGTTGGTTGATTGTCCAATCAAAAGAAAGGAGGTCCATGGCAAACCTTAATCATGCAATCAGATAT
>Ga0209506_1000054_pt1 | contig 152128 bp, 124 predicted proteins | sample AD_JPNHG2_MetaG_FD_184409 | JGI IMG/M metagenome (GOLD analysis project Ga0209506, IMG submission 184409) | Active sludge microbial communities of municipal wastewater-treating anaerobic digesters from Japan - AD_JPNHG2_MetaG (SPAdes) (version 2) | ecosystem: Engineered > Bioreactor >...
GCCCACCTCACCCTGTATCGATGCGGGAGGGAATGTTTCATCTGTTTATTATACCTCACAGGATTTAAGTGGAAAAACAAGGGTTTATAATTCTGTCATTGACATGGGGCCTTACGAAGATAAATCGTTTATAACTGTTTGTGGTTCAATAACTTCCAATACGGTTTGGGATGCCAAAAAGGTGAAAATTACCTGTGATGTTACAGTCAATAATGGGGTTACCGTGACTATCCCGGCTGGAACTATTGTAGAGTTTCAGGGACTTTATGAAATTAATGTGCAAGGGCGTATTCTTGCTCTTGGCGACACCAATAAAAAAGTTCTTTTTACTGCCCTGAACAAATCAACAGGTTGGAAAGGGATTAAATATAATTATCCTAATCAGGCAAATGATTCCTCAAAATTTATTAATTGCATTTTTGAATATGCAGTTGGCAGTTCCGGATCTACTAATATACAAGGTGGGGCAATGTATGTTTACCGGTGGTCAAAAATCAGGATTGACCGATGCATTTTTCAATATAACTCAGCAATGACAATGACAGGAAATGGCTATGGCGGTGCCATGTATATCAGTATTTCCAATATTGGAATATATAACTCCAAATTCCAATACAATCGGTCAAGTCTATTTGGAGGAGCTATCTATCTTTCGGGTGGAGATGTGATTCTCCAAAATGATACTTTTTATGCTGATTCTTCTGAATATTATGCAGGAGCTATTTATATAAACAGTGGGAATAATACATCGATAAGAAACTGTATCTTTTCAAACAATTATGGGAAATACTATGGGGGAGCGATGTGTCTTGTTAATTATAACAATGTTCAGATTCATGACAATATTATTGTTAATAATAAATCAACCTACGGAGGAGCATTCTGGACGGTAAATGATGTTCCAGCAACATTTAACAATAATACCATTGCAAATAATTATGCTTCGAGTTATGGCGGAGCATTTTATTGTGAAAATAACAGTGATATCGTTTTGAAAAATAACATTCTGTATGGAAATGTTGCTGCATCAGCGGGGAATCAGGTCTATTTGAAAGATGTAGCCTCAGATCCCAAGTTTTATAATTGTGTAGTACAGGGAGGTACTTCTCAGTTTGCCGGAACTGGCTCCGGAAGCAATTATTCAGGTGTCTTTCTCAGTTGTGGTGATTACAATCCATCCTTTCGGGCAATATCAGGAGGTGCAGGTTCCGGATATAACGGACTTGCAGCTGACTGGTCATTATCGCCCACTTCAAAATGCATAAATGATGGTACAAAAGATACCATTGGCTTGAATTTGCCAGGTTATGATATTAAGGGAAACAAGAGGGTGCATAATGGCCGGATTGATATTGGCGCATTGGAAAGCCAGGCCGATCTGGTCTATTGTGGCCTCATCAGTGAAAATACCATCTGGGATGCTGATACAGTTAAAATCAGTTGTGATGTTAATATAGCTGATGGTACAACCCTGACCATTGAAAAAGGTACCGTTGTGGAATTTCAGGGTCTTTATAAAATAGAGGTTCAGGGACGTTTACTGGTAAAGGGTACAGCTTCAGAGAATGTAATATTTACAGTTAACGACACCAATTATTTTTCTGCTTACGATTCAACCAAAGGCGGATGGCATGGCATTCATTTTACCAGCGTGAATACTTCAAATGACTCATCAAAAATTGAATATGCTGTTTTCAAATATGCCAAAGCTGCCGGGACTTCAATGCCCGACTGGATGGGTGGGGCCTTATATATTTATAACACCTCAAAACTTTTTATAGGAAACTGCCTGTTTACCAATAACTTTGCAAAGTATTACGGAGGTGCTATTTACCTTGAAAGTTCTAATCCTGTAATTGTCAACTGTGTATTTTCAAATAATTCGGCTTATGGTTATAAATACAATAATTTTTACTACACCTATGGCGGAGCCATTTACATGGATGATTCCTATCCGATCATTGTTAACAATACATTTGTCAATAATACTGCAAGATATGGCGGTGGGCTCTACATTTGGGCTTCTTCACCGCTGATCAGGAACTGTATCTTCTGGGGAAACCGTTCCTTAACCGGTTATTGGTATTATGGTGAACAAATAAGCCTGTACCAGGGGAGCAATCCTTCCATTTCAAATTGTGACATTGAAGGTGGACAGACAAGGATAACAAACTATCAGAGCCTGACTTCTTATACCAATAATCTTGACATTAATCCTCAATTTGTATCTTCTACCAATGGAACGGGAGCTTTCGTTTTTAATGATTTTGCCAACTGGAGCCTGCAACAGAATTCTCCTTTAATCAATAAAGGGTCAAAAAATCTTTCCGGACTAAGTGTTCCATCAATCGACAGGGCCGGAAATACCAGAATAGTAGGGGATACGGCAGACATTGGGGCATACGAAGTACAGATTTCACGTTATTTTATTTCTCAGCAACCAGTAAATAAAACGGTTTGCGTGGGATCTTCTGTGACATTTTCAGTATCAGTAGGTATTCCTGTAAGTTATCAGTGGCTGAAAAACGGAAACCTTATCAGCGGTGCCAATAACAGCAGTTATACCATATCCTCAGCTTCTCTTTCAGATTCAGGAAGTTATAGCTGTGTTATCAGTAATACATCGGGGAGCATGTACTCCGATACCGTTTCGCTGACTATCCTGACAAGTCCGTCTATTTCATTACAACCGGTTAGTACTTCGAGATGCGTTGACGATACCGTCTCTTTCTATATTTCTGTAAGTGGTTCACAACCAATTACCTATCAATGGTATAATACCAACGGAATAATTATCGGAGCAATAAATAATCCACTTGAGTTAAAATCATTGACCACAGGGAGTGCCAATAATTATTACTGTATTGCCTCCAACACCTGCGGCAGTGCCACCAGCAGTGCAGCCACACTGACAATAAAAACACCACCTGTTGTATCCTCTCTGACACCCACAAGCACGGTATGTGAAAATACTACAGTTGTATTCAGCGTTACAGCAACAGGAACAGCGACCATTACCTACCAGTGGTACAAAAATTCAGCTCAGATAAATGGTGCTACCAATGCCACCTACAGCATATCTCCGGTAACTACCAGTCATGCAGGGAATTACTATTGCAAGGCAACAAACAGCTGTGGATCTGATAGTACCAATATTTCAGTACTTTCCATCAATACACTTCCCTCTATTACGTCCCAAACTTCCAGTAACGTATCATATTGTGAAGGGACAACGATGACACTAAGCGTAACAGCAACGGGAACCCCCACACTAACGTACCAATGGTATAAAAATACCTTGCCAATCACAGGCGCAACCAACAATACCTATACTGTCAGCTCAGTAACAACTGCAGATGCAGGTACATACTATTGTATCGTCAGCAACTCCTGCGGCAGCAAACAATGTAATTCTATTTCCGTAACCATCAAAACATCTCCGGTCATTACCAACCAAACCTCAAGCACCAGCAGATGTGTAGGGCAGGGGATGACATTCAGTGTTACGGCTTCAGGGACTTCTCCTTTTACTTATCAGTGGTATAAAGACAACTCTCCTATTACATCAGCTACCAATCAGGATTATACCATCAACAGTGTAAACACCTCCTCAGCAGGGAGTTATTATTGTGTCGTAACCAATGTTTGCAGCTCTGTCAATTCAAATCAGATTCAGCTAACAGTAAATCAGGCCCCGGCCATCACGACTCATCCGTCAAATCTGACGGTTTGTACGGGTCAGAGTGCCACATTCAGTGTGACAGCAAGCGGAACATCTCCTTTGACTTATGAATGGTATAAGAACAGTACCAAAATAACCGGAGCTACCAATTACTTCTATACCATCAGCTCAGCGGCCCAGGGAGATGCTGCCAGTTATTATTGTGTAGTAACCAATGGTTGTGGCACTGCTCAGTCTAATTCTGCATCCCTGACTGTCAATACGCCTCCAAATATTACCGCCCAATATGGTACTGCAACCATCTGCAGCGGACAATCCAATACGTTTAGTGTGACGGTCAGTGGTTCAAGTCCAATCAGTTACCAATGGTATTTTAATAATAATGCCATTTCAAATGCGACAAACAATCAGTACAGTATCAGTGCTGCAACTGTCAATAATGCTGGTAATTACTATTGTGTTGCATCAAACAGTTGCGGAAACATTCAGAGTGCTACCCAGACGCTTACCGTGAACAGCCCGCCTTCAATTACTTCCCAGTCATCCAGTACAGTCAGATGTAAAGGGCAGCCGGTTACTTTTTATGTGAATGCCAGCGGAACCAACCCGCTGACTTATGAGTGGTATTTCAAAAACAATAAGATTTCAGGTGCCACATCAAGCACATATAGCATAAATTCTGTTGATACCTCTGATGCAGGTGCTTATTATTGTAAGGTGATTAATAGCTGTGGCACCGACCAGTCGAGCATCATAGACCTGACAGTCAATCTGGCACCGTCTATTTCTTCACAATCTTCATCAGCCACACGTTGTGTGGGACAAAGTATGACTTTCAGCGTAACCGCCAGCGGAACAGGGCCTTTGACATACCAGTGGTATTATAACAACAGCAAGATTACTTCAGCTACCAACTTTACATATACCATTAATTCAGTAGCTACTACAGATGCAGGTAATTATTATTGCATTGTTACCAATTCCTGCGGAACCGCAACATCTTCCGTCATTACGCTGACGGTGAATACGGCTCCTGATATTAGCTCATTAAGTTCTTCCACTACTCAGTGCGAAGGCAGTTCAGTTACCTTCAACGTCTCAGCCACTGGAAGTTCTCCGCTTTCTTATCAATGGTATGATAAAAACGGGCAGATTAGCGGAGCCACCAATAACTTTTTAACCCTGAGTTCATTGAAAACATCCCATGCAGGTAATTATTACGTGATTATCAGCAATTCATGCGGAAATAAACAAAGCAATAATATTAATCTGACAGTCAATCAGTCACCAGTCATTACTGCAGCAAGTTCAGGGGCAACAAAGTGTGAAGGTCAGTCGATGACCTTTAGTGTTACTGCTACAGGGACTGCTCCTCTGAGTTATCAGTGGTATAAAGATGGGGTTGAGGTGTTTGGTGCAAAAAATAATACATATACCATTAACATACTGAATATCAATGATGCAGGAAGTTATTACTGCGTTGTCAGCAATAGTTGTGGAAATGCACAGAGCCTGCCTGCCACACTTAATGTTAACTCAAAGCCAAAACTTACCATGCTTTCTGCTTCTGATACAGTCTGTAGTGGTGGTAATCTCGTCTTAAACGTTTCTGCGACCGGAACTCTGCCTATCACTTATCAATGGTTTTTCAATGCTCAACCAATTCCTAATGCTACCAATAGTTTCTATTTTATCCCCAACCTGAAACAAAGTCATCAGGGGAATTATTACTGTGTTGCCACCAATTCCTGTGGAACAGACTTTACTTCCCCGATTTATCTGACTGTCAATGATCCGGTTACTATTTTGTCTCAAACACAGGATATTAGTCAGTGCGAAGGGACATCAGCCGAGTTGTCTGTCAGCGCAACGGGAACAGGGCCAATAAGCTATCAATGGTACAACAGCAAGGGAAAAATAAGCGGAGCTACTTCCTCAAGCCTGAAATTCAACAGTCTGAGCCTGAATGACGGAGAGGTGTATTATTGTGAAATTACCAATCCATGTGGTACTGAGTATTCAAACAATATGAAGCTGACTGTCAATAAAAATCCTGTCGTTAATATTGGCAATGATACCGTTTTCTGCAAAGGTTCGGGTGTGGTGTTGTCGCCAGGCTATGGTTATTTCTGCAAATGGAGTGATGGATCCATTAATCCTCAGCTAAATGTTACAAAATCAGGAGATTATTATGTAGAAGTTACTGACCTGAACGGATGTAAGGCTGTCTCCAATACGGTTCATGTTTCAGTTCTGGAACCTTATAATGGGGAAGAAATTTGCGTGGTAACCAATGATCCATATACAGGTAAAAACCTGATTGCATGGGAAAGAACCAAAGGAAAACGCACAGCTTATTACAACATTTACCGTGAAACTACAGCTGCAGGAATTTATGAGAAAATTGGCAGCCTGCCTTTTGACAGCGTCAGTGTTTTCGTGGATGACAACTCCAATCCGAAACAGAGAGCCTATCGCTACCGTATTTCTGCAGTTGATTCATGCAACAATGAATCAGAATTAAGTAAACCTCATAAAACGCTTCATCTGACTGTAAATGCAGGTGTTGGTGGACAAATCAATTTAATCTGGAGCCACTATGAAGGATTTCCCTTCCAGACTTATCGTATTTACAGAGGAACTCATCCTGATTCTCTGAAATTGATTGATTCTATTCAGAGCAACCTGAATTCCTATACTGATTTGAATCCTCCGAAGTCCACCGTGTTTTACCAGGTTTCTGCCGTTAAAAACGATACCTGTTTCCCGACTATTTTCAGGGGAACCACCACGAGCAATTCAGGACCTTTCAGCCAGTCAACCTCTAATATAAAAGACTATAACATTACCCAATCAAGCTATCTTGACATTTATCCTAAAGAATTGGTTATTGATCAGGGATATGGAAGCGAAGGGGCTTTTGATTTGTTTACCAACCTGACCGACTTTAATGTTTCGTCATCTCAGGGCTGGTTAAATGTGTCAAAAGATATTGCCAATAACCTCATTCAGGTTAAGGCACTTGCAGAAAATACCTTTAAATATTCAAGGATTGCTTATGTCATAGTCAGTGCTCCGGGAGTTGCGGAACAGGTTCTGACTGTATATCAGCTTGGTACGGATGGAACCACAGCATTACCTGATGAAGTAACCAAAGGAAAGATGACTGTATTTCCCAATCCTGCAGATGGACAGGCAACCATTATTTTACCTGCTACGGAAAGCAGGATGGAAACCCTCACCATCACTGACATCAATGGAAGAATAGTCAGGCAAATGGCTGATATTGAGGGAAATATGATTGAGGTTAATACAGCCGGGCTGGCTACCGGGGTCTATTTTGTAAAGGTTGCTTCTGAAAATATTTATGTTGAAAAACTGATTGTTAAATAGGCTTTTTCAGCATTTCAGATAAAAGCTGACATTTATTTTTGGTCAGAGGATTGATTTTTAATCTTGAAGAAAGTCTGACTGCCTGTGCAGGGTTCATGAAGTTAAAGCAATGGGCAGTTTTCAGTAGGCACGGATAACCTGAAATCCTGAACCCGAAACCCAAAATTCGAAATCAGAAATCTGCAATCCGCAATCTTGCCTGTCTGCCGACATGTTCGAAATTCCAATCAGATTATTTACAGTATCAATATGCTCAAACTATAAGAAATAGACATGATAACAGAAGGCCATTCAATAACCCCCCCCCAAAACCAAGTCACGTAGGGACGACACAATTTTTTGTAAATTATTGATAAACAATTAACATCTTCAATTCAACAGTCAATATGCACATATCAGACTGTTACACTTCCATTAGGATTACTCCGGACAGCCGGTATCGAGATCAGGAGGGCGTTTAAAATCCGGATTACTGATAAATGTTGAATCGGTCAGGGTATAAAGAAAAGCAATTAAATCCTGTTTTTCATTTTCCTTTAACTGTGTTCCGCCATAAGCTATCCATTTCATCAACGGATCAACAGTAGGAGAGTAGAGCAGGCCTTCGGAATAATGATCAACAACTTCTTCAAGGGTTTTGAACCTCCCGTCATGCATGAAGGCATTTCGCAAAGCTACATTGCGTAGCGTGGGTGCTTTAAATGCCCCTATATCTGTCGGGTTTCCGGTTACTGCATACCGGTCGTCAATTTTATTAAATACACTGTCCAATGCATTGTTGTAAAATAAATTGGTCGTTAGCAGGGCGGGATCACCATGACAATGAAAACAATCGGCTTTTTCAGATATAAATAATTGATATCCGCGCATTTCCTGCGGTGATAGGCTGGGGATTTCCTTTCTGATATACTTGTCGTATTTGGAGTTGTAGGAGACGAGTGACCGAAGAAATTGGGACAATGCCATCACAATTCTGTCGATGGTAATTTCTTCTGTTCCAAAGGCAGCTTTAAACATAGGCGGGTAGATGGGTATTTTTTTTAAGGTCTCTACCGCAGCTTTAAATGTTGTATTAAACTCAAAATCAAGTGAAAATACAATATACCCAACATCCTCGATACTTTTCAGACTTCCATTCCAGCCATAAGCCGGTAAATTGCGATATGCCAGATTTACCAAAGGCAAAACTGTGTGTGGTGAACGAAGCCCTGATACACCTGTCCCTTTGCCGTCAGTTTCCGGACTGACAAATCCTCTCTGAATATCGTGACATTTATAGCACGACATCATTGAATCGCAATGGGTACGGCCATTTAGCCTTCCATCATAAAACAGGTATCTCCCGAGTTTCACACCTTCCCTGGTCATTGGATTGTAAGAAGGACTATTGTTAATAGTAGGGAAATATTTTGGTTGAGGCAACTCATAAGGTGTGGCAGCAGGTGTTTCAACAGGGTCTTTACATCTTGCCAGCAGCAATATGATTAATCCGCCAGCAATTAACAGGGGGATATATAAAGTTTTCATGATATGATTTTCAGCAAAGATTTTACCATTTTGCTTAAAAAAAAGTGTTTTATGGCAACAGGGCTGAATGGTGAATCAGGATCTCTTTTGGTTTTTTTCCAGATGTTTCAGAACCTTAGCTTCAAGATAGAAAATGATTTCTTCCGCAATGTTGGTACATTGGTCACCCACGCGCTCAAGTTTGATAATGATTCCCCTGATGTCAAGGCCTTGCTCTGTTTTTTCAGGATGTTTTTTCAGAAAGTCAAGTATTTGATGTTTTGATGAAAGATTTATTTCATTCAAAACCTCATCACGCTTAAAGGCAAGTCGCGCCAGTTGAGTATTTTCATTTTCATAGGCGGTATAAAGATCAGTCATCATACCGATGGCTTCTTCAAACATGATAAGTGCTTGAGTATTGTCAACCAACTCATTATCAAAAGGTTCACTGGCATTAATGATCAGATTGGCGATTCCTTTTGCAATGTCTCCGATTCGTTCAAGATTATTGTTGATTTTTAAAACAGCGAGAATAAATCTGAGGTCTATCGCAACAGGGTTATTGGTAGCCAGAATATCTTCACAGTCCCGGTCAATATGAAGTTCAAAAGCATTGATTCGTTTTTCAGTATTATTGATTTCACGGGCAATGTCTTTATCAAACTTAATAAATGCATCTTTAGCCTTATTCATTTGTGAGATAACAAGTTCCCACATCCGTGAAATTTCACTTTTGATTTTCCCTAATTCATTATCAATGTGTGTCATATAATTATTTTTATCCGAATCTGCCGGTAATATATTTTTGTGTAAGTTCTTTTTCAGGGTTGATAAACATGTCCTTTGTCTTGTTGTATTCTATTAATTCACCCAGATAGAAAAAAGCCGTCATTTCGCTGACCCGGGCAGCCTGCTGCATGTTATGGGTCACAATGATGATGGTATAACTTTGTTTAAGTTCATGAATCAGCTCTTCAATTTTACTGGTGGAAATCGGGTCAAGGGCAGAGGCAGGTTCATCCATCAGAATGATTTTTGGCTCAACGGCAATGGTTCTTGCAATACAAAGGCGTTGTTGCTGACCACCTGAAAGTTCAAGTGCCGGTTTTTTTAAATTATCCTTCACCTCATCCCAGAGTGCCGCTTTTTTTAAACTTGTTTCAACGGTCTCATCCAAAAACTTTTTATCGTTAATCCCCTGAATACGAAGTCCGTACACAACATTTTCATAGATAGATTTTGGAAAAGGATTGGGCTTTTGAAAAACCATCCCAACCTTTTTCCTGAGCTCTTCAACGTTTATTTTCTTGTCATAGATATTTTTTCCTTCAATAAAAATCTTTCCTTCCAGTCTGAAAGTTGGAATAAAATCATTCATTCTGTTGAGCAAACGCAGAAAAGTTGATTTTCCGCATCCGGAAGGGCCTATAAATGCTGTTACCGAATTTTGCTGAATAGAAATGGTGAGGTTTTTAATGACATGATTGGTGCCGTAGAAAACATTGACTTTTGAAGCTTCAACAATATTGTACATGTTCTGAATTACCATTTGGTGTTTTTTTGCCAACGGTTACGCAGGTAAACTGCAAAACCGTTCAGAGCAAATGTAATGATTAACAAAATTATAATAGCAGCGGTTGCATTGATAATAAAGCCTTTCTGTGGTCTTGAGAGCCAGTTGAAAATCTGAATAGGAAGTACTGAAAAATCATCCATTGGGCTGGTTGGGATGGTTGTTATATACAACATGGCGCCAATAACGATTAAGGGAGCGGTTTCTCCGATTGCCCGGGAAATTGCCAGAATAACACCTGTAACAATGCCTCCGGATGCGGCAGGTAACACCTGGTGCCAGATGGTCTGCCATTTGGTAGCGCCCAGGGCATACGAGGCTTCTCTTAAAGTCTGGGGAATGGCTTTGAGTGCTTCACGAGTTGCAACAACAATGATTGGAAGTATCAGCAGGCTTAAGGTTAAACTTCCAGCAAGCAGGCTTTTTCCCAGTCCAAATATTCTGACAAATATTTCAAGAGCAAGAAGTCCGTAAATAATGGATGGAACTCCGGCCAGATTGATCAGGTTGATTTCAATAAAATTGGCAAAACGGTTTTTCTTTCCATATTCCTCCAGATAAATCCCTGACGAAATGCCTAACGGGACTGCAATAAGTGCAGTTAAAATCATAATAAAAATGGTTCCGATCAGAGGAATTAAAATCCCAGCATTGTCTGGTTTTCGCGATGGGAGAGAGGTGAGAAACTGCCAGTTCAGACGGGGGACACCTTCTATCAGGATACTAATCAGAAAAACAGTAAGCATCAAAAGACCGAAAATAGTGAACACAATACCAGTTATCCTGAAAAGCTTATCTTTAACGCGGTTTGATTTTATATAATACTGGCTCTTATTCATATTTTTCAGTAAATTTCTTTTTAAGGTAATAGCTGATGTTATTCAGAATAAAAGTCAGGACAAAAAGTGCTATTCCGGCAGCAAATATGGTTTTGTATTCAAGTGAACCTTGCACCACATCGCCAAGGCTGACCTGAACAATATAAGTAGTAATGGTTTCGACTGGAACCAAAGGATTGAATGTGAGCCTGGGCTGTTGGCCTGCAGCAATGGCAACTATCATGGTTTCGCCAATTGCACGCGAAATAGCCAGAATCACAGAAACAAAAATTCCTGAGGCAGCTGCTGGCAATAAAATCCTGAATGTGGTCTGAAACCGTGTGGCACCCATTCCGTATGAAGCTTCACGGAGAGAATAGGGTACTGCGTAAAGTGCATCCTCACTCAATGATGAAATCATGGGGGTAATCATAATTCCCATGACAATACCAGGTGATAGTGAGTTAAATCCTGATAATGAAGGAATTAACTGTTGCAGAAAAGGAGTTATCACCATCAGTGCAAAGAAGCCGTAAACAACTGTGGGAATGGCTGCGAGAATCTCCAGAATAGGCTTGATTGACTTTCTGAAGGATTTGGGAGCATATTCATTCAGGTATATAGCAATGACAAGACCAAGCGGAAGGGCAATCATAATGGCAATGATGGTAGTAAGTAGGGTCCCGCTAAGCAGCGGTAAAATACCATAATGTTTTTCACTGAATAATGGAGTCCACTGTTTCGCTGTAAGAAATTCTATGACAGATACATTTCTGAAAAATGAAAGAGATTCTGAAATCAATACATACAAAATCCCGATAGTAGTGAGAATACTAATTAATCCACTGAATTTCAGCAGGTTTTCAATTATTTTTTCTTTGACTTTTTTCAAAACCCGGTTTGATTAGTGATTAATGCATTATTTAGGCTGATGTTCTTTTTTAAAATTTGTCCATTTTTCGTTCTGGGAAGCTAATTCATCTTCGGTCAAAGGAATATATCCGACTTCCTTGCTTAATGCATCGGCATGGTCAAGATAAAAGGTAACAAACTCCTGAACTTCTTTCTTTTCAGCAGCGTTGTTGTTGATATAAATGAAAAGCGGACGTGCAAGATAGTATGATTTATTTCTGACCGTCTCAAGGCTTGGCAATACGGCTCCGTTACCACTGTTAATCCCGACCAGTTTAAGTTTGTCCATATTCTCTTCATAATAGGCAAGGCCAAAAAAACCAAGCGAAAACTTATCGGAAGCAACTCCCTGTACCAACACATTATCATCTTCGCTGGCAGTGAAATCACCACGGCTGGAATGACTTTTCCCGACAACGGCTTCTGTAAAATAATCATAGGTGCCGCTTTCAACACCAGGACCAAATAAATGAATTTCTTCATTTGGCCATTCAGGGCGGATCTGATTCCATCTGGTAATTTTGTTCTGTGCTTCAGGTTCCCAGATTTTTTTGAGTTCTTCAACAGTTAATTCACTGCACCAATTGTTTTCAGGATGAACAATAACAGCTAAACCATCGAAAGCAATCATTAAATCTATGTATTTGATATTGTTTTTGTTAGCTAATTCAATTTCTTCATCTTTAATGGGTCTTGAGGCATCATTTATATCTGTTTCACCACGGCAGAATTTTTTGAATCCGCCACCCGTACCCGATAAGCCAACTGTAACTTTAACATCAGGCTGCACCTGACGAAATTCTTCAGCAACGGCTTCAGTAATAGGATAGACAGTACTTGAGCCATCAATGCTGATAGACCCTGAGAGTTTATCTGATTTGTCAGTTTTTGTTTTGCAAGACTGAATCACCAAAATGGGAATTATCATCAGAACTGCTAAAAGAAATTTTTTCATAATTTTGAATTAATGGGTTTTAAAATGAATTTTATTAAGAACAAAGATTTATGCGTTGTGTTAAGAAAATGTTAAAAAATTTTTACGCTTAAATTAATTCAGGAGGGGCATTTTTAAAATATTGGTTATCAATAATTTAATAAATCTTTTTGTTACATAATTTATATTATGTTAAGTTGATAAGGCAAATGAAAAGGTGAGCCTTAATGACTCACCTCTCCTGTTTTGTATTATTTGAGTTTGTTAAGTTCAGTAACTTTATTCATATCCCCTTTGAGCAGGTAAATTTTAATCAGCAAAGGAATGGCAGCTTTATCAGCAGGATTTAATTCCATAGATTTTTCAAGATACGGAATGGCCATGTCAAAATATTTTGAATACAAATCCTTCAATTCCTTTTCTCTCGATTCGTTAGCCTTGTCGATAGCCTGATTGTAATAGTCTGCTCCCTTATTGTAATAAATTGTACCGATTTTATTGTTTAATAAAAACCTCATTTCTTTATCGGCATCAGTAGTTTTATCGAGTGATTTTAAAAATAAGTCCATTGCCTTATTCCAGTATTCATCGGATTCAGGCGTCTTTTTCTCTTCTGCCAGCTTTTCTGAAATTGTATAATAGGTTTCTCCAAGTGTTACCAGAAAAGTGATGTTATTGGGGTCTTCATTTAATGCAGCTTCAAGTTTGTTTTTCAGCTCATCCATTTTTCCGGCTAACTGATAGATTTGCAGCTCCTTAAGGTCAAGATTTTTCAGAACATTTTTGTCTGTATTGACCTTTTTACCTTTGTCAATTACCGTAAAAGCCTTGGATGTATCACCTCTTTCAAAATAAATATCTGCAAGATTGGCATAAACTTCAAAACCCTGGAATTTTGCATTGACCAATCCCTGATAAAAACTGACCGCTTTATCCTTTTGTCCGGTCTGATAGGCGCAATTTCCGGCATAATAATAAACATTTTTGGCATCTACCTGGTATCTGGCCAGTTCAAGCACAACGCCCATTGAATCTTTCCCCATCATGGCAAAGGATTCGATAAATTGCTGAAATCTTGTCAAAGCTTTATTGAAGTTCAGATTTGATAGCGATGGATTGCTGCTCAGGTTGATTACACCAAGGTTATATTTATCAGTTCCATCATTGTAAAGCAATAAGGTCAGCTCTTTTAAAACTGCATTGTTATCAGTGTAAAAAGCTTTTTTTGCATCAAATTCCCTTGATTTCTTCACTGCTTCAAAGGTTTCGGTTATTGGATCTGCAGTGCTACTCCGGAGAACGGAATCATTTGATGAGGCTATGGATAAATAAATCAATGCCTTGAAATACCATGTCTTTGGATCAGTGGCAGTTAATTCATGAGTACTGGCTTTGTCAATGGCTTCCTTCGCCTTTGCAAACTGCCTTTCTTTGTAGTAATTCCATGCAGAAGTACGTACATTTGGCTGGCTTTGGGCAAAATAATTAAATCCAAACACCAGCAACAGCAGAATCGGGAATAATTTTTTGTCTTTCATTATTATTAATTTAATTGATTATTGATAAATTATTCATTTTCAGTAATTTGTTCGTCATCTGGTTCAGCTTCATCGGTTTCATCTTCATCATTATCAGGAGCTTCCACCACTTCTTCTTTTTCCTGTTCTTCTTTAGAAATGACCATGTTTTCAGTGTCGTTATCAATTTCTTCCTCATCTGAGTCAGAAATGACCCTTGCAACGCTAACTACCTGATCTCCATCGATTAAGCGAATTAATCTAACTCCTTGTGTTGCTCGTCCCATTACTCTGACATTGCTAACTTTCAATCTGATGGCCAATCCTGATTTGGTGATAATCATAACTTCTTCATCTTCAATTACATTACCAATTGCAACTAATTTGCCTGTTTTTTCGGTAATGTTCATGGTTCTCACTCCTTTGCCTCCCCGTTTAGTAATCCTGTATTCTGAAAGAGGGCTTCGTTTACCGTAACCATTTTCCGTGATTGGCAGAATCGTTTCATTTTCATCGTTCACTGTGAGCATGCCTACTACCCTGTCGTCTTTATGTCTGGAAAGCCGTATGCCCCTCACTCCTGCTGCTGTTCTGCCCATTGGCCTGACATCGCTTTCATGAAATCTGACGGCCTGTCCATATAACGATCCCAGCATAATCCATGAATTCCCATCTGTTTTAATGACTTCAATCAGTTCATCTCCTTCATTGATAGTAATAGCCTTAATACCTCCAGCTCTTGGACGGGAATAAGCCTCGAGCGGGGTTTTCTTGATTTGCCCATGCTGGGTTGCAAAAACAATGTAGGTGTTTTTGATGTAATTTTCATCTTCCAGATCCTCAACCGAAAGAAATGCCTTGATGTTTTCACCGGGTTCAAGCTGTATCAGGTTCTGAATTGGTCTTCCTTTCGTATTCTTTTCACCTTCCGGAAGTTCATACACATTCTGCCAGTAGCATTTTCCCTTGTTGGTAAATAAAAGCAGGTAATTATGTGCTTTCGACACAAAGATGTGTTTCACGAAATCGTTGTCTCTGTAACCTGTCGCTTTTGAACCACGGCCACCACGTTTTTGTGTGCGGTATTCTGCCAGCAATGTACGTTTGATGTATCCGTTATGTGTAATGGTAATGACAAATTCATCATTGGGTATTATATCTTTGATGTTGATGTCATCGGCAGAATGAACTATTTCTGTCCTTCTTTCATCTCCGTATTTCGATTTTATTTCGAGTAATTCACTTTTGATTAGTTCCATTCTAAGCGATTCATCTACAAGCAGTTGGCGTAATCTTTCAATTTGCTGCATGACTTCTTCATATTCCTGCCTTAGTTTATCCCTTTCAAGTCCTACCAGTCGTTGCAGACGCATTTCAAGGATGGCTTTTGCCTGTATTTCTGAAAGGCTGAATCTTTCAATGAGGCCGTTTTTGGCTTCTTCCTGAGTTCTTGATCCCCTGATCAGACTGATTACTTCATCAATGTTGTCGAGGGCAATCAATAAACCTTCGAGGACGTGAGCTCGCTTTTCGGCTTCTGCGAGTTCATATTTTGCCCTGCGAATAACGACTTCATGCCTGTGTTCAACAAAAAAGACGATAAAATCTTTCAGCGTAAGCGTTTTAGGCTTATTCTTTACCAGGGCTATAGCATTGACGCTGAAGGAGGATTGCAGAGGTGTGAACTTGTAGAGATTGTTTAAAACAACCTGAGGATTGGCATCTTTTCTTAATTCGTAAACCACCCTGACCCCATCCCTGTCGGATTCATCACGCAAGTCGGTAATTCCGTCAATGACTTTTTCTGTTACCAGCTCTGCTGTCCGGATAATCATCTGCGATTTATTGACCTGATACGGCAGTTCGGTAACTATAATCTGCTGTTTGCCATTGTCGAGGGTTTCAATTTCAGCTTTTCCGCGAAGAATAATTCTTCCCCTTCCTGTTTTGTAGGATTCAATGACTCCGTCATAGCCATAAATAATGCCTCCTGTAGGAAAATCAGGGGCTTTAACATATTTCATCAACTCTTCAATGCTGATGTCGCGATTGTCGATATACTGAATGATGGCATCGATGACTTCAGAAAGGTTATGAGGCGGAATATTGGTGGCCATTCCGACTGCAATACCGGAAGAACCATTGATCAGCAGGTTAGGTATTGCTGCAGGTAAAACAACGGGCTCTTCTAATGTATCATCGAAATTTGATTTGAAATCTACGGTGTCTTTTTCAATATCGGCCAGCATTTCTTCGGCTATTTTCATCAATCTGGCCTCGGTATATCGCATGGCAGCAGGACTGTCGCCATCCAGAGAACCAAAGTTACCTTGTCCGTCCACCAACTGGTAGCGAAGGCTCCATGGCTGAGCCATTCTGACCATAGATTCATATACGGCAAGGTCTCCATGAGGATGATATTTCCCTAATACTTCTCCGACTATTCTGGCTGATTTTTTATATGGTCGATTGTGCCATAAGGCTAATTCACGCATTCCGAACAACACCCTGCGATGTACAGGTTTTAGCCCATCTCTGACGTCTGGTAAGGCACGTGAAACGATTACTGACATTGAATAGTCAATGTATGCCGATTTCATCTGGTCGTTTATATCAACATTGACTACTTTTCCTTTTAACTCGGTCATTTAATTCCCTTTACAAATATATAATTGCAGTTTATTGAAACAAATTATTTTGGTGCAAAGGTAGTTTTTTTCTGCTTTGTTCCAAACAATACTGAGGGATTTATTCACAATTCAGGAGAATATTTGTCTTTAGTAAATGGTTGATTTTCAATTAATTTCAATTACTGTTACACCCTCTCCCCCACGTTCAGGCTCTTCAAAAGCTATTTTGGTTACAAATGTAAATTTTCGTAAATGCTGCTGAATGGCATCTTTCAGGATACCTTTTCCTGTTCCGTGAATGATTCGCAGGGTATGAACCCGGTTGATAAGAGCATTATCCACAAATTCCTCTATTTTTTCAAGTGCTTCTTCTTTTCTCATTCCCCTGACATCAATCTGAAGCAAGGGAATCTCTTCCTTTGTTTTGGTCCGGATAATTTTATTTGAGGTTACTGATGGATCAGGCCTGACTGTCTTTTCAAGCAAGTTCACAGAAATTTTCAGACGCTGATTCTCAAATACTAAGGTGGCTACTTCTTTATTAATACTTTCTATATAGCCTGTCATGTTACTTCCTGAAATTTTTGCCCAGTCGCCTGTTGAAACGGGATTTTTTTCTGATCGAACGACTTCAGTATCCTGAGTGCGTATTAGCTGTTTCTTTTCTGCAATTTTACTGATTATTTCACTGGCTTTCTGCTTTTTAACTGCTTCATCTTTCTGTTTTTCCCATTGACTGATGAGTTTTTCGAAGTGTCGTTTCAGGTCTGTCAGGTATTGTTGTGCCTTTTCTTTCGAAAGAGCTTTTTGTTCCTTCATTCTGTTTTGATAATTCTCTTTGAGTTTTCTGTATTCTGACAACATAGAGGCGGTTTCCTGCAATGCAAGTTTCAGTTTTTCCTGCAGCTTTTCATTCTCTTTTTTTTCCTTGCTTAGCTCAGAAAGTATCTGATCATACCGGAAAAGGAGCTGGTTTCCTTTGTTTTTGATAAAATCGATGAATTCATTGTCAAAACCTGCATTTTTTAAAATTTCATAGGTATAAGAACTTCCGGCTTTACCGGTTTCAAGACGGTATGAGGGTGTCAGTGTTTTATGGTCGAAAAGCATGGCAGCATTGATGATTTCTGAAAAGGAAAATGCCATATTTTTCAGGTTGAGATAGTGAGTGGCGACAAGGCCGAAGGAATTTCTCCGAATAAGTTTTTCCAATATACCTTCTGCTACTGCTCCTCCTACCTGAGGCTCAGTACCGCTTCCAAATTCATCCAGTAAAAACAAAGTTTTTTCATCAGCGTTTTGCATTAAAAGATAATATGTTTTTAAGCGTGCTGAATAGGTACTTAGCTCATTATCAATAGATTGATTATCTCCAAAATCGGTGATTATTTTTTGAAAAAGATAAATTTCTGATTGAGGTTCAACGGGTACAGGAAAGCCGGCCATCAGCATGATCTGAATGAGGCAGACAGTTTTAAGGGCGATGGTTTTTCCGCCTGCATTTGGTCCGGAAATTATCATGATCCTCGATTCAGAGGATAAATTCAGGTTCAGCGGAACCGTATGTCTCTCATATTGCCGGTTTTTAATATATAATACGGGATGATAGGCATTGACAAGATGGATAAGCGGTTTTTGAGAAAAAACAGGCTTTGAACAATGATAATGCAATGCAAACTTTGCTTTAGCCAGTAAAACGTCAAAATGAATCATTAATTTATAATAAGAGGAAAAAGAAGCTGCGTAGGGAGATATTTCTCTACATAAGTCTTTGATTATATGATTAATTTCGGTATTCTCTTCCTGCTTCAGGCGCATGATTCTGTTCTGAAGCTCAATGATTAAAAGTGGTTGGATAAACAACGTTTTTCCACTCCCCGATTCATCGATATAAATTCCTTTGATGTTTCTCTTAAACTTGCTCTTTATGGCTAAAACCCTGTCGCCATGTCTGATACTTTGTTCCTCATCACTTAACCATTCGTTTTTTCTGGCGTGCTGAAGGATTTTTTCAAATTCGGCTTCTGCTTGTTTTTCAATGATTTTAATCTGTTTTCGTATTTCGGAAAGCTTCTTACTGGCAGTGTCTTTCACATCTCCCTGATCATCAAATACTTTATCAAAATACTCAGGACATTTTTTTTCAAATCCGGTTTGCTGAAATACGCTGAAAATCAATGGGAGTTTTTCATGATTAGTTTGTATCTGTTTAAAAACCGACTGATAATTTAAAATAAACTGATACATGGAGAAAAGGTCTGCCCTTTCCATGACATAACCTTCGATATTCAGCAGCAAAGTTTTTTCTGAAAGATCGGTAAAATCATCAATGATGAAAGGTGAACCTGTGAGCAGGTAGTCTTTCAGTTCGATGCAGAGAGATAATTCAAAGGAAATTTTATTTTCATCTGTTAAAAGATCAATCTCATGAAGTTTTTCAATGCCAGACCCTGTTTGACAAAATTGTTGGATTTCAGTTATAATCCGATGAAATTCGACCTGATTTAATAAATCATCAGGAAAGAGAAAGGGCGGGAAATTTTCTGGAGGAGGATTCATCAGGCTTTATTGTCTGGCTCGCTGAGTTCTCTGACATAAATTTTATTTCCCGAAAGCTTGATGACTTCAATTTGTTTGCCATGCAGAATAAACTCGCCTAAGGAATGAACCTCAAAACTGGCATTGTTGATACGTGCTTTCCCTGCTGGTTTAATATCAGAAAGGCAAATACCGGTATCTCCAACTTTAACAGATTCATTTTCAATAACATTTGATTTACTGGTAATGGCATTTTTATTGGCAAGTTTCGACCATGCATCACTTTTTGCACCATAAATAATCAGTCCGATAATGAGCGAAAGGGTTATGACAAGGCTGAGATGGCCAGCAGATGAACCGTGTTGGGTGTAAGCAAAGAAAATCCCCAAAATGGCCAGTAAAATTCCGACAATACCTACCACTGTTGTACCCGGGATAAAAAAGAGTTCAATAAAAAACAAGGCAACACCTATGAAAAGCAATAAGATAATCCAACCCATTTTCTATCTTTTTAAATTTTATGCAAAAATACAATTCATCGGACTTCAAAAAGATAGCCATCCTGAAAATTTTCAATCATTGATTTGATGATTTGTATTAGTTTTGACCTTTGAATAATCTTGCTATTTCTGTGAAAAACTAAAAAATTCAACAAGCAAATTTTATCTTATGAAAAAATCTTTTACTATGTACAGGTTATTGACATCATTCGTTTTGTTCATGGTATGGAGTATTTGTGTTCAATCGCAGATGTATCCCGATTCTTATTATGAAAAAATTAATCCTGAGGTATTCAGACCTTCATTGATGGCTGAAGTAATTTTAAGTCAGTTGAATAAACACAGGGAAGATCTGAATATTGAAAATCTGTTCAAGCATGATATTCTGGAAAAAGCTGCTGACGATCAGGCTCTTTATATGGCAACCATTGAAGAAGCTACCTTAAAAAACAAAGGCAATAAAAAAACAACAGCCGACAGAATGAAGTTGTATGGAGGTACTCACATGGTAGAAGAAATAGTAGCCAAAGCCAATTGTTTTAATGGCAAGGAACCACGAACCTATCTCGAGGTAGCCGAAGAAATTGTGAGTAAGTGGATCATGAAGAAAAAGACTTTGCTGATTATTGATAATCAAAAGTACATTTTTGCCGGTGTAGGTGCTGTGGTCGATTATAACGGGAAAAAAGTTTATGTTTCAGCTGTATTTGGCAATCATTATTCTTTTAATGCCGGCTCAAAACTCAGAAATTCAATGGATGTTCCTTATACCACCAAACGCTATGGGCTCAAACCTTATGATGATAAAATCTGTAAGAGGTGCAAGAAATTTGAAAACATTGAACAGTTGCATAAAGCCTTGTCGGTGAAAGACGGGAAAGTTTATTTTCATTACAACGATAATATCAAGGCATTCAGAAAACTCATCCGCAACCCCAAAGATGGCTTTGCCATCGACATTGTTCAGAAAAACCAGTACAATTGCATTGGCGACAACATTGTTGATTACAACCTGATCACAAAAGGGGTTTTGTTAAAGCCCATGTTTGCTCCGAAAATTTATAAGAAAAACATGATTCCGGGTGAAAAGCTGAAAGATCTGATGGTCGTCATCGGTACCATTCCTGATGACATTAAAGGAGAGTATGAACTGAATTTACTGGTTATTCAGGATAAACATGTATGTAAAACAATTACAAAGACTTACGTTGAAGGTGGCGATGTTGACTATTTTAATCCCCTGGAGCTGATTCCGGATACTGTTTCTATTCCTACGGAAGAAGTTTATGTCCCAAAGGCTGACACCAATACCCTCTATTTCATTGTTCCCTTTGAAAAAGGTAAGTATGAGTACAAACCGGAAGACATTGAGCCATTGATTACCGCATTGAAAAAACCCGATTTTATCATTCTTGAACTGACTATTGCTGCTTATTCTTCCATCGAAGGCAGTGACGAAACCAACCTGATGCTTCAGAAAAAGAGAGCAGAAAGCATTGTCAATGCCTTGAAATCGAGGCAGAAAGATAATTTTATCAGTCAGATAAAAACGGATTATGCATGGGAGAATTTTAAGAATGATATTTTAGCAACAAAATATTCATTTCTGGCAGATAAAACCATGGAAGAAGCCAAGGAATATATTAAATCTCACAACCTGCTCAATGAACTTGAACCTATACTGGCCAAACACCGCTATGCTGAAATTTTTATGACAGTAACCTATGATATTCAGGGAAATAAAGAGCAGGCCTTTGTGGTGGATAAGTTTAACCGCACCATTACCAAGGATGATATTCCTTTTGCATTCAGCATTCAGAAATACATTATTAATAAAGTGGTTGAAAAGATTTACAGTGCTTCAGCAGCCACCAATATGAGTATTCCTGAGGAAAACCGCAATGCTCCGTTTTTAATCAATAAACTCTATCTGGAAAAAATCGCCACTAAAAACAAGCTGAATGATGACTACTGCGACCGGATTAATACCCTTCATCTCTATGCTCCGAATAATCCTTACATCCTTTACAATAAAACCTGTTGCGATGTATTTCACTGTGAATTTGAAACTCAGGAAGAGATTAACAAACTTCAGAATAAAATCGATCAACTGTACAATACAAAAATCGAAAAGAAGATTGTTGACCAGTTAAACCTTGATTTTCAGTTCAAAATGATAAAATACCTTGATACAACAGCCAAACCGAGCCCGACTGTTCAGAAAGCATTTGAGAAAATTAAAACTATTGTCAATCTTGACGAAAATGACTGGAAAAACTCTCTGGAGCTTGCCCAGTTGTTCATAAAATATAAGGATTTCAACTTTGCTATCAAACTTCTTGATCCATTGGTAGATAACCCGGAAGTCAGCGAAGAGTTTTTATTTACTTATGTTTCACTGTGTTCTCTTTATCAGCCGAAACTGATGTCGAATAAATTTTCGAGAGCACTGGAGCGTGCCAGTAAAATGAACCCGAGACGTTATTGTGAGCTCTTTAAAGGAGATAAATTCAGCTTTCAGGTATTTGACAATCCATACGTAAAGGATTATTACTGCAAGACTTGTGTGAAATAGGCCGGATTTTCCGAACAATTTTCAGGCTTATTTGTTTTACTGTCATGAAAGAGATTCAAAGTCCCTGTATCAGCGTTTGCACCTATAATGAAGAAAGGATTTGTATCGGGTGTTACCGTAGTGAAGAAGAAATCTCCAACTGGTTGTTTATGAGTGCGGAAGAAAAACAGCAGGTAATCAGAAACACCATGCAGAGAAAAGGAAGTGATTATTATGGGAATAACCCGTTTTAAAAATGGTTAAATTCCTTATTCAATGACAATTACCAGATATTTTGAGCTGCTCCAGAATTTGGTTGGATCGGTGATAATTAATTTATCATAGCCATAAGTACCTGAAAATCTATATGTTCCGGTCGGGTGTGTTGTCAACAGCCGGGCTTTTTTCGTGCTTAGGTTAATTTCATCTGTCTTTGAAATATCAATTTCCCTGAAACATTTAAGTTCGAAATTCTGTTTTAATTGCATGATTTTACCAATTCCGATAAATCCGCCTTCTTTTGTCAGGATATTGCACAGTTTCAATTCTTTTTCAGTTCCTACTGCCAGCCATGCCCTGTTCATTTCGCTGACTTTTTCTTCGATTTCTCTTTCTTTTTCAGCAACAATATCTTTCAATGTATCGACAGTGGCTGTCAGATAACCCACTTCAATGTTCAGTTTCTCAAGTTTGACATTCAGACTGGCAATTTCATTGTCTTTACTTTCAATCTGATTCTGAAGAAAATCAATCAGCTTTTGAAGTTCACGGTTTTTATTACCACTTCTCTCGGCAATTTTCTCAAGATTCTGAATTTTATTCCTGTTTTCTTCCATCAGGTCGTTAATCAGGTTAATATCTTCAATGATACGCTCCTTTAAATCTTCTTCAGGTTCACCCTGAGTTTCTGAAACAGAAAGATCAATGATGTTTTGAGCTTTTTTAATCTCTTCAAGGTTCATCTGAATGTCATTAAAAGCCTTGATAAACTCAATGACTTTCTGGTCTTTTTGACCGGCAACGGCTTTCAGGCTGTCATTCTGCTCTTCACATTGCTCCAACTCGGTCTTATAACTGTGGCAGGAGGCAAGAATGATCAGAAGGAATATCAATGAAACTGCTTTCATATTCAATTGGTAAGTGTTTAATTTTCGTTCAAAATTACTGGTAAAAAGGACTTAAAAAACTTATTTGAAAGATTTTTTTATACGGACGGAAAAATGCTTTTAAGACTACTTTTAGTTGAAAAACTATTCGAAATCTTTATATCTGGGTTTAATTTTCCTTCGGAAAATATTAACCTCTCCCCCATCATATCCCTCAAAATCTTTTCCTATACCGAAATATCGTTTACTGGCGAGCTTTTCTTTTTCTTTACTATCCGGGAAAAACTTTTCCGAATTGTTGGTTAAAACAGTGTCTTTTTGTTGTTTTCCTGATTCAAAATCTTCCGTGAAATAATTATCAACTCCCTGAAAATCAGCAAATATGCATATCTGATCGCTGTACAGGTGATAAACAGACGTTACACCCGGAGGATTCTGACTTTCATAATTGTTCCAGCCATAATGATGGCCTTTTCCGCTGATATAGGTATCATCACCTTCTGTGTCAATGAAAAAAGTCTGACTCATATTGATGGCATAGCCAAGTCCATTGTCATGAACTTTATAATAATCATTTCCTCCTTTTTCATACAGGATAGCAATGACATAGTCGTGGGCAAAGGCAATACCTGCAGCGAGTTTTCCCCAATTAACATGCTTGTCGTTGCCACCTTCATCAAACAGGCAACCGATTGCAAAGTGTGCTCCGGCAGCCTGAGCCCAATGGGTGCTGTAATATTCATCATTCCCGCTTTTATCGCAGAGCAAGCCTATTCCATACCAATATCCGCAGCCTTGCGACCAACCACCAGCTTCGTATTTATCATTTCCCGACAGGTCGATCAGTGTTCCCATACCGCCTGCCCAGCTATGTCCATCGGTAACATCTCCCCTTCGCCCGATACCGCAGCCCTGAACATAAGAGTAATTGTACTGCCCTTTTTCAGAATGCCAGTAATCGCTTCTGAATACGACAGCCGTATCTTTTTCAGCAAAATAATAATCGTCACCCATTCGGTTTATCAAGGTGCCAACACCACCTATTCCACCGTATCCTTGCCCATCTCCCCATATTTTGTACCTGTCATTTCCTTTATTGTCGATGGCAAGTCCAACACCCAGATAGGCGGCTCCCTGACCGTCCGTCCACATCTGATAATTATCGTTGCCATTTAAATCGCATAAAATACCAATACCCAGCATGGCAGCCCCCTGACTTAACCGTTTGGATTGATAAGTATCGTTACCTGATACGTCAAGCAGCATGGCAGCACCGAATATGGCTCCTCCCTGTGCAGGTGTATATTCATCATCATTTTCATAAACATCATCTCCTTCTATATCAATGACTAACGCAACAGGGACACTTAAAGACGGTGTGGCCCCTGCCGGTCCGTACCAATGATCGTTCCCACCAAGGTCAAGAACAAAAAATGCATCATTATAGCGGTGGTCATCATCTTTTGAACCTGAAATGACAATTCTGCCTATTGGGGTTTGCCAATCCAGATATTGCTCTTTCCAGTTAACCGGCAGTTTTGAGGCTTTTAGCTTAATAATGGTGTCGCTAAGTTCCTGCGATATGGCCATGAGTTTTATCCCGGCATATAAAATCGAAGCCATGTCGATATCTTTTGCCGCATCTTCAAGATAGGGATAATATTCCATTCCGTCAAACTGGGTCTCTCCCAGGTGTCTGATTCTCCAGCATTTTGCAGCATCCTGATAGTCAACATTTCTCATTCCAATCTGGACAAACCGCCATGCTTCCGTGAGGTTTATAATGGCGGCAGCTATTACCGGCTGAAGTTTCGGGTCAATTTTTTTCAGCTGTAAGCTTAAATCTTTCTCATTCAGCGGAAATTCTCCTTTCTCTCCCATTCTGTTGTAGGTAAAGGTATTGTGAGAAGTCAGGTAAATGTTTTTAATGGCGTTGAGCAATGGCTGCTCTTTGCTGACTTCTGCCCATAGTGAGGCACTGTATGCTCTGAACTGACTGTTATAAGGCATAACTCCGCAATAGAAGCCTGTTTTCATAATGCCGTCATGTGCAGTTTTCAGATATTCAGGATGTAAAAAATCTTCAACAGCTACGGTCATTGTGCTGAGGTAATCATAAATGTATTGGGGTTGGGCAAAAAGGTCATCAAATATATTCAACTTAAAAGGAATCTGTTTGGGATCGGGATACCTCATCCAGTAAGATTTCGGTTGCCATCCCAGATTGTTTTCCGTTATTCCCAATCGATCCATTATTTGTTGCAGGCCGTCTTTCGGCTTTTCCTGTCCGAAAGCAGGAGATAATGTCAGAAAAATTGAGATAATTGCGATGAACCTGTTTTTCATTGTTTGATTTTTTAATTGTTTTGGCGAAAAAAATCAGTGGTGAAGATAATTTTATTTATCAAATGATGGTTCTATTTTTGAAGCATCTTTTTACTTCTAAATTTACAGGATGAAAAGCCTTTTTGTTATTCTTTTTCAGCTTATTGTATTCACCGGAATCAGCTTTGCCCAGAAAGGAGTTTATGTCAGATCTTATGGCAGTGTTGCCGTTCCGTTTTTAGAAATAGCTTCAAAATCATGGAGTTCTGAAATATCCTGCGGAGGCTTTGCCAAATTAGGTTACCATGCAGGACTCGAAGGACAATTTATGTTTTCCAACTCTTTTGGGTTAGTTCTGGGTGGAAATGTTTTTGATTTTGGACTGGATCATCAGTCAATAGAAAAAAAATCGATCAATTCGTCCACCGATTCAAATGTAAGGGCTGAAACAGGATCATGGCTTTTCAGGTTTATTTCTTTTGGCCCTTTATACAAGTTTTCAATTTCTGAAAAATGGTCTTTTGATGTTGCACTTGCCGGCTCATATTATACCATACATTATCCTTATCTCAGGCGAATTATCACCAATAAGCAGGGAATTCCTTCAACTTTCACAAGAGAGACCCCATCAGCAAAATCATTTGGCGTTTCGGCAGATGCATCTCTGATTCGCTATCTTAATGAAAATCTGATGTTTTCACTTTCTGCCGGATTATTTTATACTCAGCCTGAATTTGAGTTTACTGATTTAAGTAAAAAAAAATATACAGCACTTGCCCTTCATTCAGGTATTGGCCTGATTTATAAGTTTTAATCAGAGAAAAAGAAGGGATGTCCCAAGTACTGAAATGACTGCACCGGCAATTTCTTTCAGGGAAATTTTTTGTTTATAAATGATAATCAAAGGGATAATGATGAGAACAGGTACTAAAGCCATGATGGTTGATGCAATACCGGTCTGGGTATGCTGCACCGCCAGCAAAGAAAAGGAAACACCCAGAAAGGGCCCGAAAACTGACCCAAATAATATGTTTTTCATGGCAGGTCGTATGGTAAATGTTTCGAAAACCATTCCCCATTTTTTCATTCCTGTGACTACAATTGCAAAACCAACAATGCCGGTCATGGTTCGGATTTGGGTAGAGGCAAAAGCATTGTAGTCCTGCATGCCATATTTACTGAGAATCAGTCCGAAAGCTTGTCCCAAAGCACCTAAAAATGCGTAAAAAATACCTTTTGAAGAGTGTTTGAACCTGAAGCCATTTCCGTCTGTATTCCGTGAAAGAACGGTAACTCCGATTCCGGATACTACCAGCAACATTCCGCTTATTTCTTTGAAATTCATGGTCTCGTGCAGAAAGATAAATCCAAAGAGAGCGGTAACGGGTGGCACCATGGTCATGACCAGCATGGAAATGCGTGAACTGATAAAAGTATAGGATTTAAAGAGGAAATAATCGCCTAAGACAAAGCCGATAAGGCCTGATAATGATAGCCATATCCATTGATGAAGCCTGGCATCGGTAGGTAAAAACTTTCCATATAGAAGAAAGGTAAGCACAGAGAGGAAAACGAAAGCAAAGACAAGCCTGATAATATTTACAGTAAGTGAACCGACTCGTTTGGAAGCTGCTTCAAAGGCAAGAGCGGTTATGGTCCAGCAAATAGCGGTCAGGAGGGCAAATACTTCTCCGGTCATCACAGCATTGTTTCAATCCTTGCAAGGATGTCGCAGGCTACCTCTTTTTTTGATTTTAAGGTAAATGGGATAATCGTCCCGTTTCTTTCAAGGATGGTAATTTGATTGGTATCTGTGCCAAATCCGGCACCTTTGTCTTTCAGTGAGTTTAATACAATCATGTCGCAGTTTTTTTCAATCAGTTTTTTTCGGCTGTTTTCAATTTCATTTTCGGTTTCCAGACTGAATCCTACCAGGATCTGCCCGTTTTGTTTCATTTTACCCAAGGTGGAAAGGATGTCCTTCGTTTTTCTGAGTTTAAGAATAAAAGAATCATCTCCTTTTTTTATTTTCTCTGAATGATATTCAGCAGGGGTATAATCTGCAACGGCAGCAGCTAAAACGGCAACCTGACATTCAGGAAAATATTTAACGGTTTCCAGATACATTTCTTCAGCGGTTTCAATGCTGATAGTTCTGGCATTTGAGAGCGAAACAGGAAAAGCAAGCGGTCCATGGATGAAAATAACCTCAGCGCCTTTGTCTGAAAAGGCTTCTGCAAGGGCATACCCCATTTTCCCGGATGACCTGTTGCCGATAAAGCGTACCGGATCGATGGGTTCATAAGTAGGTCCGGCAGTAATCAGGATTTTTTTCCCTTTCCAGGAAGCAGTCATTCCGACTACTTTAAATGTTTGTTTAAAAAGACTACAATATCTTCGGGTTCAGCCATACGCCCTTCACCGCATAATCCACTGGCCAGTTCTCCTTCTGTGGCAGGAATAATGATATTTCCCCTTGACTGTAAAATCTCAAGGTTAGTTCTGGTCGAAGGATGTTTATACATGTTTAAATCCATTGCGGGTGCCAGAATAACCGGACAGGTAGCTGATAAATAAGTAGTTAACAAAAGGTTATCGGCTATTCCATGAGCCATTTTGGCAAGGGTGTTGGCCGTAGCAGGTGCAACCAGAAAAGCGTCTGCCCATTCGGCCAGTTCAATATGGCTGTTCCATTTACCTGTCTGAGGATCATGACTTTCTGTATAAACGGGGTTTTTCGATAGCGTGGCAAGAGAAAGAGGGGTAATAAATTGATGGCTTTCAGGCGTCATAATTACCTTAACGGCATTTCCTGCCTTAACGAGTAAACGGATGATGTAGGCTGTTTTGTAAGCAGCAATACCGCCACAAACCCCCAGTAATATCTTTTTATCAGAAATCATTTTCCAATAGCTGTTCTTCAGAAATTTCCGGTTTTCTGAAATAGATTTTGCCATTTAAAAACTCATGGGTGGCAATAATGGAAGGTTTGGGGAGCTTTTCGTAGTGGACAGCAATTTCCATTTGTTCCCGGTTGTCGTAAACCTCTTCCAGCGAATCGGTGCGGGGTGCAAATTCTGCTAATTTGTCAGAAATTTCGTGTTTTTCAAGTACTGCAAGTTGATGAGCCCTTTTTGAAATAATGACTACGCTTTCGTATAAATTTCCCGAAATCTTTGAGATTTTTGTAATATCTCTCGGTACAACTGAAAGTTCGAGATGTTCAAATTTGTTCATCGTTATTTTAACTTTTTTAATTGTTCTGAAGCATTATTTAAGATATTCAACGCCTGCTGGGCATATTTTGTATTCTCAAAATCAGATTTATGATTCTGATAAAAAGCTATCGTTTCCTGAAAACGGTCTGTTTTTTTTGATTCAATACTGTTGACGGCCAGTTTATAATGTGCGTCAAGTGCCAGATAGGCCAGTTCAGGTTTTTCTTCTGTGGTAGGATAATCTTCAATTACTTTGGTGAGTGTCCAGATAGCGGCACGGTAATCTTCAAGCTTGTAATACAGCCTTGCAACTGAAATGTCTTTTTGTTCAAGCTTTTTGTACAGTTCATCAATATACTTGTTGCATTCTTCCACCTTATCGCTTGACGGGAAACGGTTGATGAAAAACTGCAAGGCTTCGATGGCTGTTTTTGTGGAAGACTGGTCGAGGTAAATGGGGGGTGATTCAAGATAAGTACAGTAAGCATAGTTGAAGAGTGCCTGCTCGGCATATTTTCCGTAGGGATAAGTCTCGTAAAGCAGTTTGAAACGTTGGGCAGCCACCAGGTTGTTACCAAGTCCGAAATGGCAGTAAGCATACATATAGGCAATGAGTTCGGCATCACTCGACACCCGGTAGTATGGCAAAATGTCTTCGAGCAGCAAAATAACTTTCTGGTATTCTTCCTTATCAAACAGCTCACGGGCAGTGGCATATTTCAGGTTGATGTCATCACTTTTGAGGATTTTCTGAAACTCACTGCAGGAACTGAAAATGATAAGCACAAAAACAGAAAATGCAATATTTTTTAAAATAAGCCGCATATTTTTATGACTGCAAAAGTAATGTTTTTGTTACAATAAAATCAATCTTTTAACATCTGTTTTATCAGGATGTTAAAAACCAAGTTTTTTGGCAGTGGCCTTCGGCAAAGCATCTTTATGCACAAGTATTGACATGGTTTTGTATCTGACATAAGATTCTGAAGCATAGAAATAACCGTCATATTTCGAGCCATTGGTGCCCCATGAGTTTTTAACCTTGAAATAGAGCGTGCCATTCTGGTCTTTTGCTGTGCCAATGATGTGCATGCCATGGTCGTCAGTGGTCTGGTAATTGTCGAATGCTTTTTGCCGTAGTTCCGGAGTAATTGTTTTTTCCTTGCCGGGTTTGTTTTGATGATACACAAGGGCGTCTTTTTCTTCTTTTGTCATTTCGCTCCACTTGGCACGCTCCAGGTCGGTCAGATCTTCAATATCTTTTTCGGGGACTATGGCTATGCCATTTGACCATGAAAAGCCATTTTCACTGACATCTGCTGCCCATCCTACCGTATAGCCTTTGGCAATGGCGTGGCTGATGACTTCCATCATTTCGTCAAGCGGAAGGTTGTAAACTTCGCCCATACTCCAGTTGTCGGGCGATTCCATGATAAATTTTTCATAATACGGATGATGCGTAAACGAGGAAATCATGACATAATCGTCAATCTTAAGTCCCAGCGATTGGAAAAAGCTTTGCGGGGTATAGGTAACATTGTTATAGGTGAAGCTCTCAGGTACTTTTCCCAGATAGGCGTCCAGTAAGCCTTCAAAACCAGTTTTCCAGACCGGACTGAGTTTTTTGTTTTTATTTTCAATGACAGCATCCAACATGGCTTTCAATACGGCATCCATTTCACCGTGAACGTGTTTTGGCTCTCCAATGACCAGACCCGGATAGGCTGATTCAGGTACCAGTCCGTATTCCTTTATGGCATTGAAAACATCCCAGAATTCAGCGCCTCCGCTGAAATTTATTTTGCCCTGAAAACGCACGTATTTATCAGCATGCTGGGTGTATGCCCGTCTGACAATGTACATTTCCGAAAGGTCGAATTCTCCCTTCCCCATTCTGATAAGTTCCGATTCAAGAAATGAAAGTCCTGAAAAACTCCAGCAAGTACCGGAACGATTTTGATCTTTGACCGGAGTGGCTTTCAGTTCTTTGATAGTTGAAAATTTATATCCATCCTGGCCAAGTAATGTCAGAGATGAGAAAATAAAAATCAGGAATAAATAAAGTATAGGTTTCATGATTGCTGGTTTTAATGAGGTTGCAAAAATATAATAATCGTGTTAAACTTAATCACCAAAACGTGGATTGACGACATTATTGTAAATGGAGCCAAAAGTATAGGTAAATCCGGTATAAATGTAAAAGTTGAACTGAGATTCAAGTTCCCTGATACGCAGTAAGACTTCCTCCGGAGTAGCATCATATTTAGGCAATTCAATCTGATCGTGTGACAAAGTAAACCAGCCGAAATTTGAAAAACTCAATCCCTTAACAATGCGAAATCTTGCTGAAGCATAGATGTATAAATTGTTTTTCGAAAAATCGTGAAGATAGTTCGACCCCTGAAGTGCCAGATTAATACTTCCCCATTTTTGTACGATTTCGTAAGCAATTCCAATGGCTTGCTCAAACAGTGGCTCACTTATTTTTCCATAAAGAGTGGTATCAAAATACCGGTTAAACTTATGCCCAACGGTGTATTTAATTCTTAACTGCCTTCTGGAGGCTTCAGCATAGGGAAACAGATTATATTCAATGGCTGGCCCGATGGCATGGTTGTATTGAATATTCCTGTAAAGAGAGGAGGAAATGGCACTGGACAGGCCTCCCGACCAATGCTCTCCCAGACTGACCACCGAAATGTTTGAAAAGGTAAAAGACCTTGAAAATGTTTTATAGATGTCGTTTTCGATCAGATAATGACTCTCTGAATAATAGTGGCTCAGATAAAACTCGGTTTTAAATGATTCTGTAACTTTTTCTGCTGAAAATGAGGAATTTAAGGAAAAAGACTGATAGCTTTTTTCAAAAGAGCCATTGATAGTTGAACTGACTCTGAATACCCAGTTGTTCCACTTGTCACTGACTTCTTCCTGCTTTTTTTCTGTAGTAAAATTAATCTCAATGTTTTTAAATACAGGTGTTCGGGTGATGTAATGCATCAGTCCTATTTTAATTACCCTGCTCATTAATGTTCTTTCTTCATCACTGGTATTATCGGGTGAAACAGTGAAATTCAAAGTGTCATTCAGGCTTTTAAATTCGTTTTGTCCGATAAAAAACAAATTATATTGTAACCCACCGCTCCCTGTGTTTTGACTGGTAATCAGCAAATACACCTGTGCTTCAACCGGCTCTCTGACAAAATTAACGAAAGTTATTTCCCTTCTTAGGAAGTCAAAATCACAGGATGAGCAGCTGATATAAAGCTTTAAGGCGTCTTTGCGGGTAGTGTCGTTTTCTGTGTTTTGCTGGGAGTAAGCAGGATTAACCATTGATTTTAAAAATAGAAAAATCAATAAAAACTTCATTTCTGACAATTGCATAAAATAAAAAATTTTGTACAAGGTAATGACTTTTAACGAAAAAGGAAGTTCCGGATAGTATTAACCTTTTTACAAATAAATTATTATTGAGGTGAAGTTTTTTTCTATACCGGTACGATGAAACTATTCCCAGAGTTTTCTTTTTATCTCAGTGATTTCGCTTTTCAGTTCCATGACTGTTTTTGTCAGCTCATCCCTTGGCAGATTAGGTTCCGGAATTTCAGGGCTGATATAATTGACAAACTTCCATATTTCGCGTATCTGGCTGACATGAATTTCAAAGGGCTGATAATCAGGATTCAGGGAATGTAATACAAGCTTTTTTTCTTTTTCAATCCTGTTTTCTGCAATTTTGAACAATATCCCCTCTTCAATGGTAACGATGATATAGGCAAACCTGTCGCGGATGAGCAGCCAGTTGTCAACAAATTCTCCTGTTACATAAGAGCCGTCAGGAATGGGAAGCATGGAGTCGCCACTGATTTGAAAGGTGCGGTATTTCCGTTCTTTTGACAAAAAAGGAAGCTGAAAAACAGGCAGGGTTTTGATAAATTCAGGGTCGGCAAAGCCTGTGGCATAGCCAGCCTTGGCCTTTTCGTTGACCAGCTCGATGTTGTCTTTGTTGTCGGGAGATAAAGTGGTGGACAATACCCTCAGCTTGGTTCCGGTGATGAAAATATCATCTCCGTTAAGAATCATGCTGACTACTCCGGGGGTTAACTTTGTCAGATCTACTTTCAGCAAGGTATCGACCGACACATGAAAATACTGTGAAAAAGCAAGCAAAGCCTTTATAGTGGGCTGCGATACGCCATTTTCATAACCACTCAGGGTCGGACGTGGCATTTGCAATGCCTGTGATAGCTCATCCTGTGTCATCCTGAGCCGCTTTCTTAAAAATTTAATGTTTCCTGCGAAATACATCATATCCGGATGTTTAATTACTCGTTTTTATTTCTTCTTTTCCTTTTTCATGCGAAGCGCTCCTGAAAAAAATTTTTACAAAGGTAATACGTTTTTTTCAAAAATGATTAAATTTCAATCAGAAAAAATGATTAAATTTTAATCAAACGAAAAAAGAGGAAATTAGCAGATATGTTTCATTATCATGAGAATACAAACAGAACAGTTGCACATCTTGACCTCGATACTTTTTTTGTGTCGGTAGAAAGATTGCACAACAGCAAGCTAAATGGTAAGCCTGTCATCGTAGGGGGTACATCCGGGCGGGGTGTGGTGGCCAGTTGCAGTTATGAAGCCCGTCAGTTTGGGGTTCATTCGGCCATGCCCATGAAAATGGCACGTTTGCTTTGCCCCGATGCTGTCGTCATACGTGGTGATATGGACAGCTACAGCCGTTATTCCCGCATGGTAACCGATATCATCGAAGAAAATGCTCCGCTTTATGAAAAGGCTTCTATTGATGAACATTACCTCGACATTACCGGCATGGACCGTTTTTTCGGCTGCCTGAAATGGACAAAAGAACTACGTCAGCGCATTATCAAAGAAACAGGCTTGCCCGTTTCTTTCGGACTTTCGGTGAATAAAACGGTGGCAAAAATTGCGACAGGAGAAGCCAAACCGAACGGAGAACTCGAAGTCCGTTTTCCTGAAGTAAAACCTTTCCTCTTCCCTCTTTCTATCAGGAAAATACCCATGATAGGCCAAAAAACTTATCGTTTGCTGCGTTCCATGGGAATAGTCAGAATACAGACACTGGCAGATATGCCTCCTGAAATGCTCGAAAAGGTGCTTGGAAAAAATGGCCTTATCGTCTGGAAAAAAGCAAACGGCATTGACCCTACCCCTGTCTTCAGCTATTCTGAACGCAAGTCGATCAGCTCGGAACGTACTTTTGAACAGGATACCATTGATGTGGTTCATCTTGAACGCCTGCTGACGGTGATGGTTGAAAAACTGGCTTTTGAAATGCGTAAAAAACAAAAACTGGCCTCTTGTGTAACTGTTAAAATACGTTATGCCAATTTTGATACCCACACCCTGCAAAAACAAATCCCCTATACTTCCTATGATCATCACCTGATAGAAACGGCCAAACAACTTTTCAGGCGGCTTTACCAGCGTAGGATGCTGATCAGGCTTATTGGCGTGAAACTTAGCGGATTGGTTTACGGCAACCAGCAACTCAATCTTTTTGAGGATAAACCAGAAACAACCGACCTTTATCTTGCCATGGATTACCTCCGTAAAAAATATGACTCATCCATTATCCGGAGAGCCATCGGGCTGAATGAAAGCTTTAAAGTGGAGGAGACTTAATGTTAAAATAAGGCTGAGGCGATGAAGAAATGTGAAAATATGGAAATGTGAAAATTAATAAGCAATAGGCAGTTTGCAATAAGCAATTTCCCCTCCAGGGAGGGGTGGGTCAATCTGAACTCCAGATGCTTTTTTCTGCAACTTCACACTCCGAATTCCGCATTTCGCACTCTTTTCAATTGATCTATCCCCCTAAACATTAGGACTGAATTAGTGATTTGAAAACACTGATTTAAACCCGTGAAAAGAACATGGACTGGAAAAAGAAAAGAGGCATTTCTGAGATTCATCATTGAAAGACTATTTTTGCGCTTAAATAACGACAACTTGAAATTCATTTTAAGGACCATTCTTATAACTTTTGCTTTGGCTTCTCTCCTTCTGCAGAACTGCAAAGAGAAAGAAGAAAGCCCCGTCATCACCCTGCTGTTGCCAACCACCCGTAGCCCTTTGTTTTACAATGGCGATACCATGTTTGTCAAAGCCGAAATTCAGGATAATTCAATGCTCACTGAAGCTTCACTGGATATCCGCAATGCCGCTGATTCAAGTGTTCATTTCAGGTCGTTTCTGCTTCAGTCGGCCAATGAAATTATCATGGATACTTTTGTTTTCCATGTCAATGATCATTCAAACTTTATCATGACCATATCTGCTGCAAATACCAGGGGTTTGCAAAGCAAACTGCCGGTATTTATTCATGTAATGCCGTGATTATTTGGGGCCTGCATATTCGTATCCCAGTTGCGAAATGACTTTGCCTACCTTTTCAAGGTCAATATTATTTCCGGTTAGTATGACTGTATTTTTCACAATATCGGCTTCGGCTGAGTCAATGCCTTCTATGTTTTTAAGATTATTTTCAACATTTGCCTTGCAATGGTTGCAGGTCATGCCTTTGACAATAACAGTTAATTTATCCATTTTAAATTCATTTTTTTCTGTTCGTTCTTTCGGGGCAGGCAATCTGTAAATCCCGTATTTTAAAGCCAATGCATTCAGCGTCAGTAAAGTAAAAACAATACCGCTGGTTATTTGCAGCCAGTTGAAATGTTCATGCTGGTGAACATGATGAAAATGTTGCTGAAACAGGCCGCTTCCTCCAAAAAAGATATTGATGATGCTCCCGAAAAACAAAGCACTGCCGATAATCGAAATCAGATAAAGAATAAGTGTTTTTCGTCCGAGCGATTTCCCCAGTACTGTCAGGGTAGCAGCATTGGTGGCCGGACCTGCCATCAGAAAAACAAGTGCCGCTCCTGGCGATAATCCTTTCATCATCAGAACAGCAGCTACCGGAACCGAACCTGTGGCACAAATGTAGAGCGGAACAGATACCATCAACACAACAATCATTTCAATCCATTGATTACCAATATATTGCTCAAAAAAATCAGGCGGAACAATCACTGAAATCAATGCTGCCAGCAGCAGTCCGATAACTAGCCATTTGGCAATATCCTGAAGAAACTCAATGAATGCATATTGAAAAATCCTGACTAAGGTTGGTCTTTTTTCCTGTTGATTGTTTTTATCTCTCTGAATTTCAGCATGATGATTGGTCTTGTCAAAAACATTGGTAATAATGCCCCCTAAAATCCCGCTGATAAAAGCAACTATCACCCGGATAATGGCAAAAGGAAGTCCTATTAAGGAATAAGTAGCAAAAAAAGAATCTATTCCCGTTTGCGGAGTGGATATTAAAAACGAAACGGTTGATCCCTTCGAAGCACCATGCTGGTAAAATGAAACACCTGTCGGAATGACCCCGCAGGAACACAATGGCATAGGCACTCCAAACAAGGCTGCATAGATGACCGATTTCAGGTTGGATTGGCCAAAATATTTCTGTAGAACGGCCTGTCTGATGACCACATGAAGAATTCCGGCAAACAGAAAACCGAGCATAATGTATGGTGACATTTCCACTGTAATGGAAAAAAGCTCTTTAAAGAACAATATCAGGTTTTCTTCTATTATTTTCATCTCTTTTTCTGCTGCAAAGGTCATAATTTAAATTCATTCTAAATAAAATAATTTTACAGAAAAAATGATGGACGGTTGCTTCTCATATTGCCGCAAACGGGAAAAAACATTATGGGTTGTGGTCTTCGGTACAGTTACCATATTATCAACTAAAGTATTGGAGATGTTAAAGTTATATTACAGGAAATACAGACCTGAAGATTATTTATCTGAAGGAGTTAACGGTGGGAAATACTCCTCACTAAGCATACAACAGGTATTAAAAGTAGCTTGTAAAAAAGCAGAAATAACGAGTATAGCTGATCAAATCCTCACTGCCAAAAAATCCAATCCGCAAAACGATACATCAGCATTTGAAAAGCAAATAGATGAGTTGGTTTACAAGTTATATGATTTAACGGAAGAAGAAATTGCCATCATTGAAAATTCAACCAATAAAACACCCAAGGAAAATGGATAAATCCATTATCAATATGTCAATTATCAACCATAGCCCACGGTTTAAACCGTGGGCTATGAGTAAAACGCAATACAAAATCAACCGTTTCAACGGTTTCAAAATGAATTTAAACAATACAAAATGTCCCATTCGTTTAATAAAATTTGGATACATGCCGTATGGTCAACCAAAGAACGCATTCCGATAATAAAAACGGATGTCGAAAACAAGATTTTTTCTTTTCTTGCCAATCAATTGAAAGAATTAGGTTGTCCGGTAGGTATAGTTAACGGAATGCCCGACCATATCCATTGATTGTTTTTGTTGAATCCACAAAAAACAATTTCAGAAGTTGTTAAACAAATTAAAGGAAGCAGTTCTCATTTTATCAATCAGTGCGATATAAGAATATCAATTTTCGGTGTAGAAAAATTGGCGAAGCCTGAATGAGCTGAAAAATGACCTTAAAACAGACAAAAAATGAAAACCAGTGTAGTCTGATAGCTGTTATTATTTCCAATTAATGTTGCCATGCTTCAAAGTTATTAATACAATTTTGTTTACATATCAAATCTTTCCCTATATTTGTTCACAAATTATTAATAACCTGAGTGAATTTTTGCACAGACTGACGTTGGCAGTAATGGCAGAAGACCAGTTCTAAAAGAGAATCACGACTGAAAAAACATTAATTTGTGGCAAATAGAAATACATAATGGACAATCGTTTTACGGAAATCATTCAACTTATAAAACAATCCCGGACTAACGCTATAAAAGCTGTAAACGCTGAACTGATAAATCTCTATTGGAATATTGGAGAATATATCAGCAAGAAAATTGAACAATCAGAATGGGGCGACTCTGTGGTAACAGAATTAGCCAATTTCATACAGACACAAGAACCAGAAATAAAAGGCTTCTCCGATAAAAATATTTGGAGAATGAAGCAGTTTTACGAGACTTACAAGGACTTCCCAAAACTCTCACCACTGGTGAGAGAAATTAGCTGGACAAACAATCTACTGATTTTTTCCAGGTGTAAAACCATTGAAGAAATGGAATTTTACATCAAACTCGTAAAACAAGAAAACTATAGCAAACGAGAACTTGACCGACAAATATCTGCAAGCTTTTTCGAGCGGACAATGGTAGGCAATTCAAAACTCTCGCCAGCGGTGAGAGAAAGTAAAAACGACCTCTCGAACACCTTCAAAGACAGCTATGTTTTTGAATTTTTGAACTTACCTGACCCACATAGTGAAAGCGATTTACAACGTGGACTTGTAAGACAAATGAAAAATTTCATTCTCGAACTCGGGAAAGACTTTTTGTTCATAGGAGAAGAATATAAGTTGCAAGTTGGTAACAGCGACTTTTACATTGACCTGCTTTTCTACCACCGTGGACTACAATGTTTAGTAGCTTTTGAACTTAAAGCTGACAAATTCAAGCCTGACCACTTGGGACAGCTTAACTTTTACTTGGAAGCATTGGATAGAGACGTGAAAAAGCCAAACGAAAATCCGAGCATTGGAGTTTTGCTATGCAAGGACAAAGACAGTGAAGTTGTTGAATATGCTTTAAGTAGAAGTCTTTCACCAACAATGGTTTCGGAATATAAAACACAACTACCCGACAAAAAACTTTTACAACAAAAACTACACGAACTATTTGATAATGAAGTTGACGAAAAATAGAGCCACTACTGCTAACAGCTGTCAGACTGTGCAAAAACTCGTTTTTCAAAAATAATTAGTGAGAAATTCGTAGCAGAGAATTTCATGCTTCATTAGGTGCGATATAAGACGAGCAATCAAAAAACCACTGAAATTTACACACATATAACCACAAAAGGAATGGAGAAAATAATTTTTTCTTTAGATCCTTTGGCAGTTTGAAAAATATTATTAATTTTGCGATCAAAATGTAAATAAACATAATTTTTATGAAGGAGGCATATTCAAGTAAAGTAAAGATATGCGCAATATTGCGTATATCCAATCGTTGTATGTTATTATTGATTAGTGCTAAATATGGTAAAGCAAAATTTAAAAAATACAATGTATAGAAAACATTAAATGTTCGAATCATCCCTAAATAAAGACAACGATTCTAAATTAATTGAGTGAGAACGCAAATGAAACGATTTATTAGAAAAGCAAAAGTTATAATCATTTTAATATTTATTACAAATTTATCTTTTGGACAGGACTATTTGGTAAAAGCATTTTCATTCCCTTTTTTATCATATTACCAGGACTGCTTTATCCTTTCTCTGGGATTTGAAAAAAAAATATCTGACAACCTATTTTTTGAATTAACTTCCAATTATCAAAACTATGGGACAATAGAAAGTGACCACATTGCCTATACAATTTATCCTGGATTGAAGTATTTATTCAAAAGTGAAAGAAAGTTTGTGAATAACTGTTGGAGTTCAATCTATTTAAAAGCAGAACTTGTTAAAAACTCTTCTGGCCCTGAAGAGTATTATAGTTATAAAGGGCTGGGAAAAGGAATTGGAATCGCATTTGGAAAGCTAAAGATGTTTAAAAAGAGGAATAGTTGGTTTATTAATTATGGTATTGGTGTTTCATATAGTTATTGTACTTATTTGGACTATTATGAGGAAAAAACGGATTGGAATACTGGGCAAATAATAATCAATAGAGACCTACCCTTGCCATTTTTTCGATGGAGTTTAAGACCAGTCTTTCAAATTGGATACGCTTTCAAAATTAATTAACAAGTAACGATTTTATATAAATAGAAAAGGGAAAAATCAGATTATTACAATCATGATAAAATAATAACAACATACAACAAAGGCTTTAAGCTATGTCAATAAAGGGTTTCAGGATATTAGGGTTTAGGGAAGAGAAGAGTTATTGCCACAGCTCAAAGCCAAAACGTCAGACTGTGCAAAAACTCATTTTTTAAAAATAATTAGTGAGAAATTCGTAGCCAGAGAACTTCATGCTTCATCAGGTGCGATATAGGACGAGCAATTTTCGGGGAGGAAAAATCAGGAGGAAAAATTGGCGAAGCCTGAATGAGCTGAAAAATGACCTTAAAACAGACAAAAAATGAAAACCGGAATAGTCCGGATGCCAGTTTTGCAATAATTCCATGAATTTATCGAAGCCAAGGATGTTTTTCACCCTGACGAAGTTGTATGCGATATAAATTAAGCCCATCTCCCCATTCACTTTTTTCAATCCTTTGAGCAAAGTGTAAGAAAACCCCCACGCTCGCTTGATTGTTCCGAAAGGATGTTCCACTATGGCTTGTCTTCGCTTATATAATTCTTTTTCAGAGAGTAAGCGTTTGTTGTTGCGGTCAACGGCATCCTGATGTTCGCTTCGCTCTATGAGTCTCCCTGATTTGTTTTTCGTGCATTTATCCCTTAACGGACAGTTTTTACAGGCAGTGGTTTTGTATTGTTTTATGCGGTAATTGGTAATGTTTTTCCTTGTTTTTTTCTTCTTTTCGCTGTCGTGGCTTTTGTTGTACCATTTGCCATTGCTTTTTAATATTTCGCCCTGCGGACAGGTATAGGTGTCATTTTCTTTGTCATAAATGAAATTTTCTACCAGATATTCATTTTCAAGATGTTTGACAGTGGGTTGTTCTCGGCAGGCTACTATGGTGCTGATGTTTTCAGCTTCGCATTGGGCTATTTGTTCTCCGTTGTGGTAGCCTTTATCGGCTAAAACAGTGATTTTTTCTTGTCCTGATACCTCCTTAGCCCTCATTGCCATAGCTGCCAATGCTTTTGAATCGTTTTCGTTGGTGGCTTCATAGTCTATGATGAGGCTATGTTTTTCATCTACAGTGGTTTGCGTGTTGTAGGATACCTCCACTATGTTTTTTCGGATGATCAATGCACGGCTATCAGGGTCGCTGCTACTGATTTGTACTTCTTCTGTGTTGTCTAATTGTTGTTGCAGGTTGTTGTATTTTAACTTCCTTTGGGCTAAGCGTTCAAGTTCTTTCTGAACTTTATCAACTTTGATTTTCAGTTCATCCTTGTTCTCTTCCTGGTCGTTTTTCTCAAGTTCAGCAAGATAATCATTTATTTTGCGGTCAATAAACTCCTGATGACGGTCAATTTTCTTTTGGTTGTAGTTGTTTTTGCTGCTGTTGACAGCCCTGAACTTGCTACCGTCAATAGCCATGGTTTTGCCGCCAATCAGTTCAGCTTCTTTCAATAAATTGATAAACAGGCTGAAAAGTATCCGTACAGCATCAGGATAATGTTTTCTGAAGTCAGCAATGGTTTTATAGGAAGGGGTAAGTTCATGGAGCAACCACCTGACTTCGATATTACGCTCACATTCTTTTTCCAGTTTGCGTGAACTTCTGACATGATTCATGTACCCGTACAGATAGAGTTTCAGTAGCGATGCTGGATGAAACCCTTTGCGACCTTCCACCGCACCGGGTATTTTGACTCCAAGTTTATTTAACTCAATTTTATCAACAAATGCATCAATCAACCGTACCGGATTATTTTTACCAATGAAAGCCTCAAAGCTCATCATCTGCATTTGCTCCCTGTTGTTTCCAATTAATGTTGCCATGCTTCAAAGATATTAATACAATTTTGTTCACATATCAAATCTTTTCCTATATTTGTCCACAAATTATTAATAACTTGAGTGAGTTTTTGCACAGACTGACGTTGGGTGCAATGCTATTTGACCGACAGTGCAACAATAAAACATCGTGAGAACTAACGACTTTATTGACTACATTTGAAATATGAATTATTGCTGATCTAGCCCCCTAAACATTAGTACTAAATTAGTGAATTGAAAACACTAAATTTAGACAAAAGAAAAGAACATGGACAGGAGAAGAAAAAGAGGCAATTCGGAGAGATGTTGAGAAACCATGGATTGTTATGGGATACTAAAAACTACTGTTATTCAGCAGAGGGAGATGAGGAAGTTCTAAAAACACGAAAGGGAAGCCGTCTGTCCGACAACTTCCCTTTCCATTCTTCACAGCCGTGGCTGTTACGAACGTCAGGCTACGGTTATTAAGCCGGTAATTTCAGCGGGCTTACCTGCCGGCCTTCCTTCAGGCTGTTACCCCTGAGTTCCGTATCCGGCCTTCTTTGCCAGCATTACCTTCCGGTTTGCCTTTCGGCAACTTTCTGGCGCTGGATGTCGGATACCTGAAGTGTTACCCCCCTGCATCTTTCATCCAATGCTGACTCGGAAGTGGTTTCCCTCGTTGTGGTTAACACAACTGTCGAAACTACCGTGAACCTTCCGACTGTTTTCCGGAGAATTCAGCCTTCCGGTTCTTCCTTCGCAGCTAACCAGCTTTTCGCTGGTCCGGTATGTCTCCTTCCGGTACAAGACCTTCCGTTGACACCCCTGGCTTCACTCGCTGTCCTGACTTGTTTCACCTTTCGGTGGCATCATCAGAACCGGATAATTTCATCGGGCTTTCACCTTTTTACTCTTATCCCAGGCTTTAAAAGAACTTTTTTATCGCTTACCTGATGATACAAATGTACTATCATCTCTTCCGAACAGAGCGTTTTTTCAGCCGGATTTTCATCACATTTTATTCACTATTCTGAATAAATGATTGTGGATTGTGAATAACTTCCTTACCTGATTGAAATTCATGAAGTTAGAAAGAAAAGTTATGAACAACTGAATTGAAAATTCCTTGACTTGTTACTGAATTTTCATCAATAAACATTTAGTGTATTGATTTTCTTAAAATTAAAACTTCCGATGTTTATTCCTTAATAAGCGGGTAATCGATGTAGCCTTTTTCTCCGGAGGTATAAAAGGTACTTTCATCCCAGGGCTGAAGTTCAAGCCTGTTGAAAATGCGGTAAGGCAGGTCAGGATTTGAAATAAAATATTTGCCAAAGGCGATCAGATCTGCCATCTTGTTTTTTATCACATTTTCAGCATCAAAAGGATGGATATTCCCATTGGCGATTAAAGTTCCATGGTAAAAGGGTCTGAAATATTCAGCCACTTTAAGCGGATAATTTTGCAGGTGATCAACAGGCAACAAAGGCTCAATCAGGTGAAGATAGGCAAGCTGAAAGTCATTTAACATGCTGATAATCTGACTGAAATGCAGAGCCGGATTGCTGTCTGCCATGCCATTTTTTATGCCACAGGGTGAAAGACGTACCCCTACCCTGTTTTTTCCGAAAATACGGATGGTGCTTTCAAGAATTTCAGCCAGAAACCTGAACCTTTTTTCAACACTGCCACCATATTCATCTTTGCGGATATTGGTATTATCACATAAAAACTGGTTGATCAGGTAACCGTTTGCTGCATGTATTTCAATACCGTCAAATCCGGACAGAAGTGCATTTTTTGCAGCATTTGTAAAGTCACTGATGATCAGTCTAATTTCATCTGTGCTTAATTCTTTGGGGACTTCAAGAGGTCGGTACCCCGCTGGCGTATTTATTTTTCCATCGAAAATAAGCGGAGATGCTGATACCGGCCATTGTCCTTCGGGTAATAAATCAGGATGCGAATATCTTCCTGTATGCCACAACTGAATGAAGATTTTTCCTCCAGCCTGGTGAACCGCTTCCGTGATGTTTTTCCAGCCTTCTGCCTGCTCTGCCGTATAAATTCCCGGAGTGTTCGGATAACCTTTGTAAGCTGAAATATTGGTTGCTTCTGCAATAATGAGTCCTGCTGATGCTCTTTGTAGGTAATAAATACCATTAATCTCAGAAGGAATTCCGGATTCCGGATAACGCCTTCGTGTCAACGGAGCCATGACAATTCGGTTATTCAGCTCCATTTCTCCTATGCTGTATTTTTCGGCTAAAATATTCATGCTTATTTTTCCGGCTGATTTTCCAAATATCATGCCTTGATAAAATGATAATATTTTTTACCTTTGCTCCCTGAAAAATTCTTATTAGATTAAGACTAAATAAATTAATAAATATGCCTCATTATCATTCACTTGGTAAAATACCACGAAAAAGACATATTCAGTTTCGTTCGGCTGAAGGAAAACTTTACCGTGAACAATTAATTTCAACTGAAGGATTTTCAGATATTTATTCCCTGACCTACCATCTGCATGCCCCTACCGAAGTAACAAGAATCGACAAAGAATTTGATTTTTCTCCTGAAATTGCAATTGATAACAACATGCAACACCGAAGCTTTTTCGGAGCTAATATTAAGCCTGAAGATGATTATCTGGTGTCGAGGAAATATTTACTGGTAAATAACGACATTTACATTGCATTGTCTGCTCCCCGCCAGTCGATGAAAAATTATTTTTTCAGAAATGCTTCGGCTCACGAAATGTTGTTTGTTCACAAGGGTTCAGGTTGGTTGAAGTCGGTTTTCGGAAGCCTGAAATTTGGCTACGGTGATTATATCATCATTCCGAAAGGAACCATTTATCAGATTGATTTTGAGACCAATGACAATTTGCTTTTGATAGCGGAATCCTTTATGCCCATTCGATTTCCAAAACGCTATATGAATGAGGAAGGACAGTTGCTTGAGCATTCCCCCATTTGCGAAAGGGATATCAGAAAGCCTGAAAATCTTCAGACTTTTGATGAAAAAGGAGATTTTCTGGTGATATTGAAAAAAGAAGATAAGGTTTTTCCCTATCATTTCCAATATCATCCCTTTGATGTGGTGGGATGGGATGGCTGCCAGTATCCCTATATCATTTCGATTCATGATTTTGAGCCGATTACAGGACGTATTCACCAGCCGCCACCCGTTCACCAGATGTTTGAAAGCAATGCCTATGTGATATGTTCGTTTGTCCCACGCCTCTATGATTATCATCCCTTATCGGTCCCGGCTCCTTATTTCCACACCAATGTTGATTCCGATGAAGTCTTGTATTATGTAGATGGTGATTTTATGAGCAGAAACAATATTCAGAAAGGGCAAATCACTCTTCATCCGATAGGTATTCCGCACGGCCCCCATCCGGGTGCTATCGAAAGAAGTATAGGTGCTGAAAAGACAGAAGAACTGGCAGTGATGATTGACACTTTCAGGCCATTGAAAATTACACGCCAGGCACTTGAAATTGAAGATAAAAACTATTTTAAAAGTTGGTTAAGCAATTAAATTTAAAATTATGACGGATCATATTGATTTTTTACCCATTGATGGTACTGATTATGTTGAATTTTATGTAGGAAATGCCAAACAGGCAGCCTATTATTATCAGGCAGCATTTGGATTTCAGCCGCTTGCATACCGCGGACTCGAAACAGGAGATAAAGAAAAATGCTCATATGTGTTGGTTCAGGGAAAAATCCGCTTCGTACTCACCACTGCATTGACCGATGATTCAGATATTGCCGGGCATGTCAAAAAGCATGGAGACGGAGTAAAAGTGATAGCATTGTGGGTTCCGGATGCAAGAAAATCATTTGAAGAAACCGTAAAAAGAGGTGCAAAACCTTATCTGGAGCCTGTAGTCGAAAAGGATGAGTCTGGAGAAGTTGTTCGTTCCGGCATTCATACTTATGGGGATACCGTCCATATTTTTATTGAAAGGAAGAATTATCATGGCGTTTTTCTCCCCGGTTTCCGTAAATGGGAATCTGCCCTTAAAACTGAACCTGTCGGGCTGAAGTATGTTGACCATATTGTTGGAAATACCGGCTGGGGTGAGATGAACAAATGGGCAGAATTTTATAAAAACGTAATGGGATTTCGACAGCTCATATCCTTTGACGACAAAGATATATCAACTGAATATACTGCCCTGATGAGCAAGGTAATGACCAATGGCAATGAAAGAATAAAATTTCCGATTAACGAACCTGCCAAAGGGAAGAAAAAGAGTCAGATTGAAGAGTTTATTGATTTTTACAAGGGTGCCGGTGCACAGCATATTGCCATGGCTACGGATGATATTGTTTTCACTGTCAGTGAATTACGCAGAAGAGGTGTTGAATTTTTGCACGTTCCTGATGAATATTATGAAAGTGTTTTCGACAGAGTCGGACATATTGACGAAGATATTGAAGTATTGAAAAAACTCAGGATTTTGATTGACCGCGATGAGGAAGGTTATCTGCTCCAGCTTTTTTCAAAACCGGTAGAAGACCGTCCGACTGTATTTTACGAGATTATACAAAGAAAAGGTGCACGCTCTTTCGGAAAAGGTAATTTTAAAGCTTTGTTTGAAGCCATTGAATTGGAACAACAGAACAGAGGGACTTTATAAAAACACAACATGGAAAAAAAGATTAAATCATGGCTGGATTACTCCCCCGACAGCGATTTTTCAATTTATAATATCCCGTTCGGAATTATTGAGAATAAAAGCATTTCGCCACGTGTGGCATCCCGTATCGGGGATGTTGCAATTGACCTGAAAACACTTGCCGAATTGGGGTATCTCGAGGGTATCGGATTGAGAAAAACTGATTCTGAATGCTTTGACAGAAACACGCTGAATGATTTTATCGGTCTGGGCAAAACCAAAACCAATGCTGTCAGAAACAGAATCATCAGTTTATTTTCAGAGGATAATGACTTGAAAGTCAATCAGAACCATCTGCAGAGAATGCTGATCCCTGTTTCGGAAGTTAATGTATTATGTCCGGTCAGGCCAACCGATTATACCGACTTTTATTCAAGTATCGAACATGCTACCAATGTCGGGAAAATGTTCAGGGACAAAGATAATCCCTTACTGCCCAACTGGCGTCATTTGCCGGTGGGATACCACGGACGTAGCTCTTCCATTGTCGGTTCAGGTGCTGAAATTTACCGCCCAAAAGGTCAGATTTTCGATAATACAATCAATAGTCCTGTCTTTTCACCTTCAAAAAAACTTGATTTTGAGCTTGAAATGGCATTTATAACGACAGGAACTACCTGCCTGGGTGATAGTGTGCCTGTTGACAAAGCGGAAGATTATATTTTCGGGTTTGTGATTTTTAATGACCTGAGTGCAAGGGATATTCAGCAGTGGGAATATGTGCCTCTCGGACCATTTTTGGGTAAAAACTTCGGATCTGTTATTTCCAACTGGGTAGTTACCCTCGAAGCCCTCGAACCATTCAGAACAAGCGGTCCTGAACAAAATCCAAAGGTACTTCCATATCTGCAGACTGACGGAAAAAAGAATTTTGATGTCCATCTGGAAGTTTGCCTGCAAGCTGAACAAACACAGGCTCACCTGATATGCAGATCCAATATGAAATATTTGTATTGGAATGTTTGTCAGCAACTTGCACATCAAACGGTGAATGGCTGCAACCTGAACAATGCCGGAATATATGCTTCGGGAACCATCAGTGGGCCGGACGAACACTCATTTGGTTCTATGCTCGAACTAAGCTGGAATGGGACAAAAGCAGTGAAAACTCCTGAATTTGAACGATTTTTTATTGAAGACAACGACACCATTATCATGAAAGCCTATGCCATTCAGGATGAAATCAGGGTAGGATTCGGAGAGTGTGTTGTGAAAATTTTACCTGCAAAATCATGATTATCAATCCGTCAGAAATAAGCCTGATCAGGTTGCAGGAAATTCTTGCTGCTTCGGTGGCTCCGAGGCCGATAGCTCTGGTCAGTACCATCGATCCGGAAGGGCGTTCCAACCTCTCCCCTTTTAGTTTTTTTAACTCATTCAGTATCAATCCTCCGGTACTTATCTTTAGTCCATCGAGGCGGGTCAGGGACAACACTGTCAAACATACTTACGAAAACCTCAAGGAAGTTCCTGAAGCCGTTATCAATGTGGTTACATATTCCATAGTCGAACAGGTTAATTTATCGAGTACGGAGTATCCGAAAGAGGTGAATGAATTTGTCAAATCGGGACTGACACCTATTCCATCAGAAACCGTCAGGCCTTTCGGAGTGAAGGAATCACCGGTTAGGTTTGAATGTAAAGTCTTGGAGATCATTGAGCTGGGAAATGAAGGCGGGGCTGGTAATCTGGTGGTTTGCCGCATTGAGCGTATTCATTTGGAAAATACTGTTTTAAACGAAAAAGGGAATATTGATCCTCATCAAATAGACCTTGTTGGCAGGCTCGGAGAAAACTATTATTGCCGCGCATCGGGGAACGCAGTTTTTGAAGTGAAAAAGCCTTTACTTACCAAAGGGATCGGAATTGATTTATTACCTGACTTTATCCGCCAAAGCCGGATATTGAGTGGAAACGACCTGGGGCGCATGGGTAATATGGAAAGATTACCTGATCTCATTGAAATTGAAGAATTTAAGAAAAGCAGTGAATTTGTGGAATGGGCTGCAGAGTGCAGAGGCGATACAGAAAAGATTCATGAAAAAGCAGCGCGGTTAATACAAATAAATGAGGTATGGAAAGCCATGCTTTGGCTTATGGGTAATGGGAAATGATGCCAGAATGTAATAGGCGTGAAATACGGAGTTTTTTTCACCACGGAGGCACAGAGAGCACAGAGAACACAGAGTTTTTTTTAACCACAGAGGACACAGAGAAGCACTGAGGTTTTTTTTATCATAGAGGCAAAAATGCCTACAAATTATTTTCTTCGTGTCTTGGTGTCTTTGTGGTTAATAATTTTTTCACCACAGAGGCACAGAGTTTTTTTTTACCACAGAGGACACAGAGGGCACGGAGGTTTTTTTACCACGGAGTGCACAGAGTTTTTTAACCACAGAGGAGACAGAGAATCACTGAGGGATTTTTTTATCATAGAGGCAAAAATGCCTACAAATTATTTTCTTCGTGTCTTGGTGTCTTTGTGGTTTATAATTTTTTCACCACGGAGGCACGGAGATTTTTTTTTACCACATTAAAACTGCATATAATGCGATTGTTATAACACATGAAATTAAGGCATGGAAAGCCTAGGTTTTTCTTATAAGTAAATGGAATTGAATATTTTCGTTTATCCCAGCGCCACATCCAGCAACATCATGGTAGCAAAGCCCAATAGTGCTCCTATGGAGGATAAATCGGATTCGTTGCCGCTTTGTGATTCAGGGATCAGCTCTTCGACTACCACAAAAATCATGGCTCCGGCAGCAAATGAGAGAGCATAAGGAAGCAATGGGGTGATATGCAGAACCAGATAGGCACCAATAACACCTGCAACAGGTTCGACAATTCCAGATAATTGCCCGTAATTAAAGGCTTTCAGCCTTGAAAAACCTTCTCTTCTGAGTGGAATGGAAACAGCAGCTCCTTCCGGAAAATTCTGTAGTCCAATGCCAATGGCGAGTGCAATAGCCCCGGTTAAAACGCCAGCATCAGGATTGTGCGACAATGCACCGAAAGCAACCCCAACTGCCAGACCTTCGGGGATGTTGTGCAAGGTGATGGCCAGCACCAGCAGCACACTTCTCTGCCAGGAAGTTTTGATGCCTTCCGCTTTATCGACCGCCAGACCAATATGAATATGAGGTAAAAGTTTATCAACCAATAACAGAAAAGCCCCACCAGCCAGAAAGCCTGTGATGGCAGGTATCCATGCAATTTTCCCCTGTTGTTCGGCCATTTCAATAGCAGGCTTTAGCAAAGACCAGAAACTGGCAGCTATCATTACTCCGGCAGCGAAACCCAACATTGAGTTCAGAATTTTCTTATTGATGGATTTGAAGAAAAAGACCATCCCTGATCCTAAAGCTGTAACTGCCCATGTAAATAAAGTGGCTATTAAAGCAAGCAAGACAGGATTAATCCCTAACAAATCATTCATTTTCATAGAATTAAAGCCTTTTTCTAATTCCGGATATATTTGCAAAATTTAAACCGCAAATATTAGCGGCTTGCCTGATCTTTTGATGATGAACATCATCTTACCTCTTCAAACCAAAACCCTCTTATCTCAATAAAATACTGATAATCAATCGTTATTATTTGGTTTCTTCTATTAATTCATTGAGAACATTTTCACTGATTGAAAACTTATCAGCTATTTTTTTCAGCAAAAGCATTTCTGAGGGGTTGATGTTGCCATCTATTTTCATCATTTTAACAAGGTCTTTCAGTTGGTTTTTCTTTTCTTCTTCACTTTCAGGCGGATGAAATTCAAAATCAATTTGCTGATTTAAAATGGTGATGATTTCACTTTCATCGATGTCGTAACGTTCAGCTATTCTGTAAAGCAAATCAAGCTCTTTTTTATCAAGTTTACCATCTTCATAAATAAGTGCTACCAGATTAGAAAGATGACTCAGATGTTCCTTCATGATGTTAAATTTTATTTTTTGCTTTAATTAAAAAAGGTTAAAAGTTAGTTTCAAGAAAATACATATTCATCAGTCCTTTGCCTTTCACTTCCAGCGGTGGCCTTTCGGTAAAGTTGTATTTATCTTTTAACAGATGATAGGTATTTTCTGAAACATTGATTCTCATTACTTCAGAATTGGATTCCATACGTGAAGCCGTATTGACGGTATCTCCGAAAACATCGTACAGGTATTTTCTGACACCTACAATCCCTCCTACTGCCCTGCCAGAGTTTATCCCGATACGTATATTCCATTTGTGCTGGTGCGTGGCATTTCTCTCATTAAGGTATCTGATCACATCCACTGCAGCGTTGACAATATTTTCCGCATGTTTTTCATTCCTGACAGGCATGCCGCAGACAGCCATGTAAGCATCTCCTATCGTTTTGATACGTTCACATTCATGTCGTACGAAAATGTCATCAAAAGCAGTAAACATATCATTCAATTCGCTGATGAGTTCATCCGGATCCATGGTGGCTGATGCTTTTGTAAAACCAACAATATCAGAGAAAAAGACACTGACATTTTCGAATCCTTCGGGCTGGGTACTTCCTTTTTCTTTAAGGTCGTTTACCACTTTAACCGGTAAAATATTAAGCAGCAATTCTTCGACTTTAGCCTTTTCACGAGCAATGATGGCATTGTCACGTTTCTTTCGCTGCAAACTTTGCAGAATGACAATGACAAGTATTAATACCAAAACGAGTCCGACAACAAAAAACACAATAACAGTCCGCTGGCGGGCGAGCTTTGTGGCCTGAATTTCCTTGTCTTTGTTCAGCAGCTCAATCATCTGCTTGTTCTTTTCTGTTTCGTATTTGGTTTGCAGTTCGCTGATTTGCCGGAAGAGGTTTTCATTCAGCAGAGAATCATTAACCTGTGAATAAAGTTCATGATAATCAAGTGCTTTCACATAATCTCCTGTGGTTTTTGCCAATTGATATAAAGACAGATAAGTATTTTTCCTGATTTCAAGCGAACCCACCTGATAAGAAATGGAAAGGCTTTGGTTGTAGTAGTCATAGGCGCTGGGGTATTGCTTAATGTCTTTGTAAATATTACCGATTGCCAGAAGATTGGAAGCCATTTCCTTTTTATTGTCCAGCATCTGATTGATTTCATAGGCATTTTTGTAATATTCAAGTGCTTTGGCATTTTCATTCAAACGTTGATAGGCTAATCCAATATTTTGGAGACAGACGGCTATTCCTGCTTTGTCATTAATTTCTCTTTTGATTTTCAGGGCTTTTTCGAAATATTCAATCGATTTTTTACTCTCATTTTTAAGCGAATAAACTATTCCGATATTTGTATAAGCATCGCTTACACCTCTTTTGTTCCCTGTTTCTTCTGTGATTTTCAATGATTTCTGATAGTATTCAAGTGCTTTTTCCAGATTGTTCATTTTCTGAAAAATGATACCATACAGGTTGTAGCAGTTTGAGATATATTCCACCTGATTTATAGCTTCAAAGGTATTCAGGGCATTTTGCAGGTTGTCCATGGCCAGATCGTATTTATCCAGATTCAGATAGCTGTTGCTGATGTTGTAGTATAAAATAGCAACACCCCTTTTATCTTCTAATTTTTCTTTGATTTTCAACGATTTCTGATAATATTCGATGGCTTTGTCAAACTGGCTTTTGTTTGAATAGATCTGTCCGATACCATTAAGTGTTTTGGCGATTCCTATCTGGTCATCCAATTCTTCTCTGATTGTCAATGCTTTCTGATAATATTCCAATGCCTGATCATAGTTCCCGGATTGGTCATTTAAAATACCCATCAGGTGGTAGGCTTCGCCAAGATTGGATTTGTCTTTCAGTGTTTTTGCAATGCTGATAGCCTGCAGAGCATAATTCTTTGATTTTGGAATTTCATCAAAAGAAGAATAAACAATGGCCAGATTTATATACGCCCTTGCTTTTTCGGTATTGTTTTTTTGCTTGTCTGCTGATTTTAGCGCCATTTCGGCATATTTGATACAATCTTCTGTGAGTCCTGCATAAAAACATTCCCTTGCCAGATCATTGAGACATTTTGCCTCATGTGCTTTACCAGCCTTATTCAAAGCACTTTTTAAGCTATCAATGGTGCTCTGGCTGGATACATTCAGGTAAAGTAACAAAAAAACCTGAATAATAAAAGCAGTTTTCAATTTCATGGTTTTTCCTTATTTGGCGTATGCGGTCAGTTAATTTTCATGGCAAAGCTACAAATATTATCAAAATAAAAAAAGCTGTCAACCATCGCTGACAGCTTTTCTTTAAATCAGGTATTGTTATTTATTTCGTAAATATCTGACGGACAAGGGTTTTTTCTCCCGAGACAGCCCTCAGGATGTAGAATGAAGAACTGTAGGCGGAAAGATCAACCGTATATTCTCCGGTGAAACTGGTATTCAGAAGTTGCTTTCCGTTCAGATCATACAGTTGTATGTTGATGGTTTCGCCTGAAAGATCAGTCAGATAGAGTGTTTTGCCTGAAATAAAGTAATGAATCTTCAGGTCATTATTTTCAGCAACCGAAATGTTTGTGGTAGTAAAACTAAGCTCTGCTCCATAGACGGTTCCTTTGGCATTGGTGGCATAAGCCCTTACATAATAGGTTGTTTTCGGGCTTAATCCGGTTATCTGGCTGACAAAAACACCTGAACCGCTCCCATCACTTGTTTTTGTGGATAAAGTAATATCCGGATTAGGTGATGTGCTCCAAACCACTCCCCTTTGGGTGACAGAAGCTCCTCCTTCATAGGTAACATCTCCGCCACAGGTGGCTTCATAGTCTCCGATATTTGTTACGGGGGAAGTTGTAACTGCCGGATAATCAATGTCTGTAGTGAAGAAAGTATCGTTTCCGTAGGTTGTTCCCAGACTGTTTTCGGCCTTAACCCTATAATGATAGGTGGTATTTGGCTGAAGTCCTGTCAGGCTGTAAATGACATTTGAGGTAGTCATTCCGTTGAGGGAGTCCGGAACGGAGTTTACGCTGTTTCCGTAAGCGGTTGTGGTTCCCCATTCAAAGGTAATTTTAGTCGGAAGGTTATTGGGGTTCACTTCGGCATTCAGCTGGGCGGAATTAACGTCAATATTGGAGGCAGCAAGTGTTTTTGCATAGGGAACATCCTTGAAATCGGTTGTGAAAGACTGATCTGCCCCATAAACAGTACCTGCCTGATTGCTGGCAACGACTCTGAAATGATAGGTCGTATTCATGTCGAGTCCGGTGATTGTAATGTTAATATTTTCCCAATTCATTCCGAAAACTGAATCAGGAGCAGGTGTTATGGTATTGCCGTAAGTAATGGTTTTCCCATATTCAAAAACAACGCTTGTCGGAGAATTATTGGCTTTAACCAAAGCATGCAGTTCGGCAGATGTAGTCTGAACGTTATCAGCACTTTGGGTGACTGCTTCCGGTAGAATAGACGGTGTGTTAAAGACAGAATCAGCACCATAGCTAATGCCAGCCTGATTTTCGGCAACCACACGGTAATGAATCGTTGAGTTCGGCAGTAATCCTTTAATTTGGTATGAAACAGCCGTTTGATTCATTCCAAAGACTGAGTCGGGCTGAGCATCAACGGTAGTTCCGTAAGCACTGGTAGCTCCATATTCAAATTTGACCTTAGTCCCTGAATTATAAGCAGTTACTAAAGCATTAATGGTGGCTTCACTGTCGCTGATACCGGTAGCTGATTGTGTTAGGGCTTCAGGTGGCAATGCAGTTGTAGTAAACTGAACATCATTACCATAAACTGTACCTAACTGGTTGTTCCCGACAAGGCGGTAGTGATAGGTAGTATTAGGTTGAAGGTTGGGCAGGTTTTCTGAAACAATAATATCATTCAGCCCATTTACCGGACTTTGCGGAACAGATAAGGTGCCACCGTAATTTGTGGTTAGTCCATATTCAAAATAAACTGTTGTTGAAACGTTATTGGGATTAACCTTTCCTCTTAAATCGGCTGAATATGCCTGAATATTTGTTGCACTCATCGTACTGACAACAGGTAATAAGGAGCTTGTAACGAAATGTGTATCAAGGCCATAGCTTATTCCAGCCTGATTGACGGCCACTACTCTGTAGTGATAGGTGGTGTTAGGTAATAAATTGCTCAGGTTGAAACTGACTGCCTGTGGATTGGTTCCATTCAGCGGACTTTGTGTTGCGGTATCAATATTTCCGTATGCCTGGGTTTGCCCGTATTCGAAATAGACAACTGTCTGACTGTTTTCAGCATTTATGGTAGCATTCAGTGTGGCCTGATAAGCTGAAATATTGGAAGCAGCATCGGTTTGTACACTTGGTTTTACGGCCAGTGTTGTAAAGGAAGAATCAGCTCCTTTTACTGTACCTGCCTGATTTGTGGCTGATATTCTGTAATAATACTTTTGATTGGGCATCAGGCCTGAAAGCCTGGCTGAAACATTGGTCAGTGTATCGCTGTAAGCATATTTAGGATTTGCATCCATTTTCGATCCATAGGAAGTAGATGTGCCATACTCAAACTCAATGGTTGCAGTGGAATTATTCGGGTTGACACTGCCAAAAACTTTTGCTGAACTTCCTGAAATGCTGTCCACTTTACCGGTATAAACATCAGATAATTTTGCTAGAGTAAAGAAAGAGCTGTCGGCACCTGTGGAGGTTCCGCATGCTGATTGAGCTGAAATAGTATAATAGTATTTTCCGTTAGGTGATAATCCTGTCAGGTTGGCATAGACAATGGAATCCTGTACCCCTGCCAGAGACGATGGAGTGGCATTGACAAAAGTGGTGTAGGATGTTGAAGGTCCATAATAGAACTTAATGGTCGTATTTTCATTATTGGGATTCACCATACCGGTTATTTTTGCTGCATTGGAAGTAATTTGAGAAGCGGTAAGGGTTGAAGTCATTGGTTTTGGACAAAACTCGATGGCACCGATATCCGGAGTTGTACTCCTTGTATTCCCAAAGAAATCGGTTGTAATGCTTAAATCTTTGGCAGTATTGTTAAGAAAACCGTTTTGTGGTTCAAAGTTATTCTGTGCTTTGAATAAAGGATTTACATTGTAAGAAGCAGTATCTTGTCCGGTAGCGGTTTTCCAGTCAGAAAATGTGCTCATGGCAGATCCGTAATAACCAAAAACTGCATTGCTGCCATCTGCCCAGTAGTCATTGTTATTGATGGTCTGAACATTTGCCGAACTGTAAATATAGGCACTGTAAGCTTTTGTTCCGCTTCCGCCTGTCATGCTGTTGTAGAAAATGTTGTTCCTCAGATCGAGTCCGGTTACTGATGAAGTTGTGGTGATAAATGCTGCACATTGATCGGCAGTGGAAGTATTGGCAATTGCTCCCCGCATGACCACTGTATTAAAATATACCTTGACATTGGTTCCTCCGGCCAGTCTGATACCGTAAGGATTATAAGTAGTACTGGTGCCGTCTCCGTCTGTAATTAAGTCATGAATCAGGTTGTTCTGGATGGTCATATTATTATTGGAAGTAGTGGAAGAAATGACAATACCATAGGCTCCCCAACCACCAGTACTTAATGAATTCAGGTTGTACACATGGTTGTTTTCAACTTTTGCTCCGCTGCAACCGGCACCAATGTCTATTCCTGCTATGTTGATACTGTTGGTGGTCAGAAAATTATAAATGGTATTCCCCGAAATGTAAGGAGCATTGCAATAACTGATGTAAATGCCCTTGTATAAGACACTTATAGAAGTGGAATCATTGCCGATAGTATTATTGGTTATCACCAGGCTATCGAATGGATTGGCAGAGTTTCCATATCCGTCAATTCCATAATATGCATTGTAAATGTGATTGTTATGAATGGTCAGGTTATGATGTCCGTAACCTGAAGATCCTAAATTACCTCCGAAATAAATGCCATAGGAAGTGGCCGTTTGAAATCCATTTTCAATATTACAGTTTTTAATGGTAATATAGGTTGCTCCGTTTGTTGTGCTAAGTGAATTTAACCAAACTACTGTATTTGAACCACTGGTTTTGGTGCTTTTCAAAGTCAGGTTTCTTGAAGTTGAATTATTATTGCTCCCATCTATGGTAATGTAATCGGCTCCGTTGAATAAAAACACGGCTGTATCGGCTTTGATAACGACATTTTTACCAGAGGCAGGTTTTAAAGTAACTCGTCTTGCATAGCTCAATCCGGCATATTCTTCAAATTTGATGGGAAATGTCTCGTTTGTATAAAGGGTATCTGTCAGCAGGAAGGTGACCGGACATGTTATTTCATTGATTTTTAAGGCATTTACTGCATTGGTTATGGTAGTGTAGGTGTTTCCTGTTCCGACATTGTATGTCCCGCACATTGAACCAAGAATAAGGTACTGGTCGGGTGATGCCGGTGGTACCGAAGCAGCCGGAGGATTGGCGGTTAATCCGCTTGCTCCTGCCGGCTTGCTGCCAACATTGGGAGTGGATGCATTGTCCTGAGCCACGATATAATATTTTACAGTATCTCCGCTTGAAACAGTCGGACTGAGTGTGAAAGAAAAACTATCATTTCCGTTATAGGAAGCAGTTGCTGTTGTCCAGCTGCCACTGTTGACCCTGTAGTATAATCTGGGTAAACCCGAACCGGAGGTGGGTACGCCTGAAGCATCAGTAATTTTTGTTTTTAATACACGTGAAGAAGTTGAAGAAGTATTGGACAGTGGACTATAGCTGATATTTGGAGCGGATAAATCTGCACCGGTAAAACTACCTTCATCAGCCCCTATGTCAGGTGTATTTGTATTTCTGCTGTTCCCATCAATATCGTCAGTGATGGCAACAGGAGAACTTACCGGAGCAGCTCCGCTTTCTATCTGAGTGGCTACATTGGTTTTAATGTGCAGATCATAAGGTTTAGAGCTGACATTAACGAATGGAGGATTTTCTGAAATAGAATTGCTTTCAGCCGGATTGAAACGATTTTTAAACTGGGCAATCGTTGAGTCCTTGTTTGTTCCGTCATAGAAGATAACATTATTGCCTGACGGAGTTCCGGCATACAATAAGTTATTGTTTGAGGATGAGGAATGAGTGGTTAGTGTGGTGGTACTTCTTTTATAAGCTGCGTTTACTCCTGATGAACCTGTCATTGAAAGATTCACAAGAATGTTGTTTCTTACATCTATATTAACAGAAGTGCTTGTGTACAGAGCATTTGAGCCAAAAGTAGAAGATGTTCCCATAGCTTTCAGATAAACGGTATTGAAATATACTCCGGCATTAGTTCCACCGTTGAAATAAATCCCGTTTACTGAATTGGCACCAGAAGAGGAAGGAGCTTCCAGATCCGATACAAAATTGTTGTAAATCCATCCATTGGTACCACTCGACATGTAAATACCATAAACAGTTGCATTAGCATTCATTGATGTCAGGTTATAGATTTTGTTTTTGTACAGATAGATGGAATCACCGGATGCGGTAGATATACCGTAAATTGTTGTCCCTAATGTAGTTAACCCGTAAACTGTATTGGAAAAAATTTCTTTGTTTGTACTTGAAACAGGGTATGAATAAATGCCATAGATATTCCCTGACGATGTATTGCTGATATTGTAAACTGTATTACCATAGATGTATTCATAGCCATTGGTGGCGGTATTGTACTGGTCAATTCCGTAAGTAGTCCCGGTACCGGTTTTTGTTACGTTTCTGACAATATTGCTGTCAAGGTATAATTTTAGATAGGTCGCACTGGTATAAATACAATACAAAGATCCGGAACCCGGTATATTTACAGAATCAATAAGATTTTTTTCGATAAATACTTTATCAGCAGAAGCACTGTTATAAATGCCATAAAAACTTCCTGTATAAGTTGAAATGGCTGTAATATTTTTAACCGTATTATTGTAAATCTTTACCGTATTGTTTGCAGCGGTCGATCCCATAGCATTATTTATTCCATAAGTGCTTGAAGAAGAGGAGCCTATATAGAGTGAAACAGTGTTTTTGTAAATTTCTACATTTGAACTGGTACCTGTTGATAAAAATATGCCATAAAGTGTTGTAGTCGTTCCAATTGTGCCATTGCTGATGTTATTGTTGGCTATCTTCAGATTGTTCTGATAAATGGCGTAAATTCCGTAAGCTGTACTGGAGCCTCCTCCATAATTTAATAAAACATTGCCGCCATCAACTCCGATTTCATTGTTCTGGTCGTAAAGTGAATAGGGTGATGAAGCTGAATAGCCTTTAATTGAAATAGAAACATAGGCACCGGTAATTTTGTTGTTATAGATTTTCAGGTAGCTGTTTGTACCCGAGGAAGTAGTAACTGTCAGCGAGGATGTAGAGGTTGATGTATGATTTCCAGAGTAAATACCAATTGTGTTTACATTTGAGTTTTTCAGTGAAACGTTGCAGTTTTTAATGGTAACGTATTGAGAACCATCTGTTCCTGAATATTTTAGTATGGCATATCCCCATTCCATCAGCGTAGTATTGTTGGTTGATGTTGAAGTATCGGCCACATCAATCCCGTCAAAAGTGATGTAATCGGTACCTTCGATTTTAATAATACCGTCTGTAGTAGTTGAGCTTCCGGGTGTTGCATAAATGATTGGGTTACTCCCACTCCCTACTTTTTTGAATACAATAGGATTGGAAGAAGATGAGGTCGCTGTACTGATGGTTAAATTTGAGGCGGTTTCAACAAAATTGGCATCAATTTCAAAAGTTACCCCTCCGCTGCCAACTCCATTGCTGTTGAGGTCGGAAATGGCCGAAGCTATTGAGGAATAGTTACCTCCTGAGGTTTTAATTGTTTTTGTTCCTGTAAGCTGTGCACTGACTCCAGTGGCAAAAAGGCTTAAAATGGCTAATAAATATAACGGTTTCATGAATTTAGATTTAAAATTTTGTGGCAAAAATAATTAGGAAAGAGAGAGGGAAAAATTATTTTTTTTCGAGGTTTAACTCAACGGTTTTGCGGTGCCCCGGCTCTACAGTAACCGCAATATAACCATAAAGATAAGCTTCATTATTGTTGATGTATTTGAAAGCATCGCAGTAATAAGATCCGGGAGGAAGAGCTCCAAAATCGGCAAGTCCGTCAATATTGGCATGAACCTGTTTGACATAATTCCCTAAATCGAGGTTTTTCTTACTGGTTGATATGGAAGCAACGGCATTATCAACAGCTTCACCATTGTAATAAATCTGAATTGAAAGTCTTCCGTTTTCATTGGGATCAGTCCGTTCACATGAAAATATGCCGGCTGTCAACAGGAAAATAAAAGTGAGTAATCCGATTTGTTTCATTAATTTCATTACTTTTTGCATTGCAAAGGTATATTTCACTGTAATTGTAATTATAGTTTGGTTATTAAATAATTGTGAATAACTTTTCTGCCTCTAATAACTTAAAAGCAAAAATTTTATTTCAAAGACGAAAAGATTTTTTCAGAGGTTTAAATAGCGGGAAATTAAATATAGCAATTGTTCGCGTTTGATTGGTTTTGCAATATAATCGCTGCAGCCAGCTTCCAGCGCCATCATCCTGTCATCATCTCTTGCATAAGCAGTTATGGCAATAATGGGCAACTTTTTATACATTTCCTTGATTCGTTGGGTGGCTATTAATCCGTTTAATTCGGGTAGTTTTATATCCATCAAAACAAGGTCGATATTTCTTGATCTGCAGGCATCCACGGCCTGTTTCCCGTCTTTTGCCCAGATGATCTGTGCATTGGTCTTGCTGAGTACCGTTCGCACCAGATTGAAGTTTGAATCGATGTCTTCAACAACCAGTATGGTTTTACCTTCCAGATTGAGATTCCCTATTTTCTGATATTCAATGGTTTGTAAAATATTCTTTGCATCTACCGGAAAATACGGCAAGGTGAAATAGAATGTGGAACCCTTTCCATACGTACTGCTTACCCAAATATCTCCTCCAAGCAATTTGACTAATCTTTGTGAAATAGTGAGTCCAAGACCTGATCCGCCAAACTTCTTCCAGATTTTTTCATCGGCTTGCTTGAAGCGGTCAAAAATTACGGTTTGCTTATCTTCAGGAATGCCGATTCCGGTGTCTTTTACGTAAAACTCAATGAAAAGCTCCTCTCCTGTCAGCAACTGGTTGGATTTAATCTTGTATCCTATTTCGATGCTTCCGGTGGTTGTAAACTTTTGAGCATTGCTGACAAGATTGGTCAGTATTTGCTTGAAACGGTAAGGATCAGTCAGAATAGCAAAGTTTTCGGATATTTTTGGCACCGAGATGATGACCTCGACATTTTCTTTACCTTGTTTTTTCAGGTTGTCGCGTGCTTCGAGTGCGGTTTCATTTATAATTGAATTAACATGACATTCTGTGTTTTCTATTCTGAGTTCTCCGGTTTCAATTTTGGCAATGTCGATAATGTCATCGATTAAATGTAGTAAAATCTCTCCGTTATTATTAATCAGCCTGATAAATTCTTCTTTTTCCTTTTCAGTGAAATCGGGGTCATTAAGCAGATCGGCAAAGCCGATGATGGCATTCATGGGTGTGCGTATTTCATGCGACATGGAGGCGATAAATGCAGTTTTTTGCTTGTCTGCTAATTCTGCCATAATCTTTGCTTCCGAAAGCTCTGCCAATAGCTTCTTTCTGGAAAAATATTCATCTGATTGTTTCAGACAGTCATAACAAAGGCTTGAAATCTGCTGGCAAAGCGACCATAAATCATTGGTTGCCTTCTCGATATATTGTTTGTTCGGAAGTGGTTCATTTTCAATCAGATTCTTAATCTCTGAGCGGGAAAAATTCAGACGCTGAAAAAAATTACTCTGACTTAATTTTTCAAAACCTTCGATATTGACGAAACCACATACCCAATTGGCTATTTCTTTGCCATTTGCCAGAATCGGAATTTTTTTAACCGTGATGTTACAGCTTTCGCATTTCTGGACTTCAAAAACACTTTTTGAAAAATGAGAGGTTAAAGCCAGATCAACAAAAAAACATTTGTCATCAATAACTTTTCCCCTTGAAAGAATTTTGCAGGCACTGCTGAAATTACTCATTTTTGTCAGGGGAGAACCATTTTCATCCACTATCAGGCTGGCTATCTTGTAGGTATAACTGAACTCATCCTGCAAACGTTGAAGGGCATCTTTGCTGATGATTTCCTGTAACATCAACTGATGACTATCTCCTTCTTTGAAGTAATTGGCCTCCAGCTTTTGAGAAAAAATATTTTTACTCTCCTGAAATAAGCTTGTCTTGGTCTTTTCAAGCATCTGAAAAAGGCGTTCTTCCCTTTCCTTATTCTCTTTTTCCTTTTTATGTTTTTCAGAATAATCGATGAAAGATATGATGAAGCCTCTCAGAGAGCCTTCTCTTTCTTTTTGAGCAGTGATGCTGAATAAAATATCAGCCGGACCTTGTATGGTTTCAATCGAAGTATTGTTGACAAAATAACTGGCATTTCCTTCTGCAATGATAAATTTGATCAGGCTCTCTGTTGAATTGAAAAAAATATTACCGTTGAGCTTGAATATCTCATTGATATGTCTGCCTACTGCCTCTTCTTTTGATATACCAATTTTCTTACAGGCAGAATGATTGATAAACAGTGTCTTTCCTGTCAGATCTGTTTCAATAATTCCTTCGGGTAATTGTTCCAGAAACTTCAGGTATCTGTCTTCATTTTCAGTTTTTATCTGTTTTTCTTCAACCACTATTTCAGGATGAAAAATAATCAGTTTTTTTTGCGGATGCTCAACAGAATAAATGGAAATCAGGTAATTTTTCCCCGTAGTGGTAAGTGAAACTTTCTCTTGTCGATATTCTTTTGACTGACTTTCAATAATTTGAATGATGTCAGGCTCTGTCTGATTTTCAAAAAACTCTCTGATATGGTGGCCAAAAAGCTCTGCCTTGTTTTTATTGAAATAATTCAAAGCCGATTGATTGGCATTTTCAATAATATTATTTTTGTCGAGTTGAAAGACGATTTCTTCAAATTTCTCAAAAACTACCGACCAGATATTCTCAAAGTTTTCTGATGCCGGAGAATAAAGCTCAATTATTTTACTTTCAAGTATTTTAATTCTGCTTTCCAGATCCTCGTATGTCGGTGAATTTGCCACTTCAGAACAGATATTCTTTTATTCTTCGTTTAATTCCTTTCAGGACTGATTTGTTCCACAAAATTATGTAACTCTATTTCACATTGCAAATTTAAGGAATAGTCTTTTTGAAAATTGTAATGTGGATAACTTTGTACCTATTAATTAATTAATTGGCAGCAGTTTCGGTTGTTGTAAAGCTGAGGCAAAAATAAATTCTTAAAAGCCTTTAAATTGTCTGTATTTTGCAACTAAAATAAACGCTACGATTTACATTAAAAATAAAAGCAATGAAAAAAATTTTTCTGGCCTTTCTGTTAAGTTTGTTTATCATAGTTCTGAAAGCCCAAAATACCGAGATCAAAATCAAATTCAGAACTTTTAAAAATCAGGATATTTATCTTGGATTTCATTATGGTAATAATAAATACATCAGAGATACCACTCATGTTGACAACAAAGGAATAGCTGTTTTCACAGATAAAAACAAGGATCTGAAAGGTGGTATTTATTTGATAATTACGCCCGATATGAATTATTTCGAATTTATTCTTGCCGAGAAAAAGATTTTTCTTGAAACAGATACAGGAGATTTTATCAAACAAATGAAAGTCATTGAATCTGAAGAAAATAAGATTTTTTTCAACTACTTATTATACATTGAACAGAAACAGCAGGAAAAGCAGAATATTCTTAAAGAAAAAGCCATTTTTGCCGATAATAAACAAAAATCGGATGAATATGATAAAAAAGTCAGTCAGGTGGATGAGGATGTTAAAAACTATATGAAAAGCCTGATTGAAAAATATCCTGATAAGTTTTTTCCTAAGGTGCTTAAAATGATGAATGATCCTGTGCCGAGAGAAAAGCTTAATAATGAAGCAGATTCTACCTATTCAGAGTATTTATACAATTTTTACCAGCAGCATTACTTCGATAATGTCGATTTTTCGGATGAAAAAATTTTACGCACCCCTATTTATGAAAGCAAAATTGACCGTTTCATGGATCGTATGACCATTCATCATCCCGATTCTATTAAACTCTCAGCCTCAAGGGTGATTGACCTTAGCAGGGCGAATGAAGAAGTTTTCAAATTCACTTTGGTAAAACTTTTTAATAAGTATGCCCAGTCTGAATACATGGGCATGGATGCCGTATATGTTTATCTGGCTGAACGATATTACCTGAGTGGACTGGCAAAATGGGCTGATTCTGCACAAATCAAGAAAATTTATGATCGCGTGGTTAAATTAAGCTCAAACCTGATAGGAATGAAAGCCCCTGAGCTGATCATGAAAGATACCAACGATCAATATCATTCCCTTCATGCACAACCTGGTATTTACACGATTTTAGTTTTTTGGGACCCAAGTTGCGGACATTGCCAGAAGGCTATTCCTTTTCTTGAAAAGTATTGGGAGCGTGTTTCACATGATTCATTTTCAATATATTCCGTTAATATTGGAAATGATGGAAAAGAATGGAAACAGTTCATTGCAGATAATAAACTCAGTTTTCTGTGCGTGTGGGATCCGTTAAACTACAATAATTTCAGGGTTTTATACGATATTTTCAGTTCTCCGGTTGTTTACCTGCTGGATAAAAACAAGAAAATTGTTGCTAAAAGAATCGGTGTCGATAAAATTGAAGAAATAGTCAATATTCTTGAAGGGCGAACTATCCCTGAAAAAAATGACCTTCAGGATAGCAAAAAGGAAAATGACTAATTTTCAGGGTAAAAGATTTCATATTCATTGTCGTCATAAAAAACAGTAATCATTTTTATTTTCCTTTTACGAGGATGTATGCCGGACATAATCATTTTTTCCGAAATAGCTGAACTTTCAGGAATAGCTGATTTTTCCTCAGTATATTGTTTTTCAATGCTTTGAGACTCATTTTCAACAGACTCAACTGTCTGAGATTTAATTTTTTTCACTTCGCTGATAGCAGGGCTATGAATTTTTGAATCTGAAGCCGGTTGATTTTCAAATAAACCACCAAAACTGACGGATGCTCCGGAAATATCATCCCTGAAAGTATTACCCTGACCAAATAAAAGCCATTCAGGATTGATATCAGGAAAGCAATTCAGTATGCTTTGTACCATTTCAAGGCTGGGATTGTTTCTGCCAGTCAAAATATGTGACAATCTCGACCTGTTCACATTGATGGCATCAGCCAGACGGCTTGGAGTGAGGTTTTTCATTTCAATTATTTGCTTGATTCTGTCAGTTATAGTTGCCATACAAATGTAAATTTAATAAGTTAACAATTGTAATTACTTTTGTAACGCTGCAAAATTACAAATGTGTATTTAAACATACAAAATTAATTTTTCAGTAAATGAATGTTAGCTTTGAGTTATGTCCTTGATAGGAATTAAACTATCAGCTTTGAGTATTTCTTTTCCGGTTTAAATTAGGACAAATTGGTGAAATTGCCTAAATGAATAGATAAAGTTATATCTGTTTCTTTAAACTGAAGAAAGTAGCATAACCTGGCTAATAATCAGCATACTTCTCTAAATAAATATATCTAAAATCCTGATTAACAGATTGATATACTTCTCTTTTAATACGGTTGCTTTATTGATTAACATTGTAATTTCCACATAAATTTACCTTGAAAAAAGATTACCTAAATACAAAAATTCGGGAATAAAAGGTTACAGATATAGTAACAAATGTTTGTTTTTGTAAATCACAAATGTAAATTTTATTATTCACAAAAGTAACTCCTTCAAAAACCTGCAATTTCAATATGGAATAAAACTGAAAAAATTTTTACTTACATAAATCCATCATTCAACAATAACAGGAAAAAGAAAGAATAATATTTTTAATGCTGACCTGCTTAAGGCGTAATCTTGAGTATATCAAAAAGAAAATCAGCTTTTTAGACTAATATTTTTCTTTAATCGTAAACGCTGAGAATTTAAAATTTGAGTTTACTCCATTGCTTGGTAAGAAAATTTCAAAAAGAATGTCCTTAAGATTTACCTTTGTATGAAATTAATTTTGAAGGAATGAAAAAAATTTTATTGGCTGTTGTCATTATCCTCCTATCCTATTACAAAACGCTTTCAGGTGACACAATTGGATATGATGTACTCAGATATAACCTTAAGATTGATTTGAAAGACCTTGATTCAAAAACTATTATAGCTGAAGCTGAAATTGTTCTGGTAGAAACTGACAAAATGAAAAACAACTTCGTATTTTGGCTGAAAGGACTAACAGTTGACTCCGTATCAGAAAACAATACATTACTCAGTTTTTCAATTGCAAATGAACTTTTAATCATCCAAAAACAAGGATCAGGCATCGACACACACAGAATTAAGGTATATTATCATGGACAACCCAAGAAAGATTCTTACTGGGGAGGATTTTATTTTAGTTCAAATGATGGTGGATATGCCTATAATATGGGGGTCGCTTTCAATGATGTTCCGCACAGCTATGGGCGTGTTTGGTTCCCCTGTTCTGAAAGCTTTACGGATAAAGCATTGTTTTCTTTTGAAATTATTACCTCCTCAGATAAAATGGCTGTTTGTAACGGATTATTAACAGCTGTAACCAATAATTCAGATGGTAACAAAACATGGCATTGGACGCTCAACGAGCCTATCCCCTGCTATCTGGCTTCGGTGGCGGTAGGGAACTATACCTTGGTTAAATCTGTTCACCAGGGCATTGAGAAAAAAATTGACATCATAAATGCCTGTCTGCCGGCTGATTCTGTTAAACTAAAAAATTCCTTCCAGCACCTTCCGGATTGTATTAATATTTTTGAAAGGAAATATCTGCCTTATCAGTTTGAGCGTGTTGGATTTGTCTTGGTTCCGTTTACTCAGGGTGCTATGGAACATGCGACCAATATTGCATTTCCCAAATATGCCGCTGATGGGAGTTTGTCGAATGAAACCCTTATGGCTCATGAGTTTTCGCATCATTGGTGGGGCAATTTGCTGACCTGCCAGACACCTGAAGACATGTGGATTAATGAAGGATGGGCCAGGTGGTCAGAGTGGCTTTTTCTTGAGGAAATGTACGGAAAAGAAGCCTATCAGCAGGAATACCTGAGCAATCATCGCGAAGTCTTACAATATGCCCACATTCGCGATAAAAAGATCTTGCCCGTAAGTCCGGTTCCTTCAGATGTAACTTATGGTGCCCACGTTTATGATAAGGGTGGCGATATTGTTCACACTTTGAGAAATTATCTTGGCGATTCCCTGTTTTTTTATTCAATTCATAAGATATTGGAAAACAATAAGTTTGGAAATATTAATTCCTCTCAGTTTCGTGATTCGCTGACTAAATATTCCGGCAAAAACATGAATAGTTTTTTTAACAACTGGGTTTTTGAAAAAGGATTTCCATGTTTCAGAGCAGAGATCAGAAACTATTCCACTAATACTGAAGTAAAAGTATATCAGTTCTTAAGGTTTACCGACAGGAAATATACTGAGGTTCCGCTGGAAATTACTTTTTACGGAGATAATATGGAAAAGGCCGTCAGAAATATTGTTTTAAATGAAATGGAAGAGACATTTGACTTTAAACTTCCTTTTGTTCCACAATTTGCGGTTATCAATGAAAACATGAAACTGGCAGAAGCCAAATCACCGGCTAAAATTATCGTTAAAACAACAGGTAGCTTCGATATGTCAGATGCTTTACTGACTTTATATGTCAATGATATTCAGGATTCAGCGCTTGTATATGCGGAACATTTATGGGTCGCTCCTGTTTCATGGCCTACAGCAGTCAGTGGAATCAGGTTCTCAGATTACAGATATTGGAGCTTTAACGGAATTTTCCCTCAACATTTTGATGCTTATGCCCGCATTAAATACAATGGCAAAGAAGGCAGCATGACAGGAGACAATTATCTCGACCATACTTTAAATATTATAAATGAAGATAGTCTTGTAGTGCTCTACAGAGAAAACATCAGTGCGCCATGGAATATTTATCCTGATTATAAAATAATTACCGGAAGTAAAACAGACAAAGTCGGAATGATTGAAATTTATCACCTCAAAAAAGGAGATTATTGCCTGGGAGTCAGAGATTATCAGCAAAGCATTAAAAAATCAGGACAAGCCAGACCAGTTGAGATTATTCCTTACTGGAAAAATGATGAAATAACATTTTCAGTCAGTAATGAACTGCCTTTTGAAAGACTGATTTGCTACGACACATTCGGAAAGGTGATGAAAGATATTCAGATACAACCAAATGAACTAGTTAAGCTTAATACATCAGAGCTATCTTCCGGTTGTTATTTTTTTAAATTTATTGCCGGAAATGAGGTAATCACACTTAAATCCATCAAACCCTGAAATTTTCCGAAAGAAAAAATAAAGTTGTTTGTCTGACAAAAGTATGACCGAAAAAGAGTTAATAGAGGGTATTATCAAAGGTGACAAAATTGCTTTAAAATCTTTTGTTAGTCAATATAAAGACTTGGTTTTCAGGGTTTGTTATTCGGTTGTACAAAATAAAGATGATGCAGATGATCTGGCACAGGAAGTATTTATCAAAGCTTTTCATCATGCTACAGGTTTCCGGAATGATGCTAAAATTTCGACATGGCTCTACCGGATTGCACTCAATCTCTCTATCAATTTTATCAAAAGTAAAAAGAAAAAATCGTTTGTCGATTTTGTAGATCATATTGTTTTTAAGTCCACAGAACAGGCAAAACCTGAAGTTGAGCAAATGGATTATGAGAATACACAGGAAAAGAAATACAAAATACTCTACAACAGCATTCAACAACTACCTGTCAATCAGCAGAAAGCATTTTTATTACATCATCAGGAAGGACTCTCCTATTACGAAATAGCAGAAGTGATGCAGACCTCCCATGCTGCAGTCGAGTCATTGATACACAGGGCTAAGGTTGGACTGAAACAAAAACTTATTAAGGAATTAAAAAAACAAAATCTTTTCGAAAGTTATCAGTAACAGATTTGTCAAATTAAAGTTATGAATTGCAGAGAATTTCAGAACATATTATTCAAAGGACTTGATAGTCAGACAGATAAAGCATTCTTTCTCCATAAGGAAAAGTGTGAGGGCTGCCGGATTTTGTACGAATTACATCACGAAAATTATACTGATGAAAGTTTACGACAGATTAAAGCCGATGATTTCTTTTATTCCCGACTTGAAAACAAAATCTCTAAAGGAACTATCAAAACATTTACGTATTCCAGATGGCTTGTGGCTGCTTCAATAATACTAATTCTTGCTTTCTCGGGAATTTTAGGTTACATGATTGGAAATCCTTCATCAATTCTTTATTCCACCAAACAAAATAATTCAGTTAAAAGTGTGGATAATGAATACTTTAGTCTGGTGTCTCAAAATGATATTTCAGAAAGCTATTTAAAACTTATAAGCAATGAATAGAAAAATTAATTGGACAGTATTGCTCAGTATTGGAGTGATTATCTTAATGATTATCAATATTATAGCTTTAATCACCATTATCAGCCTGAACAAAAAGAAACAGGTGGTTAGTAGAGAGGAACGCCCACATTTTCACGAATTCATGAACAATGAACTCAACCTGACTGATCAACAAAAAGACACTTTTTTTAAGCTCAGGCATGAGTTTATGATGGATGGGAAGAAATACCTTGATCTGATTCAAAACTATCGGGATTCTGTCTTTAATGAACTGATGAATGCGCATCCGGATACCATTTTGATTAATCACTATAATGATCAGATTGAATACTTTCACTCGAAGATGATACGATTAGCTTATCAGCATTTCCTGACCATGAAAGAAATCCTTGACAGCAATCAGCAGCGTAAGTATTTCATGTTTTTAAACGACAAAATGAGAGTAAAATTCAGGGGAATGAAATACAAAAAAGGTTGCTGTGAAAATGAGGCAGGGCCTCCTCCACCTTTTCCAAATATGGACTTTTAATTGTTCAGAGTGGCTTCTTTTTTATTAATCCTTTGGAAATTAATAATATCAGCAACAAAACAGAAGTAAAGGCAGCTATTCTGCCAAGGTAGTCACCCGTTCGGGTATAAAAAGTAAGCTTATCATTTACAAGCACAGGAACTTTAATTGCTGCTTCTTCCCAGAATTTCGTCTGTTCAATGATATTTCCTTCCGGATCAATATAACCTGAAATGCCTGTATTTGCTGATCGGACGATGTATTTTCCGGTCTCGATGGCTCTCAATCTGGCATACTGAAAATGCTGCCGGTGTCCTGCTGTGTTTCCCCACCAGCCATCATTGGTCATGATGGTAATCAGGTTAGCCTTTTTTTTGACAAATTTACTTACATAATTACCAAAAACACTTTCATAACAAATGATAGGGGCAGCTGTAATTTTTTCATTCACCTGAAAGATAGAGGGTTCAGCCTGTTTACCCAGGCTCCCTGAAGTTCCTCCAAGGTCGATGGTCAGCCTGGATAAAAATTTGAAAACCTTTGGATATGGCATTTTTTCGACACCCGGAACAAGAATAGATTTATGATAAAATTCAAATCTTCCCCTGAAATCCATGAATACTGCAGCATTGTAAGCATCATAGTAACTGCTGTCATATTCATAAAATCTGGCTGTTTCGCTCAGCTTCTCTCCTTTTTTGAAAAATCTATAGGAATCAATACCTGAAATCAACTTTGCATTTGGGTATTTTGCCAGAAACTCAAGAATCACCTGCGTGTAATTGCTTTCAAGAAATCTTTCTTCATCAAATGGAAGCGAAAGAGCTGTTTCAGGCCACACAAACAGTAAGGTATTACTGTCTGCCTGTGATTCGCTTAGCCGTATAAGCGTCTGAAGTTGTTCAGTAAAAGTTCCGCTGGCAAATTTTTCATGATACGGGTCAATATTTGGCTGAACAATAACAATATTTCCTTTAATCTCTTCTGATTTAATATTTTTAATTGAAAATGAAATAATTACAGGAAAGATAATAAAAATTATCAGTAAAATAATATAGGAAATAATGTTGAAAGACATGCTAAATTTTAAAGTCTGTAATTTTGGAGAAATGATGAGTAAAATGTTAAAAACCAAAATGTTAATTATCCAAATCCATACAGCACCACCAAAGATTCCGGTAAATTCATACCATTGAACGAATTGGGGAACGGTGGCAAAAACATTTCCGATATTCAGCCATGGCCATGCCAGATCCCAGTTCAGAAACAGATATTCAAGACCAAGCCAGAAAACAGCAATAAAATAAACCGGCATCCTCCTTTTCATGACAACGGAAAGTTTATGATACAGCAGAAAAGGAAGAAACATCATCAGGCTATTGAGAATAACAGTGGCAATAGCTCCAGCGAGGGTGGCTTTATGAATCCAGAACGATGTCAAAAAGTTCCATATTAAAAACGCAGGAAAAATAAAGAGAAACAATTTAATAGACTTATTTTCAGCTGTGTAATGCCAAATAATATGATCGATAATTAAAAGAGGGACAAAAGCAATAAAAATGATAAAAGGAAAGCCTTTGTCGGGCCATGATGCCCATAAAAGCAGGCCACTAAGAATTCCTGACAGGGCTAAATGAAGTTTATTTATCTTTTCCATGTACAACGATTACTATTTCTCCTTTGGGCGTATTGCGTCTGAAATGAGCTGATAAATCAGCAAGAGTGCCACGTATGGTTTCTGCATGTATTTTCGAAATTTCTCTTGAAACAGAGGCTTTTCTCTCCTCTCCGAAGTATGTATTTAACAACTCAAGTGTATTGAGCAGTCGGAAAGGCGATTCATAAAAGACAATCGTTCGTGTTTCCTCTGAAAGGCTTTTTATTTTCGATAATTTTCCTTTTTTATGTGGCAGAAAGCCTTCAAAAACAAAGGAACTACAAGGTAATCCGGATTCAACAATGGCAGGAACGAAAGCAGTGGCTCCTGGCAGGCATTCTACCGGAATTTCATTAACAATACATTGATTGACAATCAGGTAGGCAGGATCAGAAATCCCGGGTGTTCCTGCATCTGAGACAAGAGCATAGTTTTTCTCACCCTTTAAATTTTCGATGACATTTTCAACAATTTTATGCTCATTATACTGATGAAACGCCTTTAGTGGTGTTTTAATCTGATATTTGTTCAAGAGCTTGGAGCTTTGGCGGGTGTCTTCTGCCAGAATTAAATCAACCGTCTTTAAAACATGAATCGCTCTCAGAGTTATATCTTCCAGATTGCCAATTGGTGTCGGAACGATATAGAGTTTTCCCATTTTACTTAAGCTTCACGGATTCTGCCTGATAAACATCAAAAACACTGCTGTTCCGGTGAATATACGCAACTATTTCGCAATTGTCAATATTCCAGTCAGCAGGTATCGTTACTTTGAATTCCTTGATAATCACACGACTGACTTCAGGATTATTCATCAGGAAGTTTCCGGTGGGATTGGTCAGCGTTTTCCGTAAAACATGCTTATGGGTATAAAAGGAATCCACGTGTCCATCAGGTTGTGTCTGAGGCGATTGCATATTGCTTTCTGCCAGAGCAACCGTGAGATAGGTTTCATCTGAGACTGCCGTATGAAATTCAGCCTTGATGTTGATGATAAATGTTCTGTTTTGTCCTGCAACAGCCTTAGGTGTGATAGTAATATTGACAGGACTCGGTATAGCCATTCTTTCTGTAAAATAATTTGTCCATTTATTAACATTGATAAGTATCTGACTTTCAGCAGTAAATTTAACCTGATCGATGGCACCGATGGGCAATGCCCCAGATTTTCCAAGTAAATTGAAAATTTGTGTCGCTTCTTCTGTTCTATAATCAGCTGATGCAATATGTGGGGTGGTGAATGGGTTGTTTTTGATGTGTAAGGCCATGGCTACCACTTTTCCAGGGTAGGTGCTATCGAGTTCATGAATTTTTAAAGCTGCATTCGGACAATTAGGACACCTGACTCCTGTAAAATCACTGATTAAGACTTTTTTTGGCTTTGGAAATATTTGCTGAGGAGTCAGATAACTCGTATCCACCAAAGTAGTATCGGTGGGTTCAGGATTCAGGTTGATGTAGGGCCCTATTTCGGTACATGAAATTAAAAGAACTCCGAAAATACTGAAAATCAATAAATTAATTAGTTTATTCATATTAAAAGCTTGTTGACAGATTAAACTTGATACCGCTGAAAGCAGGCTCAACACGGCAAACTCCACCCGTGCAAACAATCCCTTCCACCTGTTTGGCATATCCGATCGAAAATCGTGTCTGCTCTATCGAATAGGCAATGAAGAAATTGTAATAATGTTTGACTTCTGAAAGTTTGAGTGGCCTGGTGTTGACCATATCGGAAACAGAAAATGAATAGTGCGGAGCAATAGTAAATTCAAGCAGTCCGAAGAAAAAATCGCCATGATCCTGTTGGGTAAATAAATATTGAATTTCTCCCCGCAAAGACCTTTTATGATCAAATTTATAAATTATCTCGCTGAAAGGTGTTAAGGTTTCAACGGGTTCTTCCCTTTCATTCTGGTAGGCGTAAATATCGTAGTAAACAGACTGAATACCTATCGTTGTATTTAGTTTTTTCGAGAACTTATGGTAATATTCAAGATATAACTCTCTGAAGGTCATCTCTTTATCTGAATTCTCGACATAAGTTCCGTTTGCAAGCAGTGTGTTCTTTTTATTGGGAGAAAAAGTGATTTCAACCTGGGTTGCATTTTCTCCAAGTTCAAGGGCTGAGATGCTGTAACGGGCAGGAAGGGTTTTGGCATGTTGACGGCTCATTGGTGGCATATAATTGAAAGTACCGACCAGAAAAGAGGTAAATGGTGATGTTCTTAAGGAAAAAAAGTCGGAGCGCTTGTGCTGAACAATGATCCCAAATCCTGAACGGGAATAATTCATAGTTGTGTAAAAAACATATCCGTTTTTCAGGATAAACTTATCTCCTTCTTTATTTTTAACGGCTTCCTTCGATTTGAATGCATATTCAACATACCAGTTGAAATTTTTGAAAACCAGTGTGTTGTAAAAAGTGGCAGCATAAACATTGTATTTTGGGATAAAACGGTCTTCAAGTTTATATCCGTTTATCTCATTGGCTAAAATATTCATTGTGGCCTGGTCCAATGTGCGGTTGACCATGCCGGCACCCGTAAAAATTTTAAAATCATCATTGATCAGAAAATCTTTTTCCATATTAATGCCTTTCATCGCCTGTTTATGCGTTTCAAATCTGTTTTTTTGTCGTCCGGCAAATGCTTTCACACGAAATGTTTCAGAAAAATTGTATTTCAGATTAATGCCATTTACTGCATAATCAAGCCCCAAAATGCGGTCTTCATATGCTCTGAAAATGATGCCGGAGGCAAACTGATCATAAAAGTGGCCTGCTGTCAGTTCAAGATTCCCGATTTTTTTATTGGCCTGATAAAAACCAAGCCCGTGGTCGGTATAAACTTCATTGGGGTCTAATAATGCCGAGTTGTTGAAAAGGTCGTAACGAATACGGAAATTAAAATCATTGATGGAATAATTGAGGAAAAGCCATGCTTCGGTAGAAGAAAGTTCATGCTGATATTGGCTGGTATTGGCACCAATAGAAGTGTCCCTGAAATAGAAGTTTGAATTGGTCAGAAAATCACCGGTTAACTGGGCAATAAGAGAAAAACGGATAATTATCAGGAAACAAACGGATGAAATGATTTTTTTCATTGAAAAAAGAGATTTTTTTGAAAACAAAGGTAGCCAGTAAATGTATTCTGAAAACTAAGTTTTTAACTTTCCTTCATCAGCAAAGCTGAAATAGGTATCGCCTGCAAAAATGATATGGTCAATTAGTTTGGTATCAAAAAATTTTGCAGCATTGCCAATTTTATCAGTCAGTGAAATGTCATTTTCGCTTGGCATTCTGTTTCCGGAAGGGTGATTGTGAGCAACAATAAAAGAAGAAGCCCTTTCCTCACTGACTATTTTAAAAATCTCTTTCACATCTACAACTGTTCCGGTATTGCTTCCCCTACTGATTTCAGCGTGTTTTAAAATATGAAGGGATCTGTTCAGTAAAATAATTATAAAGGTTTCCTGAGGTAAATCAGCCATCAGAGGATAGAGGTATTCGTATGCATCGCGGCTGGAGGAAATTTTGATTTTTTCATTGGAAGCGCCTGATTTTCTTCTTCTTCCAAGTTCAAGAGCGGCAGCAATGGTGATGGCTTTTGCTTCTTTAATCCCTTTTATCTTTTTAATTTGAGCAAGACTTAATGAGCCAAGTTTATTTAAGTCATTGTCAGTACTTTTCAGGAGCTCTTTAGCCAGATCAAGGGCACTTTTTTCCTTTGTGCCTGTATTGATTAATATGGCAAGCAATTCGGCATCTGATAATGCTTTCGGGCCTTTTGAGGATAATTTTTCTCGTGGACGGTCTTGTTCAGACCATGATTTGATTCCGGATTTTACTGTTTTTTTTATTGCCACTTGGGACTTTAAGCAAGGTGAGCAATATACCTGTGCAATTCTGATTTTTTATTTGAAGCATTGTTCTTGTGGATAACACCTGTTTTGGCAAGCTTGTCAATTTTTGAAGCTAAGGTATTGTATTCAGCTAATGCTTCTTCTTTTGTCTTGATTGTCTTGAACTTACGTATAGCATTTCGGACAGTTTTATACTGATAACGGTTTCTCAATCTCCTGACTTCGTTTTGACGAATTCTCTTCAATGCTGATTTATGATGTGCCATTCTAATTTTTTTTGAGGTGCAAAAATATGCAAAGGTTTTTTTTCTGAAAAACTATTTTCCACAAATTTCCTTAATTTGTTTCTCAAGATTGTATTCGTCTCCTTCAACATAACCGTTGTGGATATAGACAATTTTTTTATTTTTGTCGATGATAGCCGAAAACGGAACTGTCGGGTAATTGAATACAGGTTTGGTATCCTGATTGATATCCAGCAATACAGGAAATTTATAGCCCTTTCCGTCAATATATGGCTTTACTTTACCGGAATTTCTGGAGTCATCAATTGAAATGGCTATCAAATCAACCGGATATTTCTTTTTCCAATCATCCAGCATTTCATCAACATTTTCCAACTCTTTTTTACAGGGAGAACACCACGTAGCCCAGAAAATAATAACTGTTGTTCTTTCAGGCTTCACCATTTCTTTCAGGTCGATGGTCTTGTTATCAAGTGTTTTCAGTTTGATGGAAGGCAGGTCTTTGTTGATTTTTTGTCCAAAGGAAGTAAACATGATTCCTGTAAGCAGTGTGATAAATAATATCCTTTTCATTGTTTTTAATTTGGGTGCAAAAATAAGTTTTTAATAAACTCTCAAATAACATGCTAAATTATTTTTATCATTTGCTCAGGATGCAATCTGTTGCATATTTTCAAGTAATTTTGTGTTAGTATTTTTTAACAAATTTGAATGACAAATCCATGCTAAAGAAAACTGTACTTATCAGTCTGACTATTTTTCTTATGTTGACAGGAAAAATTTTTGCCCAGGATAGGTTTCCTTACCGTAGTATTGACGAAGATGATACATGGGTAGCATTGGCAAACTTCACAATATTCTATCACTTGTTTATTAAGGATGATGTTAAACCTTTGACCATAGACGAAATCAATAAATTGAACCGTCAGAAGATACCTTTTTTCGACAGATTTGCCATCGATAATTACTCTCCAGTTTCGGCAAAATGGAGTGACAGGCTGTTGATTTCATCTGTCGCAGTCAGTACCCTGTCGTCTTTTATCCTTCCTGTTTTTAATGCTGATTCAAAAAAAGATTACTTATGGCAATTTCTTAATCTGGCCAAATTAACATTTACAGTAAATTATTTATGTATATCATTTACCGATTTTTCAAAAATCACTTTTACACGTCCCCGCCCCTATGTTTACCGTTCCGATACTACTTTTGACAAATTTACACAGGATGCAAGGTTTTCTTTTTTTTCCGGGCATACCTCCATTGCGGCAGCCAATTGCTTTCTGGCAGCCCGGTTGTGTTATGACTATTATCCTGAAGCTAAATGGAAAAAATTTGTTTTGATAGGAGCAGCTATTTTTCCTGCCTGTGTGGGCTATCTGCGTGTGGATGCCGGTAAACATTTTTTAAGCGATGTGGTAACTGGTTATGCAGTCGGAGCATTGTGTGGCTGGTTTTATCCAAAAACCTTAAAAATAAACCAAAATAAAACTAAAATTTCCCTTTTCCCCTTTCAATCAGGACGATACAATGGGCTGGCTGCCCAGATAACATTTTAGTATCTACTGAACCACAAATTTTGCCTGCCCGATTTTTTCATTCATGCTGAAAATCTCAACTGAATACATCCCTGCAGGTAAATTATCCCTGTAAATCAATATTTTATCTTTTCCAATCTGATATTTGAAATAAACCTCCTGCCCTATTGAATTAAAGAACCTTGCATGAATCTGTTCCTCAGATGAAACCACGATACTGGCTGAAGAAGAAAATGGATTGGGAATAACTTGTAATGAATAATTCTTTAAGTTTTCCGTTAGTCCTGCTCCGGTAACCGTGATATCTTTACAGGTCGGCTGGCTGTATCCGGCTGAATTTTTTACAATCAGGCAAACATGGTGGAGTCCGTTTACCCTGAAGGTGTAAACGGGATTTTTCAAAGCTGATGAATCATTCCCTTTATCGTCAAAATCCCAGTGCCATTCTACAGGACTTCCAACCGACTGATCTGTAAAACTAACGGTTGGCATTGCAGAGTCATCATAAATAAAACCGGCAACGGGAAGTGATTTTTGAACAGTAACCTGCTTGCATACCGAATCACTGCCTCCGTTGTTGCTTACCTTCAGGCAAACGAGATGCATTCCGTTTTCAATAAAGCTATAGGTTGGATTTTGATCTGATGAAGTGTTCCCATGATCGTCAAAGTCCCATTTCCATGTTATAGGAAGATTGGTCGATTTGTCAGTAAACTGAACAATCGGGTCATTATTTGCATCAAAAATAAAATCGGCTTTTGGCGGAATATTCCGGATAGTAATTGTTTTACATGTTTCATGGTTCCCGCCAATATTGGTTACTTTCAGACAAACATTGTGTTTCCCATTAGTTTTAAAAGTATAAACAGGATTCTGACTATTGGAATATCCTCCGTCATCATCAAAATTCCATGTCCATGTTAGCGGATCATTAGTGGATTTATCTGTAAAGCTGATTGTTGGGTCAAGAGATGTATCGGCTACAAAATCAGCTATTGGAGGAACTTTTCTTACCAATATGTTTTTACAAATTGAGTCGCTGCCACCGCCATTTGTGGCTTTAAGACAGACTTTATGAGTACCGTTTTTCTTGAAAGTATATACCGGGTTTTGTTGGTTTGAAGTTCCTCCCACCTCATCAAAATTCCATAACCATGAAGTGGGATTATTCTTCGATTTATCGGTAAAACTTAAAGTCGGGTCAGTGCTGTTGTTATAAATGAAATCAGCAACCGGAGGAACATTATTTATGGTTATCAACTGGCATAAGGTGTCCTTTCCTCCTGCATTGGATACGATCAGGCAAACATTGTGATTCCCATTGGTTGAAAAGGTATGAACGGGGTTTTTCAGGTTTGATGTAGTAAAATTATCATCAAAATCCCAAAGCCAAGCAGTTGGTAAATTGGTAGATAAATCAGTAAAGACCACTATGGGATCCTGAGATTTATCATAAGAGAAATTTGCTTCTGGTGGTACATTCTTAACATTGATATTCTTACAGATAGAATCAGAACCTCCCAAGTTAGTTACTTTTAAACATACGTTAAATACCCCATTTTTCTGGAATTTATAGCTTGGATTTTTAATGCTTGATGTCCCGCTTCCATCGCCAAAATCCCATTTCCAGCTCGTGGGTTGGTTTGACGAGAGATCATAGAAGTTAATCACCGGATCAGCATTGGTATCAGCTGTAAACAGTGCTTTTGGTGGGATTTTACGTATAGTAACTGACTTGCAGGCCGTATGAAAACCACCGGCATTATATACCTGCAGGCACACATTATACGTACCGTTTTGAGAGAATGTATGCGTGGCATTTTGTGTATAGGCCTTTGCTCCATTATCATCAAAGTCCCACATCCAGTTGGTGGGAATATTTTTGGATTTGTCGGTGAAAACAATTTTGGGATCCTGAGTAGTGTCGATTTCAAAATCAGAAATGGGTGGAACTTTCAGAAGGGTGATATTTTTACAAATGGAATCGCTTCCTCCTGGATTGCTTACCTTAAGGCAGACTTTATGAAGACCATTGACAGTAAATGTATAAGTTGGATTCTGAGCTGTTGAAGTAGCTCCATTATCATCAAAATTCCACAACCAGGAGGTGGGAATGTTCTGAGAGGTATCAGTAAAGCTAATTGTGGGATCTTTACTTTGATCAAAGGTAAAATATGCTTTTGGCGGAATTTTGTAAACCGTAACATTTTTGCAGGTGGTATCGCTACCATAGCTGCTTGATGCAATAAGGCAAACCTTGAATGTGCCGTTCCTTGTATAGGTATGGGTTGGATTCTGCAAAGAGGAACTTGCAGAGTTATCTCCAAAGTCCCATTTCCACGAAGTTGGTGAGTTTAATGATTTATCAATAAAAGCCAGTTTAGGGTCCTGAGTGGTATCCACAGCAAAATCGGCATAAGGTGCTGCCTTGGTGATTTTAATGTACTTACAGGTTGAATCGCTGCCACCCGCATTTGTAACTTTCAGGCAGACTTTATGAATACCATTTACCTGAAAGGTATAAACAGGATTTTTAGCTGTTGAAAATCCACCTTTATCATCAAAATCCCAATACCATGAAGTAGGAATATTTGTCGAATTGTCGGTAAAAGTAACTTTGGGATCCGAAAGGGTATCAGCAGAAAAAGCAGCCACAGGAGGAACTTTACGCACAGTCTGATATTTACATAAAGTATTGGAACCATCAGTGTTGGAAGCAGTTAAACAAACTTTATAAGTACCATTGGCTGTATAGGTATGTGATGGATTTTGCTGGTAAGAATAGGAAGAATTGTCACCAAAATCCCATTTCCATGAGGTAGGTGAATTAGAAGATTTATCGCTAAAGGTTATTTTCGGGTCAGCCGAAGAGTCTGCCGTAAAATCGGCATAAGGATAAGTATGTTCGATATTAATGCTCATCAAAAAGTCTTCAACATCAATGCTTCGGTAATCAGCCCAGCTGCCTGCCAGTACTTCATAAGTCCTTCGACTGATTGGGGGTGTGTTGTCGCGTCCAAGGTTAATTCCTGCCCCTCCCATTTCCCAGTAAAGATAAACCCCGCCACTTGTGATTTTGATGTTTGAACTGGCCGTATTAATTGTCAGATAAGTATTTAATGAAATGGAAGATGGAGACACATAAACAGAATCCAGCAAGGTTCCATGGCTGCCGTTCGGGCCATTGTCGTCATATATTTTTGCATAAAATCCAACGGGTGTAGTAGCATTTGCGGTTATATAAAAACGAGTACTAACTATTTTACAGGGATAAAACGGAGGTTCGAAATATTCAGCAATTCCGCCTCCTCCTCCATTCCACCCCAGTCCTCCGTTGGATGAGCCATCGCTGTAATCAAGTGTTACTGTCTTTGGAGTTGTATCCACCACAATTATTTCCTGTATCATCCGGTTATTGCTTGCTACCATATCTGTCGTCAAACCGACAATACTTGTGATAAACTGGTATGTTCCCGCATTGGACGGATTGAAAGTGTTTGGAAATGTGATAGTTGAATCAATGCCAACTCCCAGGGAAGATATAGTTTTTGAACCAGCTGAAACCACCTGACTTGAACTGTTTAAAACAGTATCATAAATGGTAAAATTACCGATATTCTGATTGCCGAAGTTCCGGATATTTGACTTTAAAGAATATTGTCCCCCATCCTTTTTCAAGAATATTCCACCGTTTTTGGTATTGTCGTTCCAGCGGATTCCGGCATCAGTTACCTGATAGGTTACAACTTTAGGATAGTAATACTTGATAGACATGGTATCAGGAGGCAAAACATCAATATAATTGCTGATTCCGATAGTACCTGTCGAATTTTCTATTCCCACAGCATCATCGATGGATGTCAATGTCCCCTTATTGGTTATCAGATAATTAAAGGTTATTGAGCTGTCGAGCCGGCTTAATACAATCTGGAACGTATTCTGACCTGTGTAGGGTGTAGTGGCATTCACCCAGAATGGCACATCTATGTAACTGATGACAATTGAATCTGAATTGACAAAATAGTAGCATTTGCCAGGGTTGTTTGTGCCTGAGAAGTTCAGGTCTGCCATAAGCGGGGCTATCCAGTTATTTGCTCCTGAGGAAAGCGGAATACTTGCCGGAAAAGGAGAAGCAATGTTATTTCCGTCAAATGAGACATATCCGTTTGAGCCAATATAAAATTTGTTGATATCGTACCAGTAATAATGAAATGGGCTGGATAAATAAATAGGACCAATATAATTATCATCACCCAGTCCGATGACCTGAGTGCCTCTTGTGGTAATATCAACCCATGAAAAAGGAGGCGGGCTGCTGTTGTGATTACTGTTTTTCCATGTATAACCATAGGTATCTGGTCCACCAGCGGTTTGTGAAAAAGCAAAACTGCTTATCAGAACTGAAACCAATAAGATGAGTAGAAACTTGTTCATATCTGCTTTATTTAAACAAATGAAAGAATAAAATTTCACTATAAAAATAATACTAATTTTACTAAAAGTTACAAACCCCAGGCTGCTAAATTTAATTCCCTTTCAACTTTCTCCATGAAGTCTCTATCTGTTTTAAAAAAGAAATCATAAGAGGTGAAACGTTCAAGACTATCTACTGTAATGGCAAATTCTTTTATGTCCCTTGATGAACCTTCATTTCTAAGTAAAAAAGCAATGGCTTTAATGTCAGGCAATGAAACATCGAGAATAACCTTGAAAAAATAACCCGGAATGCTGACCTGATCCTGACCAATTTTACCTGAAATATCTTTAAAAACAGGACCCGTAACTACGATAATACTATCGTTTTCTATCGCCCAGCTTCTGACTTTTTCCTCCAGCTTTTTCCAGATTCCCCTGTTAAAAGCAGGTTTCTGGGGGCTGATATTACTCATCAAAAAAGATTCATCCATCGCTGTTTCCGACCACTTCATATCGGCTGCAGGAGCCAGATGACCTCTGTCAAATCCTGAATTTGTGTAGTCTGATGGCAATGCCGATTTCGTTAATATGTTTTTATCTTCCCTGAAATTGTCCTTTCTGCTTACATTTCCATTAGTTTTTTCCAAAGTATGGAGGTAAATGACCCAGTCTGCCTGTTCATTATCTTCATTATAGGATAAATCAAATCCGCTGTAACTGACAATTTGATGATTATTTTGCGTAATGACGGGATAAAAATCCTGAATTTTACTATAATAAAACTTATAATTTTGAATATCAGATGTTTGCGTAAAAATATCCTGATTGTCTGTACTGATATCAGAAGATTGGCTGCTTTGTTTTCTGAAAAAGTAAGCCAGCGTCATTAGTACGAGAAATAAAATTGTTACCAGCGCAGCCTGTTTCATTGATACAAATTTTTCTTCCGTAAAGTTACGATATTTTAAATGACGTAAATAATGCAAGCTGGTTGATTTAAAAAACATGAACATTGATATTAATTTTACATCAACAGAATGGAATATTTTTTGGAAAAAACCCTGCTTTAATCGATTAAAATTATGAAGAACATTTTATTTACCCTGATTTTATTTTTCTCCTTTTATGTTGTTGAAGCACAGAGTTTTGAAAAGGTTCCTAAACTGAAAACATTTGAAGCAGGATATCGTTATAATTATTCCAACAGCTATTCAGACCTGTCTGCCAACGGATTGACCATTGCCTTTGACTATGCATGGCAATTGTCTGGTTTTGGGAAAAAGAAAGCTGCTTATATCAGTGTTCCACTCGGATACACTTATTTCCCTTCTGATGGTAGCGGCAAAAATGCCAGCCTGATTTATTACGGATGGACAGTACGTCATAATCTTGCCAAAGATAGAAAATTTATTCCCTATCTTGGATACAATTTATTACTTAACCAATTGAAATTCAAAGGTGTTTCGGGCAGAGATATCGGACATGAAACGCGTTTTGAATTTGGGTACAACATCCATCTGAAAGAAAAAAAGGAATGGGTTATTAAATTGGAATATGGAATGACTTTTATTCCGTCTTTTAACCAGACAAAGTCGCAAAGTATCAAATATTTTGGTTTGAAAACAGGATTCAGATTTTAACCCTCTCAGTGAAGCAGCACAAAAGCTGCCCAGTAATATGGCGAATATCTGGCGCTCATTTCTTTCTGAGTTTCGGCAAATGCCTGCCTGACCGTTATTCCTGTCAGCCATTTATTGTAGAACATTTGCATAAACTCTGAGGTTTCTTTGTCGGGCACCTGCCATAAACTCATGATAATATATTCAACACCGGCTTTTTTAAATGCTCTTTGCAACCCGTAAACCCCTTCATTTCCTTTAATCTCGCCTAAACCCGTTTCACAGGCTGAAAGAACTACCAGTTTGGTTTTGCTCAGATCCAATGTGGAAACTTCATAAGCGGTTAATATACCATCATCAGTTCCCTGTGGCCTGTCTTTTCCCTGCCAGCTCAGGTTTCCACCGGCAAAGAGTAATCCGGAGCGGAAAAGCGGATTTTCTGCTGATTCAAACATGTTTTCATCGATCTTTGGTTTTGTGCTTTTATCAGGAAAGAAAAATCCATGTGTCGCAATATGCATCACATCAGGACTATTTTTTCCGCTCATTTGCTTAAAATTTTCTTCCGTTGCATTTTTACCGGTTATCAGATTGATCTGCTTGCCTTTTACCTTTGCAGTCTGTTCTATTTTATTGCTTTCTTCGAGGGTTCCGGGCAGGTAATTCCAGTTTTCACCCCGGCTGTTTTCTTTGATTGGTATTTGCTCTGATGTGGTCTGGTAAATATTGTCTTTGTCATAAGAGACTTTGCTTTCTGAATAATCACTATTGTAATCAATTCCCCCATAGATATTGAAAACATTGACATCAGTACCTTTGAGTCCTTTGGTCTTTTCGTCAGTTAAAAAGCGGGCATTGCTCAAAACATTGAGATTGTATTGCTGGCAAAGAAATTTCGATTGGTCAGCCGGCAAAGCAGCAAAAGAAATCTGATGTAAAAGCCCGGATGGAACCATGAAAACGGTTTTAATTTCTTTCAGGAATGGTTGCAATGGTTTCCATAAGTATTTTGCCAGGCTATCGCCCTTAAATCCGCTATACTTAATGGTTTGCGTAGTGGCTCCTGCTCCCCTGCTGGATGTATATAACGAATTGACAAACTGATTCTTGTCTTTTGATACATTGCCGATAATGCGTGTTAAGTCAGATTCTTTACACAGATATACTATTTTTGGGGCAGTCATATTTTTTGTCAAAACAGCAGCACAATAAATTACCTTCCCTGTCAGATATTGTTCAAATAATTCAAAATTAAGGAATTCTACTAAAGCTTCCCCCTCTGATAAATTCTCTTTTAAAGATTTCCAGTTAATTTTAGTATTTTCCTGATTGATTCTGAAATCTGCCGAGAGCTGGTAAAGCTGTTTTTCAAGATTATTGGCTTCTGTTTCCATATCGACAAGATTCTTATCTCTCTGGTCAATGGGTTTTGCATAATTAACAGCAAGTTCTTTCTTGATATTCAGCCATTTATCGTATATCTCATTGAGTTTTTCATCTTTACTGTTTTGAATTTTAACACGCATACTTCTTTCCGACCCAAGCAACAACCCGTTCATAAATATCTCATTATCAAGTAAATTTCCTGCCAACTCAGGTTTAACATCTTTTCGGGTATAATAGAAGGAATTGATGGCTTTGAAATCATTTGCCACGGTCGTCATATAAGCTTCTTTTTCAGTTTCTGACATAAAACTGATGGTGTTCAGAATCACATCAAACAAGAGCTGATTGGCTTCCACAAATATAGGTTCGGCTTTGTCGGGCTTGTTCATACTGATATACAGGTAGGATAAATTATTCAAAATATTGATGTAATCAATGTTCTTTTTTCCGACTTTACCCTCTGCAATTTTCAGTGCATTCTGGTATTGCGTTTCAGCAAGGGCATATTTACCCATGCTTTCATAGGAATTGCCAAGATTGGATAATGTTTTGGCATATAACAGGTTGTCTTTCCCAATTGTATTTTGATAAATTGCCAGGCACTTTTCAAAATATTCTGCCGCTTTTTCCGACTTTCCGATTTCTTCATTTAGCAAACCCAGTTGATATAAACCAGATGCATAATCCTGATGGTTTTCCCCGTAAAGTTCTTTTCTGATATCGAGTGATTTACTGAAATATTGAGTTGCCATGTCATATTTTGCTTCTGCCAGATAATAATTACCCATATTGTTCAAAGCTCTCGTATAAAGTTTTTTTTCTGTAAATGCAGGATTTTCAAGAATGGCAATGGCTTTTGTCAGATAGTCATACGTTTTTTTCAGGTTACCGAGATCATCATATAAAGAAGCAAGATTCACCATTGAGCGGGCAATTTCGGGACTGTTTTCTCCATATACCTTTTTTTTCAGGTCGATGCATTCCAGATGTGCAGCTTCTGATTTATCAAATCTGCCGGTGTTATGAAACAATACAGCCAGATTATTTAGCGTGGTAGTGTAATCCGGTGTTTGTTTCCCGCTCAGGTTCATCCTGATTTCAAGTGCTTGTAAAAGGTATTTTTCTGCAGTTTCCGTATTTCCTCTTTGTTCATATATCAGTGCCAGGTCGTTGAGCGAAAACGCATATTCAGAGGACTTTTCACCAAATATACGTTTACGTGTTTCCATGACTTCTTCATAGGTTTTGGTAGCCTGAACAAGCTGCCCCATTTCGGTATACAATCCGGCAAGATTATTCAGTGCAGATAAATAGTTGGATGACTCTTTTCCCACACTTTTTTCAAAAATTGCAAGTGATTCCTGATAGGTTTTCAGGCTTAAATCGTGTTTACCAGCATTTTCATATACCATTGCCAGATTGTTCAGAACGTTGGCATAATTGGCACTGCTGTTACCGTAAACAATTTTCATCAATTCAAGACTTTGATTGAGGTATTTTTCTGCCTCGGTATAATTGCCGTAAGTGGTGTAAGTCATTCCCAACTGATTGAGTAAATCGGCATAGCCTGCATCATTCTTTTTCCCGGCCTTTTCTCTGATAGCCATGGCTGATTTATAGTAATTGACAGATTTTTCATAAGCACCGGCATTTGAATATGCATGTGCCAGGTCTTTATACATATTGGCTGTTTTAATATCATTTTCTCCAGCCAGGCTTTTTATCAGCATGGCTGCCTGTTCGAGAAGGGCAACAGCTTCTGTATAATACCCTGCCAGATCGAGATTTACACCAAGATTGTTCAGGCTAATCGCATATTCTTCTCCTTTTGTACCGAAGTAGTTTTCACATGCTTTCAGGTTTTGACGATAGTACTCAATGGCTTTGATGAGGTTTCCATTCATGCTGTAATAACCACCTACCATTTCAAGCCCGTAAACATAGCTTTCGCTTTTTTCTCCATCTGTCTGCCGGGTCATTTCGAGTGCATCCAGATAATATTTTTCCGCTTCTTTTGAATAATTGTTAAATTCAAGAAACAGCGCCACTGTAAACATGGCTTCTGCGGTTTTGCTATGTTTCTGTCCAAATTCCTTTTGTGCCTGCTTCAATGCTTTTTGGGCATTTTCCAATGCACCGGCCAAATCTCCCTTGTCGTATAGTGCCCAGGTTTTATCATCCAGTTTTGCATACGACTGTGCCCCTGAATAAAAAAAACAGCAGCCAATAATGACTGCTGTCAGAATAAAACTTCTTAAAACATTCATAATCAATATTTTATTTTTCTATCTTAAAAACAATAGTAAAGGTATTGGCAGAGCCTGCCGGAACGGTTGAAACACCGCTACCGCGTGTATTTCCATAACTATTGGCAAGCAATTGCTCCAATGGATTCATATTCCCTCTTGTGCCTGTTCCCTTGTTTAATACTATGGGTTCAAGATTGATAGGATCCTGAGAGGCAATCAGCTTAAATACTTCTGTGCCAGTCGGGGGAAAAATGTCAAATACATAATCAAGTTCAATGCTTTCGCCAGGCATGATTCTGAATTCAGTGTTCGGAATTCTGACCTGACGTACATTATCATAAACAGGTATCAGGAGATTGACCACATTGTCAGGCTGAATGTCAATTAAGGCATAATAAGCTGGTTTGCTGCCCTTATTGGTGATTTTCAGCTTAAAATGATCTCCGTCTTTAAAAACAATCGTGTTGTTGTTATCGCGCTTGCTGTCTAAGGAAAGTTTTTCTTTGACCGTTCCATCGGCATTGATGGTTACCGGAATGAATTCAAATTCAACATTATAATTTTCAGCAACCATTTCAAGGTTTCTGAGAAAATTACCCTGAGCATAAGCTTTGATAAGCTCTGTGACATCTTTAATTATCTGATTTCCTTTTGTTTCCGAATAACTTTCATTGTAAAGTATCATGTCTTTGGCTGAAAAAACCTGAAGGTTGTTTCCCCTTGTATATTTGTTCCCATATTCGATAATCAGGTCAGGATTTTGTTCGGTAAACTGAACAAAGGCAAGGCTTTTCAAGCTTTCTTCCATTTGCTTTTTCAGATTTTCTGCTGAAATATCGAGTTTGACACTTACTTTCAAATCACCATAACTTTGCTCGGTTACAAAGACCCAGTAGTTCTTAATGTTTTCTTTAGATATATCTTTATCAAGGCTGATCATGGCATTGAAATTAGTGGAAGATACCACTTTTCCTGTAGCAAATGGTGCTGATTTTGAAGGATCGGTGGTTCCGATCGGGTAAAGTCCGACTTTAGAATTTTCATAAATACCAACGATTTTGCCTCCATTAATCTGAATATTGTTGGCATCCTGCCACTTTTCAATGATGTAATATGCTTTCTGTTCGACCACATTACCACCGAAAACAGGGACATCCATGCTTCCTTCAGCCTGAGGTTGCTGATTGGGTGCCAACACACTCATATCGACTTTTATTTTTTCAAACAAAGCACGGTAAGTTGTATTTTTATCAGATGTTCTCATGGCTCTGTTGAAGGCATAGGAAAGAGAGCCAACCGAATTGCCTTCTTCATCAAAAGCTTCGTAATTTAACTGGCTTGGAGATGCTCCGCTAAGGACAAACATGGGGGCTATTCCCTGATTGGCTCCTCTCGAAGCATTGCCTTTTGTAATCATTCCACTTTCTTTTGCAGCACTGGTAACAGGGTTGTACCCGGCAGGACACATTTTTTCAAAAGTTCCCCTCGCTTTGGCTATCCCTCTTGTGGCTGTCCCCGAATGGCAGGCATCAAGAATAACGAGCAGGTTACCTGTTTCACCGAGCTTAAGTCTTAATTTGATGAACAGTGAATCCAGCTCATCATCACGTAGGTGTTTTTCTCCTTCATAAACACCCTTTTCATATCTCATATGGGCATCAAAAGGCACCAATGCTTCATCAAATCCATCCATTTCATCTCCGTTGTCATCCATAATCTGCTGGCCGTGTCCTGAATAATGAAAAACCACTACATCTCCCTTCTGTGCTCGTTTTGTCAGATCATTAATGGCTTTAACAATTCCATCTTTGGTAGCTTCTGCATCCTGAATAATTTTTATATCGGTAAACCCCTGAAGTTTCAAAGCATTGGTAATCAGAGGAATATCCTTCTCGGAACTAATGGTTCCCCATCCCCCTTCTTTCGGATATTTTCCAACAGCAACTACAAGGGCAAGTTTATTTTGTGCCAATACCAGATTCGACATTAAGATACCGGCAATCAGCAGGATAACAAGATTTAACCTTTTCATTTTTTTTAATTTTAATACCAAAGAGTTTCTTTTAAGATATTTTCATCTCCTGAAAGATAATGACGCATGGTCTGAACATTTTCAATATTGTCGTTGGGCTTTAACAAATAAAAGTCAACCACTCCGGCAATACCGCAAATTCTCATGACAGCACCGAAATATTTCAGTTGTTCGGTTTTCCACATATTAACGAAATCCTTATTGACAATTCCTGCAGCGATAAGATAGTAGTTTGAATAGGAAGGAGAAGAAGGTGAGTTAGAGGCTTTGTTCAGAGGTGCACTGCTGTATTTATTCCCCTGGTATTTGTAATATTTGTTTTCATTAAGAGATACAAGCAGGTTGGGTTGTTTTTCGACTAAACTCATTTTAGTTATCTGATCCATTACATACAGACCAATATCCTCCAATTGCTGATCTAATAATTCGCCAGCAGTAATGCTGACTTTTTTTACGGTACTTCCTGATTTTAAGGTCAATACAACCGAAGCACCGGGTAGCACTTTTTCAAATTCACCAAGAACCTCTTCCACACTTCTGACTTCGACATTGCCGACATGTGTAATACCCCATCCCATGTATTGATTAAAGATATGGCTGCCGGTGAATTAGGTATTATACCTGAAATAACAGGTATTGAATCAGACAATACGTAATCATAAGTACTTTTGCTGATGTATCTGTAATTTGATTTTTGGGAGATTTCAAGGCCGAAATAGGCTCTTCTGACCCTTCCATTGTTGTTAATGATATCATTGACAACTCTTTCTGCAATTTTAGCCTCAAGGGCAAAATTTATTTGAGACTGGATAACCTGTTCACCTGTCGGAGAAGTGGCATAAGCTATTTTGGTGTTGACCCCGGCAACTTTGCCGGCCTGATCTACCAGAGGCCCGCCACTGTTGCCCCAAATAATGGTGGCAGTTGTTTGAAGGAATCCGAATTTTCCTGTATAACCACCTCTGACCCTGTTTTTGGCACTGATAATACCACTCGAAACAGAATAGGGAAATTCTCCAAGCGGGTTGCCAATGGCATAAACAGATTCGCCAATACGTGGTTCGGTTTTTTTGAAGTCGAGGGTGGTAATTTCTGCCCCCGGCTGTGTGATAAACTCAAGAACAGCAATATCATAAAATGAATCTCCCCCGAGAATTCTGACATCATAAGCTTTTCCGCTGATGCTGTAAACCTTGATGCTCCCTCTTTCATCTGAGGCATCCTGTACCACGTGAGCATTGGTAATAATGTATTTTTTACCGTTTCTGGTAATTACAAAACCAGAACCCGAACCTTTTGCTCCATCGAGGCGAAGGGCATGGTCGTAGGCCATATCCACGTTGTTATCTCCGCGATAACCAAGAGTTTTATTGGCATAATCCATTTTATAAACAGCTACAGTTACCACTGCACTCAGCGCATTTTCGAGCATATCGGAAACTGTCTGAGCATGAAGTGAGATGGTGATGATGATGGCTGTCAATATTGCTGATATCTTTTTCATAATTTTGATTTTTTAGCTTTTTTACACTTCGGGCACTGCAGGAATAACCTATTCATCTGCAGTGCCCGTCAAAAGTGTAGTTTAGTAAAGGGTTACATTCCATTCCTGGTTGTTGCAGGATTTGGTCTGCGGTCCCCAGGTAAGTTTGCTTCCGTCATCAAAGAGAGCTTCTGCATAAACTTTTGTGCTGCCGCCTGAAACGGTTACAGAACCTTTACCCCATGGTGCTACATATCCCTGCAGTACATTATTGACATAGCAGTCAATGTAGTAGTTAGTCCAGTTGTCAAAAGTAATGTAACAGCTTCCACCACGTGTGGCTGTTCCACCTTTTGAAGCTGGCTGAACTGCTTCAGGAGCTTTTGTTGCACTGTTCAAAGGTTTTTCAACGGCAGTACCTCTTGAGGCAGCTGCTTTGGTTGATGACATCTGATCTGTGAGTGGGAGTACTTGAGCGTACAGAAATCCACTTACTAAGAAACCTGCGAATAAGGTTAAGAAAACTTTTTTCATTGCATTAAAATTTATTGGTTAATAAAATAGTTCCTAATTACAAAAATAGTTAATAGCATCTTCCACAACAGTCAATCCCTTAAAATATGCTTTTTTCATATAATAACAACCTTCTGTTGTATTTTCCATTTCCAGATAAAGGCGGCCTTTGTTATAAATGGCCACAAGATAATTGCTGTCAAGATCGATGGCTTTGTTGTACAAATTCATTGCTTCCTCAAATTTTCCGATTCTGACATTCATCATAGCCAGATTGTTGTAGTACACCGGCATGGGTTTAATTGAAATTGCTTTATTATAATCGGTTAATGCCTGTTCGCTATTGCCAAGTTCATCCTGAGTCAATCCTCTTCTGAAATAGGCATCTGCAAAATCAGGTCTCTCTTCTATTGCTAAATTAAAGAAGTAAAGAGCACTGTCGTATGAACGTTCACTGAATTTTTCCATTCCCTTGCTGAAGTATATGTCGGCTTTGTCCTGACTAAAGGCTGGCGTTATGCTGGCGGTGATCAATATGCTGACTGTGGTTAACATCATGGTTCTAAATTTTCTCATCTTTTCTCTTTTTTTCATTTTGATTGTTAAATACCACATCTTTCAAAAAGGTAAATTTATTGTTTTAAGATTTTTAAAATTGATTCAGCCTGTGCTGAATATGGGTTCTTTTCAACTGTAAGTTTCTGAAACTCCAGAATAGCCTGTTCAATATTTTCAAGCTTTAAACAGGTCATTCCTGCATACCAGATACTTGGGTAATAAAATTTGAATGTAGGTTCAGTCTGGAGTTTTAAAAGCAGACTCAATGCAGTTTTGTTTTTATCTAAAGAGAGTAGAGTCATGGCATAGTAAAACTGAGCTTCTTTTATGTCCTTTAGATCTTTCAATAACTCTTCTGCTTTCAAATAGTCTTGCTGATCGTAGTAGTACATTGCCCTTTCAAAACTATCCACCGGGATTTCTCCCCTGCTTTTGGGGAATACTTTGTTGGGATATTGGGTGTAGTAGTCATTATATGCATTCATTGCAAGCAGTTTCATGCGTTCACCGACAGGTTTCTGCGGCTCAACAGGTTTATTAGCAGATTCTGAAGTATCTTTTGGTGAAATCAGATTGGAATCGGTTTGTTGTTCCTGAGCCAGAATTTCTTTATGTTTTTGTGTTTGCTGAATTTTTATAATGACAGAAATGCCCACTACTACGAAAAGGACGATAGCAGCAGCAATGGCTAAATAAGTGGATAGTTTTCTGCCTGAAAGCAAGGTTTTTTCCTGTAAATCAATTTCTTTGAATTTTTCACGGAGATAATCTTCTGAAGCAGCTTTAATTCCTTTTACAATATCAAGGTAGATTTCAAAATCTGCTTTTAATTCCGGGTCTTCCGACAGTTTTTTATCGAAAGATTCTTTTTCACTTTCGCTGAGTTCGCCTCGGATATAACTGTCAAAAAGTTCAATATTGCTGTTCCTTTCTTCCATGAAATTAAAATTCAGACTTAAATACCATGTTTAATTGGTTTGTAAATTAATTCTGCTGAAATTTTTTAATACAGCCTCCTTAAGTTTTTGAAAACAATTGTATTTACTGCTTTTTGCACTGTCAACATTGGTATAATTCAGCTCAAAGGCTATCGTTTCCATGCTTTTTTTCTCATAATAAAATGCATATAGCAGTTTAAAACATTTTTCCCCGATCCGTTTTAATTCCTGTCGTATTAATTCCTCGTTTTCATTCATTTCCATCTTTGAAAACAAATCAGCATCCTTATCCTGATAGGTATTTTCCAGATGTTCAGGCATTCTGACTTCATGCTGTTTTTTACGGATTTCTTTACCTATCAGATGAATTCCGATTTCAAACAAATAGGTTTTTGGCTTACAGGTAAATTGTGTTAATCGTCCTTCTACTATATTGTTTCTGAATGCCAATACAGCATCCTGATAAATTTCTTTGAGAATTTCATGGTCTAATCCATATTTTTTATAAGCATAAGCAATAAAAGAATTACGGTTTTCTGAATAAAACCTTATTAAAACTTTTTCATTACCATTCCTGATTTCCTCCAAAAGTTTCTGAGGATTCATATTTTCGATATACTTATTTTAAGCAAAGATACAAATTTAGAATAATCCTAAAATAATATTTTTCTATTCATTTTCCCAATAAAATTCCATTTCCTGCTGATTTTCTTTTCTGGGCGTTTTTATTTTCTCCTTAAGCTCTGTTTTTTTAATATTTTCATTTCTTATGAATGCCTCTTTCGCTTTAGCTTGTTCATATTTAAGCTTATAGTCATCAACAGTACCGGTCATGTTCAGATAAATGTTGATGCCTCCATTGCTGCTTTTCTCAGAAGCTTCAAATTCTGTTATATTCCGGTTATATCTTTTGAAAAATAAATCCGTAAGATTTACTTTAAAATAGTAATCTATATGATTATCAAAAGTATGCGTGCCAGACAATGCAATATTGAAAGCCGTGTTTGAAACATTCATATATGGAATGGTTATAACTCTTTCCTTAATTAATATAGTATTTTCAAGCTTGTCAAACTTAACATCTTCAAGCTTTTTCATCCTGACAAAACCAAAAAGGTCTATTAATGGCTCAAAATTCCTGATATTACCATTACGTACAACCACATCTGCCAGACAAAACAAACTTGCTTCATCCGGGATAAACAAATAATCAAATTTCAAACTAAATTGAAGGTTCCCGTCAGTAATTCCGCTTAAATGCCTGTCTGTAATGTAATCCTGATCAAAATTATCCATTTCCCTGAAAATTTCTTTGATTTCCATATCCGAAACATGAACAATTCCATCTACCTGAAATTTATCATTGCCGGAAGGGAAAATTTTCCCATAGCCACTCAGTTTTCCTTTTGCAGTGGTCAATCTTGCATCCGAAACGCTTATTTCATTATCTAAATATTTAAGTCTGGCTTTTACATTTTCTGCTGTAAAATTCTGATATTTGAGTCTAACTACTTCAATATCTGCAAGATATAATATTTTCTCAGGAAAAACTACGGATTTATAGCCTTCACTTTGGTCATTATTACCAGATGATTCTGATTTCAGGTATTTGTCAAGTGTCAGAGAGCCGGCATTTAGTTTTATATTGAGAGCAGCAGGTTTTCCTGAGCTGTCAAGTAAACTTAAATAATTTTGTATTTTTCCACTCATTTTAAAATCAGTCTGGTCGAAAATTCCACTCAAACTATTGACTACTAAAATCTTATAATCATTTTCTTCTGTATGAACTGTTCCTGAAAGTTTTTTTATATCATAGTCATCGTACCTGAAGCTTAATTCTTTTAATGCAAGATTGATTCTGATATTGCTCTGATTGAAATTAAGAGACTTCAGGCTGTCCATATATCCATTAACCTTGATGTTAAAATCAAGCTTGCCCGAAATGTTTTTGAATTCATCCAATCCTCCTAATAAAGCTAATATATCGGGTTCAAGCGTTGACTGACATTCCATTCGAATAAAAGGATGTATCAGATCATCAGCTGATAATTTCAGATTCAGACTGGTGTTCTGATGAAATACCTCTGCCCTGTCAACTGTCAGCCTTCCGTTTTTATGATTGGCAAAACCAGCATTGGAAAAATTCCCTGACAGGTTTATTTTGTTGAATAATATATCTTTATCAATAATTCTGACAGCAGCATCTGCAAAATTGAAATTAATTTTGATTTCGGGTAAAGCAGTATCCGAAATCATCCCTTTTATAGTGGATTTAAAGGAGACTTTCCCGTTAAATTCAAAATTTGAGAGTGTATCTTTGTCTATAACCGGAAGAATTCGAATAGCTTCAGCTAAGTTAATGTTATCAGAATTGAGTTTTAAATCAAGAAACATTTTTTCATGACCCTTTAATTGACCGGAAAGCAGCCATGAGGTTTCATCAAGGTTTGCCGTAAAATGATTGATTTTATAAAGATTTTGTGAAGTATTTACCTGAATATCAGCATTCATTGCTATTGGAGTATTGTTGAAAATCCGGATTGAATCAACATAAAAGCTGATGATTTCACCATTTAACTTTGAAACCATATTAAACTCTTCAGATTGAAGTTTTCCTTTCAGTTGTAGTTTTTCAAAATTACCTTTAAACGATGTGTGGTCTTTCTCAGATAAAAAATTCAGTCTGGTATTTTTCAAAATTATTTTATTTAAGTCAAGGTCAAAATCACCGGATTTTTGATCTGAACTGGTCAGGACATTAAAATTGGTGATGCCATTCTGGTCGATATATGCTTGAATGGCAACCTCATCGATCTCAAGTTTTTCAACAATGAAATTTTTCCTGAAAAAAGACCAGAAATCGAGCTGTAGGTATAATTTATTTATTGTAATTAGCGGTTTATTTCCCGATTGGGGATTTTCATAAATAATGACATCTTTTGCCAGAATAGCGATATTTGGAAAATTACGAAAAGGAGATATATGAGCCGTACCAATCTGATAAGGAGACGAAATATAATTCTTTAACTGCTTATTGAGTATTTTGGCAAAATCTTCCTGAAAAGTCATTAAATATAGAAAAAAAACTGAAGAAAGAGACAAGAGGGCTATCAGGGAAAGCAGCAAAGTATTTACTTTTCTGTACGTCATTTTCTGTTTGTTTGATGCAAATAAACTGCAAAAATTCTGAATTATTTCAGTCCGTTATTCACATTAGCGGAAATCAGGAAATTTTCTTTAGAAATTCATGTTTTGATAATTATTATTTACCTGAAATACAATACTTTACTTAAAGAGATATGAAAGTGATATTGGAGAAAGTGGTATGAAGGAAGTGGGCGCTACAGGATTCGAACCTGTGACCTTCTGCTTGTAAGGCAGACGCTCTAAACCAACTGAGCTAAGCGCCCTGAAAACAATCTTTTTCGGTCGTATTACCTATCGTAATGACGCTGCAAAGATAGAATCCTTATTTGAATACCTGCTATCTGTTTAGCTAAATTTTTTATTTATCTTTACCTTATTCATTATCAATAGGCTACAATTTTAATTTCGATAAATTTATAGCCGGGAATTTCATCCTGCTTACCTGTGAAGCATACCGCTATGGTAGATTACTACAATATAAACATTATTTCCCGTTTATACTATTGTCGTGTATTTTTGAATGAAAATAAAAGTTTCTTTGAATGATAAATTATCAACAAAAGAAGTACTGGAAACTAATTTTACTGAATTTTGCCATACTTATTTCCATTGGATCGCTTGTTTATACCCGCTATTTGGTTGAAGACCTGAAAAAAGACCAATATAAAACCGTTTCACTTCTGGCAGATGCCTATACAGAATTAATAAGCAGTTTTACTGATCCTGAAAGCGTTCACGATATTTCTTTTTTGTTTAAAATCATAATGTCGAACGAAAACATACCTGTTATACTGGCAGATACCAACGACAATATTCTTGAGTTCAGAAACCTTGATTCATCAATTGTTTTAAAAGATTCGACCTATCTGAAACGCCAGCTTGCAAGTATGAAAAAACAATATCCACCTATTCCGATTACCTTTTCGAATCATCAGGTTCAGCTCATCTATTATAAAAATTCAAAACTCATTACCCAACTTACAATTTATCCTTATGTGCAATTGTTTTTGGTCATTTTATTCGTTTTAGTTTCCTATTTTGCATTCAATTCATCCAGAAAATATGAGCAAAACAAGGTTTGGAGCGGAATGTCAAGAGAAACAGCCCATCAGCTTGGTACCCCTGTCTCATCGCTTATCGCACTCAAGGAAAATATTAAATTATCAGGAGGAGTTATTAGTGCCGAATTGCTGGATGAATTTGAAAAAGATACTAAACGTCTCGAATTAATCACCGACAGGTTTTCAAAAATCGGGTCTATCCCAAAACCTGAAATAAGGAATATTTATGAACTGATAACAGAATCTGTCAATTATCTTAAGCCAAGACTCTCAAAAAGAGTGAAAATAGTTTTTGAACCTGAAATCAATAAAGAAATCACTGCTCCTGTCATTCCTTCATTGTTTGACTGGGTCATTGAAAACTTATGTAAAAATGCCATCAATGCAATAGAAGGTAACGGGGAGATAAAAATCAACATTACTGAAAATCAGAAAAACGTATTCATTGATATCAGCGATACGGGAAAGGGAATTCCCAAATCAAAATTCCGCACCATTTTTAAAGCCGGCTATACAACAAGTCAGCGGGGATGGGGTTTGGGTCTTTCTTTAAGCAAACGCATCATTGAAATGTTTCATAAAGGAAAAATCTTCGTAAAGGATTCAGTGCTTGGCAAAGGAACGACCTTCAGGATTGTTTTACGAAAAAAGCCCTTCAGACCATTAAAATGATTAATGTCAGGTTGTTAAATATTGAACTTATCTTATATTTGCTCCCTTTTGTTTTCATTTTTGTGTTTCATTCAAAAAATACATCATGATGAATTTTACCCGCCTGTTTGATATCCTTGAATATCAGAAAAATTATGACAAAGAGATTGCCATTTGTTCAAAAGTAAACGGGAAATGGACACCTGTTTCGTCATCCGATTACATTTTGCAAGCAAATTATTTCAGTTATGGTCTTCTTGCCCTTGGTATAAAACCTGGCGATAAAATAGCCACTATTACCAACAGCCGTCCGGAATGGAACATTGCTGATATGGGAATCATGCAGATAGGTGCAATTCACATTCCTATTTATCCAAACATCACGGAAGAAGAATATGACTACATTCTTCGTCATTCAGAAAGCAAATATGTCTTTATATCGTCTGATGCCATTTATTCGAGAATCAGAAAAACCTATGAAGAATCCGGCTCAATATCAGCTATTTACAGTTTTGAAAAAATAAATGGTATCGATAAACTCTGGACTGAAATATTAGAACTTGGTAAAAACAACCAGGCACCTGAAAAGCTGGAAGAAATCAAATCATCCATACAACCTGATGATGTTGCTACCATCATCTATACCTCAGGAACAACCGGAAAACCGAAGGGAGTAATGCTTTCACACAATAATATTATCAGCAATGTAAAAGCCTGCCGGCCGAATTTCCCCATTGATGAAACCTCAAGAATATTATCCTATCTGCCTGTTTGCCATGTTTATGAAAGAATGGTGCAATATGTTTTTCAATATGCAGGATGTTCGATTTATTATGTCGAAAATATGGGTACCATTGTAGATAACATTCAGGAAATCAAGCCTCATGCATTTACAACTGTTCCGCGTTTACTCGAAAAGGTTTACGACAGAATCATGTTTAAGGGCCGCAACCTGAAAGGCATAAAGAAAGCCATCTTTTTCTGGGCAGTTAAACTTGGTGATCAATATAAGGAAGTCGGTAATTCAGCGTGGTATCTTTTCAAACTTAAAATTGCAGATAAACTGGTTTTCAGTAAATGGAGAGCCGCTTTTGGAAATGAGATTTTATTCATCATTTCGGGTGGGGCTGCCCTTCAGGAAAGACTTGCAAGAATATTCTGGGCTGCAGGTGTTCCTGTTCTCGAGGGTTATGGTATGACAGAATCTTCTCCCGTCATTGCTGTCAATGAACTAAAACGGGAAAAACTCAGGTTTGGAACGGTAGGTGTTCCATTAAACAACATTGAAGTTAAAATTGCTGAGGATGGCGAAATACTGACGCGTGGTCCTCATGTGATGAAAGGCTATTACAAGGCTCCCGAGCTGACAGATGAAGTCATTGATGATGAAGGATGGTTGCACACTGGCGATTTGGGTATTTTGGCAGATGGTAAATTTCTCAAGATAACCGGACGTAAAAAGTCAATGTTCAAAACTTCGATGGGAAAATACATCATTCCTGAACTAATGGAGACCAAGCTGAGAGAATCAAAATTCATCGAACAATGTATGATACTCGGTGAAAATCAGAAATTTGTTGCGGCAATCATCAGCCCTGATTTTCAATATTTAAAAAACTGGTGTAACATTAAAGGACATGGGTTTGGGAACAAAATAAATGTTGTTAAAAATCCTGAAGTCAGAAAGCGTTTTCAGAAAGAAATAGACTATTACAATCAGTTTTTCAATCCACATGAGCAAATCATCAAATTTGAACTGGTTCCTGATGAATGGGCAGTCGAAACAGGGGAACTTACCCCTACCCTAAAAGTCAAACGAAGTGTGATAGAAAAAAAATATGAAGATGCGATTAAAAAGCTTTTTAAATAATAGTGTTATTGCAAAAATCCCTGCCTTCTGATTGCTTTCAGGAATTCTTCCGAAAAAAATTCGTTGTCTTTTTTAGTATATCTCTTTTCCGTAAAAACCTGAGCCAGTGATTCAAGCTGATGCTCATCAACAAATTGCTGATAAATTCCCATACTTTCTTTTAAAGAATAAATCATGTCAATATCGTGGGGAGTATAGTCCTTATAGGTATTCTGATGAATAATTCCAGCCATGGGCAGTCTGTCAGTGAGTCCGGGTTGTTCATCTGGATATCCAAGCACGACAGTTGTTACAGGCACAACAAGTTGAGGAAGTTTTAAAACATCAATAATTTTGTTTGCCATATAGGTCGTAGTACCTAAATAACAGATGCCTAATCCGTTTTCTTCTGCTTCAATGCAAACATTCTGGGCAGCGAGAAGTGCATCGATGGCAGCAGTAAAAAAAGAAAGGAAATTATTGTATCCGGGTTCAGCTTTCCTGAGCCGGCACCATCGGCTAAATCTGTTAAAATCGGCACAAAAAGTCAGAACAACAGGAGCCTCCAGTACCATGTTCTGTTTAAAATGACACTCCCAGAGTTGTTTTTTTAAATCCTCATCTTTTGTAACAATGATGGAATATACCTGCATGTTTCCTGTTGTCGAGGCTCTTGAGCCGGCTTCGAGTATGTTTTTTAATAAATCTTCAGGGATAGGATCTGATTTGTATTTACGGATACTTCGATGCAAAAATATTGCTTTGTTCATGCGTTTGTTTTTGTTTTATTTCCGGTTCAAAAATCAGAATTTATTCATGATTAAGCATTTCAATCAGATATTTTTCTGCGCTTTCCTTTTCATTTGCATCGAACCATCTGATGCTGCTATCTTTTCTGAACCATGTCATCTGTCTTTTTGCATAATTGCGGCTATGCTGTTTGAAAAGTTTAATCGCTTCCGGTAAACTTGTTTTATTCTCTATGTAATCAAAAAACTCCTGATAACCAATTGTTTTTAATGCCGGTAAATCCTTCCATTGATATAGAAATTTAACTTCTTCAAGCAATCCCTGTTGAAGCATCTGCTCACATCTTTCATCAATTTTTGTATAAAGAATATTTGTCGGCAAATAAAAACCTGTTTTCAAATAATTGAAGTTTCTTTTCTGAGGAGCCTTTTGCCGGAAATAGGAAAAAGGTTTCCCTGTCGAAATGCAGACCTCAAGTGCACGGATAATACGCCTTGGATTGTTTTTATCCACTTCATTAAAATATTGATAATCAAGATTTTTAAGTTTTTCAAGCAAAACATTTATTCCATCATTTTGAAGCTCCTCAACCAACTGTTTCCTGATTGCAGGGTCTGTCTCGGGGATTTTGTCGAGACCTTCAGAAATAGCTTTGGCAAACAGGCCGGATCCACCAACAATGATAGGTACACGGCCTTCCCTGAAAAGTTTTTCAATGATTTTAAGAGCATCCTTTTCAAAATCTGCAACAGTGTATGGCTGATGAACCGACAAAGAATTGATGAAATGATGTTTAATTTCATTCAGCTGATTAGTTGTCGGTTTTGCAGTACCAATATTTAACTCCCGGTAAAACTGCCGGGAATCGCAGGAAATTATTTCACCGTTAACCTTTTTAGCTAAAGAAATTGAAAAATCGGTTTTACCGGTGGCGGTAGGGCCTAATATAAAAACTGCCGTCAGACCGGGCATTCCATTTAATTAGTATTTATATTCATCATCTTCAAAGTCGGAATAATCTTCAAAATCTTCATCAGTAAAATCTGAGTCAAAGCCAAGCTCATCATCGAACATTTCTTCGTTGCTTTGCATCAGTTCCCGCATAAGTTCCATATCCTCAGGGCTTAGATCTTCAAGATTAAATCCTGATCCATCTTCGGGTTTAGGAGGTTCTCCGATGGATTCAACAACAGCAGGATATTTTGCTCCTTCTTTTTCTTTCATGTTGGTTTGAATCGCCTCGATATCGAAAGTCCACATGTTCAGAAAATCATATATATACGTCAGTTTATCTTCCGTTGTTTTAATAACATCCCGTATTCTGACATTTTTCATGAGTGTACATTCCCCATCCTTTTGCATATCAGAAAGACATATTTCAATCATATCTTTTCTGTTCTCATAATTCAGATAAAAAGATGCAAACTCTCCGGGGTCGAATTCATAGGCTTTTAGAATGAAGTGATGCAACTGTGCCAGATTGTAAGTATCGGGTATTTCCATTACACGGTAAACATGCGGATTGCTTTTCAGTGATACTTTAAGTTTTACTACTCCCATAAAAAATTCCTTATTTGTTGCTGTTTTTCATTGTTTAGAAGTGACTCCAAAAATAATTTGTGTTAAGAATTAATCAACCGGATAAAGACCTAATTTTTCAGCAAAATTAATCATAAATCTATAGGCTTCTTCAAAATTATTGTTAATTGTACCTTCCAGAATAGCCTCTTTAACGGCTTCCTTGATCATTCCTACTTCCTTTGATGGTTTTAACCCGAATGTCTTCATGATTAGCTCGCCTTTTACAGGGTTTTCCCAGTTTCTTAGTCTGTCTTTTTCCTGTACCAAAAGGATTTTCTCTGCTACTTCATCAAATTTTGAGCGGTAATTGCTGACCTTGTACGGATTTTTCGAAGTAATGTCGGCTTTACATAAAAGCAACAGTTCATCAAGATCCTCCCCTGCCTCAACAATTAACCTTCTGAATGCAGAATCTGTTACTTCCTCCTTGGTCAATGCTATTGGACGTAAATGCAAAAAGACAAGTTTTTTAACAAATTTCAGCTTTTCATTCAATGGTAGCCTGAATCTTCTGAAAATATCGGTAACCATTTTTGACCCAACCACCTCATGTCCGTGAAAAGTCCATCCGTTTTCTTCATCATATTGTTTGGTTTGTGGTTTTCCGATGTCGTGCAGCAAAGCTGCCCAGCGAAGCCATAGGTTATCTGAGGTTTCAGCCACATTGTCGAGCACCTGAAGGGTATGAAGAAAATTATCCTTATGTGATTTATTATCAACGGTTTCCGTTCCTTTCAAATCTACCAGTTCGGGAAAAATCAACTGCAAAATACCTGTTTCATACATCAATAAAAATCCTGTAGAAGGAAGATTTGCTGAAATTATTTTATTCAGCTCATCGCTTATTCGCTCGGGTGAAACAATCTGTAATCTTTGAACATTTCTGCAGATAGAATCGAAAGTTTCCTGCTCAATTCTGAAATTCAACTGGGTAGCAAATCGTATTGCCCTCATCATTCTTAAAGGATCATCAGAAAAAGTCTGATCAGGGTCGGAAGGGGTTCGTAAAATTTTATCTTCAAGGTCGTCAAGGCCATGAAAAAGGTCAATCAACTCAAGAAAATCTTCCTTGTTCAGACTGACGGCAAGTGCATTTACTGTAAAATCCCTCCTGCTTAAATCGTCTTCAAAACTACCTTCCGAAACCAGCGGATTTCGTGAGTCCTGCAGGTACGATTCTTTTCTTGCTCCGACAAATTCAATTTCGTAGCCTGCAGTTTTCAGGTTGACCGTTCCGAAATTTTTAAAAAAAACTATTTCAGGATTTTTACCTGTTTTTGAGGCAAAATGTCTGGCGAATTCAAAGACATTTCCCATGATCATAAAATCAATATCTTTGGATTTGATGCCGAGCAACATATTGCGTACCCAACCACCAACAATATATATTTTTTCCTGACGCTCTTCAGCGGTTTCTTTCAGCAGCCTGAAAATCCTGCCATACCGAACGGCTTTGGAAATATTTTCAAAGTTTAGAGTCAAGGAATAATTTTTAATGTAGAAACTTACTTATTTTTTCACCTGAGTAGCTCTCTGACGTTGTTGCTTCTGCAGTTCTTCGAGTCGCTGCTGCCATTTGCTGGCAGGTTTTGACGACTTTTTCTTTTTGTTTTCCTCAATCTTCTTCCTGAGCTTTTCTTCATTGATGGCCAGCTTGAAAAGATATTGCTGTCCAAAAGTGAAAATGTTGGCTAAAAAGTAATAATAGCTCAATCCTGCAGAGTAATTATTGAAAAACCCAAGAAACATAATCGGCATGATGTATTGAAGAATCTGCATTTGTTTGGCCATGGCATCATTGCTTGTTCCCATCATTTTTGAATTCATACGGGTATAAATCAAGGTCGAAATGGTCATCAGGATGGTGAATAAGCTGACATGGTCGCCATAGAACGGAATAGAAAAATTATTTGGAAAGTTCCAGATAGAATCATAAGTGGAAAGGTCTTTTGCCCAAAGGAAAGATTCCTGCCGCAACTCAATCGAGGCAGGGAAAAACCTGAAAAGAGCGATGAGTACCGGCATCTGAAGCAACATAGGTAAACATCCGCCCATCGGGCTGACTCCTGCACTCCTGTACAATTTCATGGTTTCGGTCTGTAATTTTGCCGGATCTTTCCCGACCTTTTCTTTGATGGCATCAATTTCGGGTTTTAATACACGCATTTTGGCAGTCGAAAGGTAGGAACGATAAGTCAGAGGAAGCAATACAATCTTGATGATAATGGTTAAAAGCAAGATAATCAGACCGAAATTTCCTATAGCGTTTGAAAGTATGTTAAAGGTAGGAATAACAATTCCAACGTTTATCCAACGGATAATTCCTTTTCCGAGATTGATTTGATTTTCAAGCTTTAGGTTGTACTTCGCCAGCGTTTTAAAATGATTGGGGGCAAAGAGAAAACTAAGATTGTAAGTTTGTTTGGGCTGATGTGTAAAAGCCATACTTAGTGTTGCTTCCATTTTTCGCTGGTAAAGGGAATCTCCGGTAATGCTTTCAGTTTTCACCAATCCTCTTAAAAAACCATCCTTATTAATTAATGTCTGTGTGAAAAAATGTTGTTTAAAAGCCACCCATTCAATTTTACCTTGCGAGATATCCTGCTTAACGTCTTTATTTTCAGTTAGTTTGAGTGGTTTTTCATTGACATAGCGATAATGAATGGTTGGAGCTGTACCAAGAATTTTATTATTGGCATTACTTCTTTCGGTTTGCCTGATTTTCCCGAACCAATTCATGTCTATGTAAGAAATAGTGCGGGGGATAATTTTATCCAGCCCGTTCATTTCGATTTTAAAATCAAGCATGTAATTGTTGGGTTGCAGCGTGTAAATGTGGTCAATGTAAGAATTGCTGTCAACTTTTAACCTGAAAACGAGTTGTTTATTATTGCTGTTTGTATCTGCCCTGATGAGTTCAAAATTGAGCATGCTTGTGTTTACGACCTGATTCTGAAAGATAAACTGATAGCCAAAATCTCCGTCTATGCTGTCCATCAGAATCAAAGGTGTTTTGTTAAAAGTTTTATATTTTTTAAGTTCAACATAAACTATTTTTGCTCCTTTGGAAGAAAATTTAAGCTTAAGAAGTTCATTTTCAAGCGTCAGAATATCTGATTTATCAGAAACAAGTTTTTTTAGCGGTTCGGGTAATACGGTTTCCTTTGAAGTATCTGTCTTCGTAACGAAGCTGTCAGCTTTATTTTGTAAGGCAATGGATTCTTTAGCTTTGGCGATTGAATCCTGAACAGCAATAATGGAATCATTTGCACGTTTTCTTGCTTCAATCTCGGCCTGAGAAGGTTTGTTGATGTAATAAAAAAACACAAGCACCACAGTGATAAGTGCGAAGCCAATCAGCGAATTACGGTCCATTAAAAATTTTTTTTGAACCGCAAAAATAAGGCTTCTCTGTTAAGCAGACTGTTATTGACTAATTAAAATTTATTTATTTCCCCCTGCATACATTTTTTGAAATGCCTTAGTATCTTTTAAAAAAATTATTTATTGCAATTTTTCATAAAATTATACCTTTACAGTTTGAAAAAATCATTTTAGTAAATCAAAAAATGGCATTTTAATATTTCTTTTCATGGAAGAAAGATGGAAGAATAAAAAAATACTGATAGTTGAAGACAACACTTCAAATTACAGATTACTTGAAGCCATTTTAAAATCGAAAAAAATTGAGTTTGATTGGGTAACGGACGGATTGCAGGCCATTCAGGCAATTCAGAATAATAAATATGATTTGATATTCATGGACATACAGCTCCCGGAACTTGACGGTTTTGAAGTAACCCAAAAGGTCAGGGAGTTTGACAAAGACGTTCCCATTATTGCCATTACTGCCTTTGCCATGTTTACTTCAAAAAGCAAATGTATGGAATATGGATGTAATGATTTTATTATCAAACCTTTCAGATCATCTGCACTACTGCCTTTATTAAACAAATACCTGTAATTAAAATCACAAATAATAATTCAGTTGGCTCTGATAGGATCAGATATAGATTTTGTACGTAAACTGCTTGAAAACGGGGAAATTGTAGCCATTCCGACCGAAACAGTATATGGACTTGCAGGCAATGCCCTGAATATTGACGCCATCATTAATATCTTTAAAGTTAAAAACCGGCCTTTTTTTGACCCATTAATACTTCATATTGGCAAAAAAGAAGATATTGAAAAATACGGCATTGATATTCCTGCTGTCATTTTACAGCTTGCAGAACGATTTTGGCCGGGGCCACTGAGCCTCATCGTCAAAAAGAATGAAATAATCCCCGATATAGTAACCAGCGGATTGCCAACAGTTGCTATCAGGATGCCGGATAACAAACTGACGCTTTCATTGTTAAATAAGATTTCTTTTCCTCTTGCAGCTCCGAGTGCCAATAAATTTGGCAGGGTAAGCCCCACCTATCCTGCTCATGTTGACAAGCAGTTAGGAAATGAAATTCAATATATTTTAGACGGAGGACCGACAAAAATCGGTATCGAATCAACAATTGTGAAATTTCATCAAAATCAACTGATGATACTTCGTAAAGGAGCTATCAGTGCTGAGGAAATTGCCGAAGCTACCGGAATGTTTCCCGTAATGGCCAATGAGCAATCTAAAGTGGAAACTGCCGGTCAGTTGAATAAGCATTATGCCACACAAACCCCTATTAAAATTATTGATTTTCATTCATTTAATAAAGAATATTTTGTGAAAAATGTCTGCTTGCTGAAGTTTAATGCATATTCAAAGGAATTCCCACATGAGCATCAACGTATTTTATCCCCCAATTCAGAACTTACAGAAGCTGCAAGGAATTTCTTTCAGTTTCTCCACGAACTTGATGAATTAAAATTCGATTTGATTTTAGCTGAACTTGTACCCGACAAAGGAATCGGAAAGGCTATTAACGACAGGATCAGAAAAGCTGCTGCTACTTTTGAGCAATAACACAAGATTGATTGATCTCGAAACTACTATTTAATGAATTGCCTGAAACAGGCGGTTCCATCTGATTTTGTTGATACCTCTTCCCTCTTTATCCCACGACATCCAGATAAACAATGCTTTACCAACAATATGATCTTCAGGAACAAAACCCCACATGCGGGAATCAGCTGAATTGTGGCGGTTGTCCCCCATCATCCAGTAATAATTCATTTTGAAAGTATAGTGGGTAATTTCTTTTCCGTTTAAGTAAAACTTACCGTCTTTCATCGTAAAGTCCGGGTTGTTTTCATAAACACGAATCGGACGTTGATAGATGGCATAATTATCTTCATTCAGTGCAATTTTATCACCCTTTTTAGGGATATAAATTGGCCCGTAATTGTCAACATTCCACTTCAATCGCTCTGAGAACGGATAAAAATTAGGATCAAAAGTTCCTTCCGGATCTATCAGAGGTTCTATCTTTTTCACATTCTGAAACTTACTGATTCTATTGGCATTTTCGATGGATAGCCACATAATATACTCCGACCCGTCACCAAGTAACGACTGATAATCAGTTATTCCTAAATCGTGTAAATGTCGTTTGCTGAATCCGGAACCATCAGTTTTGACATAATAACGATATTGACCATCGGGAGGCAGTTTTACGTGTTTTGAATTGATATAAACCTGTCTGTTTTTAATGAATAAGGTGTCTCCCGGAATGCCGATACATCTTTTTATGTAGTTTTCCTGCTTATCAACAGGCCTGAAATCCTCCATCGGATAATTAAAAACTACTACATCGTTGTTTTTTATTTTTTGAAATCCGGGTATTCTGGTATAAGGAATTTTCCACCAGGTTACGTATGATTTTGTTTTAATAACAGGCATCGTATGATGGGCAAAAGGGAAAGCGATTGGTGTCATGGGGATCCGGGGACCATAATTTACTTTGCTGACAAACAGAAAATCACCTACAAGCAATGATTTTTCCATTGAGGGTGTCGGGATGGTATAGGCTTCAATAAAAAACCAACGGATAATGGTTGCAGCAATAGCGGCAAAAATGATGGCATCGGCCCATTCCCTTGATTTACTTTTTTTTCTGCTTTCTTTAAATGCTTCATCTCCTCCTGCCCCAACATATTTGAGTTTTTTATCAAATGACAAATAAATCAATGATAAAGGTGCGAAAACAGCATACCATGTATTTTTTGAGCCATAAATACCGAAAGATTTCAGCAAGGCAATCACCATCAGCAATAACATCAGCAGGTTGACTCCCGGCACTATCAACAGGAAAATCCACCACCATGGCCTCCCTGAAAATTTAAGCATCACCAGAAGATTGTAACCAGGGACAAGCCCTTTCCAGTTTTTTTCGTTTCCAAGAGGGAACAATCTGTATAGACTTACTGATAACAGCAAATAATACAGGGCAATGAAGATGTAAAAACCGGGAGATAACATTTGATTTTATTTATTGTTGTCGAAAAGGTGTTGCATGGTGTAAATTCCTTTTTTACCAATGAGCCATTCGGTTGCAATTAATGTACCAGTGGCAAAACCAGCTCTGCTAAATGCCTCATGTTCAATAACTATTCTATCAATATCAGATTCGATGCTTACTTCATGAATGCCAACAATTTCTCCTTCTCGATGATAGTAAACCGGCAGAATTCCGGCATCAGGACGAGCGTCAGAATGATCGGGATAGGCTTTCCACTCTTTGTAGCTATCAAGTTCTCTAAGCATGGTGTTGGCTATGGTGATGGCGGTACCGCTGGGAGCATCCTTTTTGTGCTCATGATGAGCTTCTGAAATGCTTATTTTATAGGATTTGTATTGATTGACCATTTTGGCCAGCAATTCACATGCTTTTAACATAACATGAACCCCAATGCTGAAATTGGAAGCATAAAACAAGGCTCCGTTGTGTTTTTTACATTGGTTCTCAACTTCTTCAAATTCATGATACCAGCCTGTTGTACCTACTACAATGGGCTTATTGGCTTCAAAACATTTTATGATATTGTAAACTGCACTTCCGGGTGTGGTAAAATCAATCACAATATCCGCATTTTCAAATGCCTTACTGTCAAATTTAAACACAAAGTAAGGATCATAGATACCTGTAATTTCGTGTCCGCGTGAAAGGGCCATTTTCTCGATTTCTTTGCCCATTTTTCCATAACCAAAAAGAAAAATCTTCATAATTAAAATTTATAAGTGATTCCAGTTAATGCAAATAATGACCCATCAAGAGGCAATTTTATTATTTCCGTAGAAAATCCAATATCATCCATCCGGTCGAAGCTCCTGAGATGGGCGCTCACATAAGCATCAATTATGTTCAGAATATACACTCCTGTCGTAGCTATCAATGATAATTCAAGATTTCTTCTGTAATAGTCACGAAGTGATTTTAGCTGTGTAGCTTTTTCATAACGGTCTTTCGCTGTTCCATTGACCGGATCATATTTATCGATGGTCAATGGATTGTCATCAGTACGAAGAAAATATGCTTCTTTAAAATCAAGATAATTCAGGCGATTGATGTTAAAAAAATAATAACATGTACCTAAACCTGCATAAACAAAAGGAGTTTTATACCATTGTCCGTTTAAAATCTGTCCGGTTCCCGGAATAATAGCAGAGGCAATCGTTGAGGTTTTTGGATTGATTTCCTTTTTCTTCTGTATATTCTGTGCAGTTGACTGAAAGAAGATGGCTACAATAAAAAATGATAATAGGATTGCATTATTATGTCGGAAACAAATAATCAAATCATTCCCTGTTTAAAATCCTCGTAATAGACTCCAATTCTTCTTCACTGTTAAATGGTAAAATCAGTTCTCCTTTCCCCTGCTTTTTAATCTTGATTTTTATTTTTAACTGTGTTTTCTCCGATAACTCTTTTTCTAATGCAATGATTTTCTCTGGCTTTTCGGTTTTCTTTTTTTCAGGAGCCTGTGGCTTGACTTCAATTAATTCATCCTTTGACTGACGGGCTAATTCTTCTACTTCCCTCACAGAAAGATCTTCTTCAATAATAAGTTTTAACAGATGTAACTGAACTTCAGGCTCTTCAATACCAATTAAACAACGTGCATGCCCCATGCTGATTTGCTGATCGCGTATGGCTACTTGTATTTCCACCGGAAGTTTTAATAAACGAAGGTAGTTGGTTACTGTCGAGCGGTCTTTGCCGATACGTGTCGCCACATCTTCGTGTTTCAGGTTACATTCTTCGATAAGTCTTTTATAACTGATGGCTATTTCGATAGCATTCAGGTTTTCACGATGTATATTTTCAATCAACGACATCTCCAGCATGCCTTGATCGTCTGCTACCCTGATGTATGCCGGTATTTTTTCAAGTCCTGCCCTGATGGCGGCTCTAGTTCTTCTTTCCCCTGAAATGAGCTGATATTTTCCATACCCCATCTTCCTGACGGTAACCGGCTGAATAAGTCCGTGAACTTTAATAGATTCTACCAGTTCGTCAAGCTCCTTGTCATTGAAGTTTTCCCTTGGCTGAAAAGGATTGGCTTCAATATCAGAAATAGGAATTTCGGCCACACTGAACAAAGGAGGGGCATTTTTTCCTGTAATATCTGTTTCAGTATTTTCAAGCAACGCATTTAAACCTCTTCCTAATCCTTGTTTTTTTGCATTCATATCTTAAAAGTAAGTTTACTTTTTTACAAGCGGTAAATTGTTATTTGTCAGAATTTCTTTGGCAAGATTCAGATAATTCACTGATCCCCTGCCCTCATGGTCGTGAAGTAAAACAGGAACCCCAAAACCCGGTGCTTCACTTATCCTTATATTCCGGTGAATAATGGTATCAAAAACAAGTTGCTGAAAATGCATTTTAACATCTTCAACTACCTGATTGGCAAGCCTTAACCTGACATCATACATGGTCAGCAGAATGCCTTCTATTTCAAGGGCAGTATTCAGATTGTTCTGTACAATTTTAATCGTGTTAAGCAGTTTTCCAAGCCCTTCCAGGGCAAAATATTCACACTGCACAGGAATAATCACCGAATCAGCTGTTGTCAGTGCATTTGTTGTTATAATTCCTAAGGAAGGAGAACAGTCGATTAAAATGAACTCATAGTCTGATTGTATTTTTTTTAAAACCTTTTGCATCATTCTCTCCCTTTCGGGCATTCCGATTAATTCAATTTCAGCACCTACCAGATCGATGTGAGAAGGCAGAATGTACAGATTCTGAATCTGAGTCGATAAGACGGCTGTCTTTGGATTCAAATTATTGATGATACATTCATAAATTGAAGTTTTTACAGTTTTGGGATCACAACCTACTCCGGAAGTGGCATTTGCCTGCGGATCAGCATCTACTATCAGGGTTTTATATTCAAGGGCAGCCAGACTTGCAGCAAGGTTAATGGCTGTAGTGGTTTTTCCTACCCCGCCTTTCTGATTTGCAATTGCGATAATCTTTCCCATCTTATTTGTTGCCTTTTATGAATTAAATCGCTATTTCGGTCATTTTATTCTTCATGCAAATATATCGACTTAAGTTTTTTATTGAAGGCAAGTTTAACCCGCTCAGGGTGAATTGTGGATAAATAATTTAATAATTGAATATCAGCTATTTGCAGATGAATCCTCCCTTTTTGACAAAAGCTCTTCTACCTCTACTGATTCGTGATGATGTTTCTGACGCCAGTAAAAATCATTCCTTTTACTTAAGGTTGCAAAGTAAAAAAGAACGCCAAGAAAGAGCAGTTTATCAGAAAATTCAGAATCAATAGATTTGTAGAGGATAAAAGAGGCAGCCAGATGGGCCGTCAGAACAATGGCGGTAATGACAGCAAAAGTTCTTGTTATTTCAGAAGTTTTGGAAAATCCTCCCAGAAAAATAAAGATTGCCCCCAGAAAATAGACAACTGAGAGTAAGAAATACTCACTGCTTAAGTCAAAATACATGAGCCTTTTGCCATAATTCACATAAACATAAACCAGCAATGCTATTCTCAGCAGCCATTGGGCAAGGCCATAATATTTGGCTAAACCTTTTAAATCTCGTCTTAAAGCACTTAAAATACCCATAATTATTGTTTCAATTCAGTTTGAAGTAAGGTCCAAAGATAGTTAAATTAAATCTTCTTTTGATAAGTCAGAGAGTGTTTTCATCTTCCTGAACGATTTAATCCACAGGTAAATAAAAAAAGGTAACCAGACAGCAATCATTATTGCCTGCTGTGTCATCAGGAAAAAATCGTATAAACCATGAATCAGAAAAGGGATAACAAAGGCAAGAATAAAATTTGCCATTTTGTTCCCGACCTGAAAACGGGCAAAACCGAGATAAAAACCCATGAATATTCCTGTAAAGGCATGAAGGGGAATAGCCGTAAATGCCCTGACTACTCCTGTTGACATTCCACCTGAATAGACATAAAACAGATTTTCTATCATGGCAAATCCGAGTGATACAAAAACAGCATAGACAATTCCGTCAAATCGCTCATTGAAGTTTTTATTGCGCCATATTAACAGGTAAAGTGCCAGAAACTTACATGTTTCTTCAGAAAAGGAAGCTACTACAAAAGCATTGTATGCTGCAGAGCGGTACGTTTCTGTATAAGTATTGAAAGTACTGAGAAAATTTTCAATCAGAATGGCTGCCACAGCAACCAGACTTCCTGAGAAAAGACTAAGTAGTAAAAGTCCTATCGGTTCCTTTTCGTATTTATCGCGGAAATAGATATAAACCAGAATGATGAAGACAGGTGCAACTGAAATAACAAGCAGGTTCACAAACTTTTTTTTGGGGTCAAAGATAATTTTTTGCAAATGATAAACAGAAAATCCTTTTTGGCTTAAATATTGTCAGAATAGCCCGAAAAAACAAATCTATGAATCCAAACATACTGATGGATCCTATTGGACGTTTAATGGGTTTACGCTATAAATCGCATCCATGGCATGGCATTGATATAGGAAAAAACGCACCCAACACCGTTACTGCTTACATTGAAATCGTTCCAAGGGATACTGTGAAATATGAAGTCGATAAAGCAAGCGGATATTTGCGCATCGACCGTCCACAGAAATATTCCAACACCATTCCGGCCCTTTACGGGTTTATTCCTCAGACTTATTGCGGACAAAGTGTCGGCAAATTCTGCGAAGAAAAAACAGGTAAAAAAGATATAAAAGGTGATGGTGATCCGCTTGATGTTTGTGTGCTGACTGAAAATGAAGTCGTTCACGGAAATATTATTGCAGAGGTCAAACCTATTGGCGGATTCAGACTTATCGACAACGGTACAGCTGATGATAAAATTGTGGCTGTTCTGGTCAATGATGCGGTATATAATGATTATGATGACATTAAAGATTGTCCTCCGCTTGTCATCAAACGTTTGCAACATTATTTCCTTACCTATAAAGACATGCCCGGCAACAAGCGTGATTGCGAAATCACACATATTTATGGTGCTGAAGAAGCAAGAGAAATTATTTCACGTTCCATCAATGATTATCACGACAAATTCTCACTTCTGGGCACAGCCCTCTCAAACGTCTGATAACCCGCATATTTTTTCCATCCAATAGTTTACGCTGACAGCTGCATCAAGATCGGCATTTGATTTTCCCTTACCCGTCATTTCATTTACAACTGATTGAATGAAAGGATGTTGTATGTTTTCCGGGAAATCTTCCGTATGTGTTAATTCCTTCCCGTTCTTGGTTATTTTAATTACTGATTTAGAAAAAGTTGAAAATTCAATAACGCCTTTTTCAAATTCTGCAGAAAACTGATCAGTTTTTTCCGCTTCAGAAGATGTAAAATACCATATTCCATTCCCTTTGACATTTCCTTCAAGAAGAAATTCAGCTTCAACGTAATCCGGAACACCATACAGTCTGTTTCTGTTCTCTGCTATCCCTCCGGCATCAGTAATTTTACCAAATAAAAATAAAATCAGGTCAATCTGATGAGGGGCTAAATCGTAAAAATAGCCCATTCCACCAATTTCAGGAATTAATCTCCATGGTAAGTTTTCTGTATTAAAATCTTCTTTTCGTGGTGGTTGAACCAATTGAATTGAAAAGCTTTTCAAATTACCTAATTCTCCCGATTCTATTATTTTTTTTATGTAGAGAAAATAAGGAAGTCCTCTTCTGTAATAAGCCACAAACAACTGGCTTCCTGATTGTTTTGCCACACTGGACATACGGAGTGCATCCCTGTAGTGTAATGACATTGGTTTTTCGACATATACAGCTTTTCCTGCTTCCAAAGCTTTAATGGAGTAAAAAGCATGAGAATCCGGTGGTGTTGCGATATAAACAGCGGATATATGTTCGTTGGCAATTAGTTCTTCAAAAGTGTTAAAAACATGAGGAATTCCGAGCCTTTCGGCACAATGTTCCGCTTTTTCAGTATTCCTTGAAAAGATGGCAAAAAGCTGTGAATCCTTTACTTTATTGAATGCAGGTGCACTCTTGTGCAGTGTTACATTTCCGCATCCAACCATTCCCCATCTGATCATTTTTTTCAGATGACATTATCAAATTCTTCCCAATTTCCGCTTTCATGCGGATTTTTAAAAACCCAGTAGAGAGCAAGACCTAAAATAATGACTTTTATTATCAGCTTTAGTGATTGCCTGCCAGGCATCAGGTTAATTCCCCAAAAGATAAAAAGCAGAGGCCAGAGTTGAAGAAGGTCGTGCCAATGAAACTGAATAACATTCATATTATCAAGCAATAACAACACACCTATTGTTAACAGAAAGATTCCCCAGAAAGCCCCTTTTGAATTATTTTCATTCATGATGATTAGTTTTTTGAAGACTGAACAAAATAACAACTACACCAGCGAGTATTAATATGACAGGCCAGTATCTGTGTAAGGAGACCATCCGGAACAATCTCTCAAAAACAAAGAATAACCCGATCAAAATCAGTATTATGCCAAGAATAATGTTTGTGTTTCCCTGTTTTGATTCTGATGAAAATTCCGGTTCATTCCTGACTTCCTGATATTCAGGGGTATAAATGGTATTCTCAGGAATAATTATCCACAATACCAGATACGCAATCAATCCTCCGCCTCCAAGTATCATGGCTAAAATGAATAAAACCCTGATCAGACTGACATCAATTTCAAAATAATCTGAAAGGCCGGAACAAACGCCTCCCAGCATGCCATCTCTTTTGTTGCGATAAAGTTTTCTCGTTCTCATTTTAAATTTTCTTAATCATTTGTTATTGAATATTTTACACTTAAAACAGGATAGTTGCTTCTGTTCACCAGCTTTTCAGCAATACTTTCATTAAAAATCTGATAGAGCTGTGAACGCCCTTCCGTGATCAGGGCTATGAGTGAGGGTTTCAGCCTTTCGGCAAAATCATTTATCCCCTCATGAATACTTGAATGATTGATAATGTTGATGTTATAGTTTTTTAAGCCCAAAGCCCTTACAAAGTTCTCCGCTTTTTCCAGACTTTCGTATGTCGTTTCAAACTCTTCCCTTGTAATTACCTTTAAAAGATGAATTTTAGTCTGATAAATTCTGAACAGTTTATTGAATTTTTCAAAAGACATAATGGACGATTCTCCGAAATCGGTTGCAAGCAAAACATTATTAATATTCACTTTTTGAACCGGATGTTTAATGGTCAATACAGGACATTCCGACATTCGCACCACCTTCTGGGTATTGCTTCCGATAAAGAACTCCCTGAAACCTGAAGCCCCGTGTGAGCCCATGACAATCAGGTCAATCTGGTTTTCTTCCGCAAAGTTGATAATGGTCTGGTAAACATTCTCAAACAGAATGACTTCCATGGCATTTACATCCCGTAAAAAAGGCATCTTCAACAATCCGGCAAAGTTTCTACGAATCAATTGAAGTGTTTCGGAACCTCCGGGAATTTGTTCAATCACTTCAAGTTTATCAGAGAGATATGCAGGTAACGAAACGATGTGAAGCAGAAACAGTTTTCCATCACTTTTCCGTGCTATAGAAGCCGCAGCCTTTACTGCATTCACAGAGCATTCTGAAAAATCAACCGGCACCAATATTCTCATTTGGCTTTTGCTTTTAGATATGATACGTCAATAATGCCTTCAAAGTTACTTTGAATTTTTAATTGCTGAGGGAAGTAATGTATTTTTTACTAAAACCAGATCAGGTTCAATACTCAGTATCTTTCTGTAAATTTCCACGGCTGTTCTGTAATCTCCCATGTTTTCATAAACAGTTGCCAGATTGATATAGGTGTTCAGATATATCCATGTTCGTATCTTCCCATATTTTTCTAACAAGGTCAATGCTTTTTGATAATACCTGATAGCTTCCGGCTTAGAGCCGCCAAATACAGGAGGCATATGATATTCAACATTCGCTTTTTCAATATAACCATAGGGGCTCTCTTTATCAAGTTCTATTGCTTTGTTGATCAGTTCAACGCTTCTGGGACCAAGGTATATAGCTTTATATGGGGCAATACTCATTCTGAATCCATAATAGGCACCCCTTAAAGCATGTATTTCAGACCACCCGGGATATTTTTTAATTAAATAATCCAGATAAGATTCTCCTTTTTCTATATAATTCATGGCCTTTGACGGATTCCCTTCTGAAATGAAGAAACCAATATATCCATAATACGCATGCGTCATTTCAAAGAGCAATCTGTCACTCTTTTTTTCCATATACGATTTTTCCATTTCCCTGATGGTTTTCTGCCATTCATCCATCTTGCTGTAAACGTAAGCATTATAAAGCTTTTCTGTGTATGTCTGGCTCTTTGATTCATCGGAGAATCCAAGTAAAAGGATGACAGTTAATAATAATCCCGCTGCTTTCATAAACTCTTTTGAAGTTAACAATTAAAATGCCTGATTGTTTCAGATTCACAAATGTTTTTGCTGTTGAACAAAATAAATGCTTCAGCTGTTAGTTATTTAAACGCTTTAGATTAATTTTAAATAATTTTGCTCCGAACTTTAAACTTTCAAAAATGAATCAGATTATTTCAGGCTTTTCAAAACTCAGCAAAGATGATAAGATAAAACTGGTAACCTCGAAGCTTTCCGACCCCTCATCTGCTGAGAACCTATTAAAATCCTACTGGCACAGATATCCGGAGGTTCAGAAGCTTTTGGATGAATTCAGCGAAAACACTTTGACCAATTATTTTATCCCTTATGGCGTAGCTCCTAACTTTCTGATAAATGGAAAATTCTATTTTGTCCCCATGGTCATTGAAGAAAGTTCGGTAATTGCCGCTGCGGCCAATGCTGCCAAGTATTGGGCTTCACGCGGAGGATTTCATGCTCAGATTATATCATCTGTCAAAATAGGACAGGTTCATTTTATCTGGAAAGGTGATTACAATAAGCTAAATTCGGTATTTAATGAATTGAAATTCAGGCTAAAAGATGAAACCCAGCACATCACGGCCAATATGATAAAAAGAGGAGGCGGTATTCTTGATATACAGCTGGTGGATATGCGTCACGAAATTGAAGACTATTTCCAGTTAAAAGCTACTTTTGAAACGGTAGATTCGATGGGTGCCAACTTTATTAATTCCTGCCTCGAAGACTTTGCCCAGATTTTAAAGGATTTCATTGCCAATCATCCAGCTTTTGATGAAAATGAACGGGATTGCAGAATTATCATGTCTATTTTATCAAACTACACACCTGAATGCCTTGTCAAATGCTGGGTAGAATGTGATTTGCCTGAACTGGGCATGTTTGAAGATGGAGACACACCTGAATCATTTACCTGGAAATTTGAAAGAGCCATTCGCATTGCACAGGTCGATGTCAACAGGGCTGTTACCCACAATAAAGGTATTTTCAATGGAATTGACGCTGTGGTTATTGCTACCGGCAACGACTTTCGTGCTGTCGAAGCCTGCGGACATGCCTATGCCTCAAGAGATGGAAAATACAGAAGTCTGACTACTTTCAGCCGCACCAACAACAGATTCTACTACTGTCTTACCATTCCTATGGCTCTTGGTACCGTTGGCGGACTGACTTCCCTCCATCCTTTGTCGAAATTTTCACTTGAATTACTGGGTAATCCTTCAGCTAAAGAACTCATCATGATTGCTGCTGCTGCCGGATTGGCAAATAACTTCGGAGCTGTTACCACTTTGGTCACAAAAGGAATTCAGAAAGGGCACATGAAGATGCACCTGCTCAATATTCTAAATCATTTTGAAGCAACTGAAGAAGAAAAAAATAAAGCCATTGAATATTTCAAAACCCGGAAAGTATCCTTTAATGCAGTGAGACAACTGTTGAATGAAATCAGGGATAACAGGGCATAATAGATCTTTCTCTTCCCATGGCAAACTGCTTCTGACAGGGGAATATCTTGTACTTCACGGAGCCGATGCTTTTGCAATTCCTTTGAAAAAAGGCCAGAGATTAATTATTTCGGAATCTCAGTCAGATGACAGTATCTTGCAATGGGAAAGCCTTGAAGGTGAAGTGAAATGGTTTTCAGCCTCATTCAGTACAACAGATTTCAGTATAATTCAGACAAATTCTTTCCCAATAGCCAAAAGGCTATCCGGAATTTTAACTGCCGCCAGAGAACTGAGTCCCTCTTTTCTGACTAATTCCAATAAAACTGAAGCCCAATCAATCCTCGAATTTAACAGGGAATGGGGTTTGGGATCAAGTAGTACACTAATTTCAAATATTGCGTTTTGGGCTAATATTAATCCCTTTCAACTACTTGACATGACTTTAGGGGGTTCGGGTTATGATGTGGCCTGTGCCAGAAGCTCCTCAGCCTTGATTTACAACTTAAACAAAAGAAATTCAATCAAATACATCGATTTTAAACCGGATTTCCGCAACCACCTGACATTTGCCTATCTTGGACATAAACAAAATACAGCCAGAGAGATAAAAAATATTTCAGTCAAACCCCCGGATGAAAAACAAATCTCTCAGATATCTGATATCAGCAGGAATATTGCCTTATCCAAAAGTCTTGACGATTTTATTTCATGCCTGAAAGAAAACGATTCAATAGTTTCGTCTTATCTGCAAAGGTCAACTCTCCATGCTGCAGAATTCAGTGATTTTATTGGCTATATTAAAAACATGGGTGCATGGGGTGGCGATTTTATTCTGGCTGCCAGCCCTGAAAGTCAGGATTATGTAAACCACTATCTTGATGCTAAAGGAATAGGTGTCAGGTTTTCATACGATGAATTGGCTTTGTCTCCTACTTCCTGATGTATTTATCGCATTTTTTAAGCAGGATTTCCTTTTTAATCGGTTTTGTGATAAAGTCATTGCAACCTGCTTCGAAAACCTGATGTTTGTTATTATCATAAATATAGGCTGATTGTGCAATAATGGGTAAATCAGGACGAAATTTCCGTATTTCACGGGTAGCCTCGTAACCATCTATTCCGGGTAACCTGATGTCCATTAAAACCAGATCAATTTCCGGATGTTCTCTGCATATTTCTATCGCTGTTTCTCCATCCATAGCCCACATCACATTGCAATTTGTGCGCTTTAAAATGCTGTCAATCAACAGATGATTTGTTTCAATATCTTCAACAATTAAAACCAACTTGTCATACCAATCAAATTCAAGTTTTCTGTCAACCATTTGATTAGTTTTTTTTCTTCATGTATTTGTCGATCATTTTGAGCATTTTTTCCCGCTGCAGGGGCTTGGTAAGCAAATCATCGCACCCGACATCGGTAACTTTATATTTTTCCTCTTCCATCACATAGGCTGTCTGGGCAATTATCGGCACCGACTGATTGAATTCCCGTATTTTTTTTGTTGCCTCATAACCATCCATTTTGGGCAGCCTGATGTCCATCAGTATCAGGTCTATATCTGGATTTTCCTGTGCCAGTTCCACTGCTTTTTCTCCATCCATTGCCCAAAGCAATCTGGCACTTGTTGGCCTGAGTATCAGATCTATCAGCATGTGGTTGCTTTTTTCATCTTCCACTACGAGTATCTTTTTGTCAAACCACTTAAATTTTCGCTTTGAATCTGATTTCTTTTTTTTCCATGTCCCTTTTGTAATTTTTTCAACCATAGCTTTTTTTTAAAAAAAAATGGGTTTCTTCAGTTCTGCATGCAATTAATTACAAGTGTAAAAATACGGTTTTTTAGTATTTTAAATAACACATGAATTTTTTTTGTTTTGTTGTTAATTTGCCATGAAACAATTTACTGCTTTTTATTGTTTATTAAACATATAGCCAATTTCTTTGATAATGACAATTAGTGAAAAATCAGGAACAACTTTCTGGCAATGTCCATCTAATATTGCTTTGATCAAATATTGGGGAAAATATCCCGGTCAACTTCCGGCTAATCCTTCCCTGAGCATGACGTTAAATACCTCCGTAACAAAGATGAAAATAGACTATGAATTTGATTCCCGACTTGATTCCCCTGAAATATCTTTACTTTTCAACCATCAGGCTGCTCCTCGCTTTGAAGAGCGTATCATAAAATACCTTCCTTCCATCTTTGATATTTTGCCTGCGATACGTCATTGCCGTTTACATATTCTTACCGAAAATACTTTCCCGCATTCTGCCGGAATTGCTTCCTCTGCCTCCGGTATGGGTGCTCTCGCATTAAATCTTTATGAGATTAATGCTAATATCACAGGAATTTCTGAACCGGAAGCAGATAAATGGAAAAAGATTTCAGAACTGGCACGATTAGCTTCAGGAAGTGCCTCGCGTTCAATCTATGGCGAATGGGTTACATGGGGAAAAATCGATCGTTTACCTGAAACTTCAGATTTATATGCTTCCCCGTTAAATACCGGTATTCATTCTGAATTCCTTTCACTCAGGGATTTTATCATCATTGTTGACAAAACTGAGAAAAAAGTTTCCAGCAGTGCCGGACATGCCCTGATGAATAATCATCCTTATGCTGCCTGCCGCTATGCTTCAGCAAGAAAAAATATTTCTGATTTAATTGACATATTGGCTGCCGGTGATGTTGAACAATTCATACAAATTGTTGAAAATGAAGCATTAACACTACATGCACTCATGATGCAATCGACACCTTCCTACCTGTTGCTTAAACCTGATACACTCCGGATTATCGAACTTATTCAGGATTTTCGTGAACAAAATAAAATCCCTCTTTGTTTTACGCTCGATGCTGGTCCAAACATTCATTTGTTATTTCATGAAAATGTTGAAAAGAAAGTTATGGTGTTATTGAAAGAAATATCAGACCTTTGCAGCAAAATTGAAATACTGAAGGATGGCATTGGACAAGGTCCTCAAACGTTATCAAAATCTTAAAATGGAAAAATCCGAAAGAGAATTTTTTGCGAAAATCCTGCTTTTTGGCGAGTACGGGGTCATTTGTAATTCCATGGGATTAAGCATTCCCTATCTTGAATTCAAAGGAAAACTGACTTTCTTCAATGAAAAATCCGGAGTATCTGCCGAATTTGCCCAAAAATCAAACAAATCCATCCGCCAGTTTTTCAAATACCTTTCAAATCTTGCCGAAAAAAACGAGTTGAAAACAAGACTAAATTTCGAAGAATTCAGCAAAGAACTCGACCGGAATATTTTCTTTGATTCCAACATTCCTCAGGGTTTTGGTATCGGCAGTTCAGGTGCGTTGGTTGCCGCCATTTACGACAGATATGCCATCGATAAAATTCCTGCTGAAAAAAAACACACCAAACGGGAATTAAGAAAACTAAAGGATATTTTTGCACAGATGGAGTCTTTCTTTCATGGAAAAAGCAGTGGCCTCGACCCTATCAACTGTTACCTGAACAAACCCCTCCTGATTGAAAATATTTCAACCATTTCCGAAATAGGCTTAAATAAAATTGCTACTGAAGAAAAAAGCGGTATTTTCCTGATTGATACCGGCACTGTCGGAAACACCGGACCTCTGGTCAATTATTTCCTCGAACAATGTAAAGATGATAAATTTTATTCCTCTCTTCAGCAGGAAATGATTCCGGCTAATAATAAATGCATTAAATCATATATTAAAGGTGAGCTTTACGATTTTTATGTTCATGTCAAAGCTCTTTCAAAATTTTTACTTCATCATTTCGGGCCTATGATTCCCGATCCTTTTATTGAAGTCTGGAAAAAAGGCCTTGAAACCAGTGCTTATTATCTGAAATTATGTGGTTCCGGTGGTGGTGGCTATTTACTGGGTTTTGCCCGTGACCTCGAATATGCCAAGGAAGAACTCGAAAAACTTCAGGTTAAAATCATCCCTGTTGCAGTAACCTCTAAATGAATTAAAGATGAATCTTTTTTCCATCAATACCGGTTATTTTAAACTGGATGGCGGAGCCATGTTTGGCGTTGTACCAAAAGTCATCTGGCAAAAAACAAATCCTGCCGATGAAAATAACCTTTGCAGCTGGGCAATGCGGAGCCTTCTGGTCGAATCCGGTAACAGATTGATCCTTATTGACAATGGTATTGGCAACAAACAAAAAGAATCTTTTTTCGCTCATTTTTACCTCCATGGAAACGATTCACTTGAGAAATCCCTTAAAAAATATGGCTTTACTCCGGATGATATTACTGACAATGTACTCACCCACCTGCATTTCGACCATGCCGGAGGCGGAATCATCAGAGATAATGAAACCGGACAACTAAAGCCACTTTTTAAAAACGCTACTTACTGGACCAGCAAAAGACAATGGGAAAACGCCATCCATCCGAATGATCGCGAAAAAGCATCCTATTTTGAAGAAAACCTACTCCCCATGCAGGAGGCAGGACAACTGAAATTTATTGAAAATGAAGGACAACTGTTCCCAGGTTTTGATGTCAGAATTTATGATGGCCATACTCCGGGACAGGTCATACCTTTTATCACTTATAAAGACACCAAAGTAATTTTTGCAGCCGATTTACTACCTTCAACCGGTCATATCCCGCTTCCTTACATTATGAGTTACGACATGCAGCCCATTGTTACCCTCGAAGAAAAAAAGAAATTTCTTGAAGAATGTGCTGATAATCAATATGTAATTTTCTTTCAACACGACTATTACAATGAATGTTGTACGGTCAGACATACGCCCAAAGGCGTCAGGCTTGACCGTGTTTTCAGTCTGGAAGAATTCTGCAGAAACTGAATATTTTTATCTTCTCTCCCGTTTTTAAAATTTTGGTTCGATATTTGAAGAATTACTTTCACTTGAGAATAATTCTTACCTATGAATACTTATTCTTACGAAGAAATCATTGAACTGTTCAGGAATCTGGGAATCAGGACGACCCCACAGAGATTGAGCATTTACCAGCTTTTGTGTTACTCCAAAAGCCATCTGACAGCAGAGCAGATTTATCAATCGCTGGCGGATAAAATACCCGGATTATCGCTGGGAACAGTTTACAAAACACTTGACACGCTGGTAGAAAAAGGCCTTGTCAGAAGATTAAAAGGTACTGATGATTCCGTACATTTTGATGCAGATTTGGATTCTCATTATCACCTCTTTTGTGAAAAAACAGACAAGATAATGGATTACAATGATTCAGAGCTAAAACAAATACTTGATAAATACTTTGAATCAAAGCAGATAGACGGATTCAAAATAAAGGAAATACAATTAAACATTATAGGTGAAACAATTTAAACTTTTAAAAAGGAGATTATTATGTCATTAGTAGGAAAACCAGCACCAAAATTTGTTGCAGATGCAGTCATTAATGGTGGTGAATTTGATGATCAGTTTACACTCGAGCAGTATATCGGGAACAAATACGTTGTTTTCTTTTTCTATCCGCTCGATTTTACATTTGTATGCCCGACAGAAATTCTGGCATTTCAAAAAGCACTTCCGGAGTTTGAAAAACGCGATGCAGTTGTAGTCGGATGCTCCGTTGACTCCAAATACAGTCATTGGGCATGGCTCAATACTCCGGTTGAAAAAGGTGGTATTCAGGGAGTTAAATATCCTCTGGTTTCCGACCTTTCCAAAACTATTTCAATGAATTATGGTGTTTTGGCCGGAGAATATACAGCTGACGAAGAAGGGAACTGGTCGTTTGATGGTGCCCCTCAGGCCTTCCGCGGTTTGTTTCTGATTGACAAGAATGGTGTGGTTCAGCATGAACTCATCAATCACTTCGGTCTTGGCCGCAGTACTGCAGAAGCCCTTCGTATGCTGGACGCTTTGCGCCATCTTGAACAATACGGAGAAGTTTGCCCTGCCGACTGGCACGAAGGCGAAGAAGCCATGAAAGCCAATGCAGAAGGTGTAGCCAACTATTTGTCGAAACACAAGTAAAATATTTCACATTTTTACAAGCCCTGATACTTTATTATCAGGGCTTTTTTTATGTTTGTCAGCGAAAATTTAAGCTCTAAAATAAACCATTTCAGCTTTTCTACTTGGAGAAAGAGATTTTTATAGAATACTGGAAAGTCAGCAAATCTTTCAGAGATATCAAAGCGGTCAACGAACTTTCTTTTACCATCTTTAAAGGAGATATTTACGGTTTTTTAGGCCCCAATGGTTCAGGCAAAAGTACTTCTATCAGAATGTTGCTTTCCCTCATTTCCCCTGACAGCGGCACCATCAGGCTATTCGGAAAAGACCTTTCTTTTCACAGGTATCAGACACTCAGCAGAATAGGTGCATTGATTGAAAAACCTGATTTTTACAAATATCTCTCCGCCCGAAAAAATCTTGAAATTCTGGCCAGAATATCAAAAGTTAAAAACATTTCCCGAAAGGTTGATGAAGTGTTAGACCTTGTTGGCCTGCTTCCAAGAGCAGACAGTAAAGTGAAAACCTTCAGCCAGGGAATGAAACAGCGGCTTGGCATTGCCCAGACCCTTCTACACGACCCCGATCTCATTATCCTTGATGAACCGGCAAACGGTCTTGATCCTCAGGGACATAAGGAAATACGAATGTTGATCAATACACTTACCACCGAAAAGAAAATCACCTTGCTGATGTCGAGTCATCTGCTGAATGAAATAGAGGAAAGCTGCAACCGGATGATAATTATTAACAAAGGTTCAAAAGTAGTGGAGGGTGAAGTAAAGTCGCTGCTGAATACAGAAGAAATGAATGTAGAGTTCTCGTTGGATGATGTTACCAAAGCAATGTCAGCAATCAGTCAGACGCAATGGAGCAATTACTTTTACTATACAGAAGGAAGTTCTTTGTTTTTTAAAATGAATCAAAAGGAAATACCGGAATTAGCTACATTTTTCATACAGAACGGGTTAAAAATTTTCTCCATAAAGCCATTACGCACACTTGAAGAATATTTTATAAAACTAACGACAGATGACAGAGCTGGTTAAGATAGAGCTGTTTAAGATATTCAGCAGGGGAAGAACTTACATTGGCATAGGAGCCATTGTGGTGATTGTACTCGCTATCATCACAGGGGTTTATCTGGAAGGCCAGACAGCAATGGACTTTGTTTTTCAGAGTCTGAAAGAGAATTTTATTTTTCAGGGGAACCTGATAAATGCTTACTTTATTACACATCTGGTACTCAACACTTTATGGATTCACGTTCCTATTCTTGTAGCCCTGGTTACTGGTGATCTGATTGCAGGAGAAGCCAACAGCGGCACTTTCAGACTGATTCTGACACGTCCTGTCAGCCGGACAAAATTACTGGCTGCCAAATTTTTTGCAGGCTGGATTTATACCATTTCTCTCGTGTTACTGATGGCTGTTCTTAGTCTTGGGTTGGGGATCATTGTTTTCGGAAAGGGTGATTTAATCGTTTTTAAAGGCACTATCAATATTTTTGAAGAAAATGATATTCTTTGGCGATTTGCTGCAGCATTCGGTTACGGAATCATCACCATGACAGCAGTCGCCTCTTTTTCATTTTTGCTTTCTGCTTTTGCTGAAAATTCGATTGGACCTATTATAGGCTCTATTGCCATCATCATTGCCATTACTATCATTACTACTGTTGGTAATACCCTGACAAAACCCATAAATCCTTACCTTTTCACCACCTATCTTCCAGCATGGCAGTTCTTTTTCGACTTTGAACCGAATTATGCTAAAATTTTTCATGCCATTAAAGTTGAATTAATTTATTCGGCTGTTTTTTTGTTAATAGCAATTGTTTATTTCAGAAAAAAAGACATTTTAAGTTAAATGAAATCAATAGCTGTAATAATTATCCTGCTTAATTTTTTCATCTTGAGCCCTGTCTATCCGCAGAAAGATGCAGGAAAAATCCTGAAAGCAGTCAGCGAAAAACTTTCAAAAATAGAGAACTATACGGCTGATGTTCTGGTTAAAATTGACGTTGAAACCATAAAAATCAAGGACCGAAAGGCAAAGGTCATTTTCAGGAAGCCTGACAAATTTGAATTCAAATCGGATGGATTTATCCTGCTGCCTAAAAACAGCGGGCAGGGTGATTTTTTAAAACTCCTCAATCAACAGTCAACCGCCCTGTATGTAAGTGAAGAAATCATCAATAAAATTAAAACTTCCCTGGTGAAAATTATTCCCACCGACCCGGGTAGTGATGTTATTCTGGCTGAACTATGGGTAGATGTCGCCCGATCACTGGTAGTAAAAATGAAGACCTACACAAAACAAAACGGCTCTTATACCGTTAATTTCTTTTACGCCATGCATCCATTTGATTTGCCCGATAAAATAGTAGTGGAATTTGATCTGAAAGGAATCAAACTCCCTGCAAAACTCTCAGGTGATCTTGAAGACTTGAGTAAACATGTCAGCAAGGGCAATACAAAAGGCAAGGTAACTCTTTATTATTCAAACTATGTTGTGAATAAATAAAACACGATGTTAAGACATACTTTCTTTTTGATTTTACTTACTCTGTCTTCCGTATTAAAGGCACAGGAGGTGAGGTTTGTCAGTGTGAAAGTCAATCAATACGGACAGCTCTCCGAATGCAGGTTTAAAGTTTCCGGTATTTCAGATACGCTGTATCTGATTGTAAATGAATCAGGCAAACTTACAGGCATTGAAGGGAACTACTCATACAATACAATGAATATCAATTACTTTGATCGCTATGCCAACGATGAGGAAAAAGGGAAAATCAGCCAAATCAATAACAATGATTTTACCTATTACTCCTACCTTGAACCGAAAGAAAAAGAAGGTGAAATTGCCGGTATTGGGAAAATAAAATTGGATTATTATACGGCAGACCCCGATAAAGCCGGAAAAATCAGAATGATCGGTCAACTGGTATTGAATTACTATACCCGTCAGAATGATCCTGCTTTAAGCGGAAAAATATCGAAAGCAGGTGATGTATTTTTTGATTACTTCTCAAGTGTGTCTGACCTGGAATTAAAAGGAAAAGTTTTAAAAATCGGAGATTATTCCTTTGAATATTATTCCCAGTATGACGATCCGCTGAAAGCCGGAAGAATTAAATCGGTTAAGGGTGAAGACAAGCGTTTTGAATTGATTTTAGTCTTTTAACTCCCCTTTGTTTTATCCCGGTTATTTTTTGAAAAATTACGACACACGGGTTACAGCATATCAGAAGCCATCATTAAAAACGTAAGAAACAATAATCGTAAACATTCTGACTCCTGAAGATTTATCAGAAAGTCAAATAATGACAAATTTAGATACAGGCATTATTATCAACCGAAAATACCGGCTCAACCCAAACTACCGACAGCTTTTTCGACTTCTTCAAGGATTTCACATGATTTAACCAACTCTTTCATGCGGGTATGGTCAGGATAGAGGGGACGGTCGATATCAAGAAAATCAACGTATTTTCTGATAACTTCCTTAGCTTTTTTAGTTCCGGTACCGAACTCAAAGTTTCTGAAATCGAGTGCCTGAGCAGCAGCCATAAATTCAATACCCAGAATTCCATAGGCATTGTCGAGAATCTGAAAGTTTTTAATGGCAGTATTCATACCCATAGAGACAAAATCTTCCTGATCGGCAGCAGCCGGAATACTCTGAATACTTGCCGGCATCGATAAAATTCGTTGTTCGACAATTTGCATGTCGGCAGTATATTGACTGAGCATAAGTCCGCTGAACATGCCTGCACCTTTTGTTAAAAATGCAGGTAAGCCGACACTCAGAGCCGGATTGTTGAGCCTGTTCATTCTACGTTCCGACAAAACGGAAACCATAGTCACAGCAGTTCCTATCATATCGAGCGGCAAAGAAACGGGTGATCCCTGAAAATTTGCACCTGATAAGGAAAGATTATCTTCAGGAACAAAAATAGGATTGTCTCCTACCCCGTTCAGTTCAATTTCTACCTGTTCGCGTGCCCATTTGACAGCATCGTGGGCTGCTCCGATTACCTGTGGAGTTGAACGCATGGAATAAGCATCCTGAACCTTATTTTTAAGCTTTTTATTGGCTAAATCGCCTCCAGCCAGTACTTTCATAATGGCAGCCGCACTACGAACAGCTCCGGGGAAGCCTCTTAATTCATGAATTCTTGGGTGATAAGGAGAAAGGTTGGCCATCAGGGCTTCGAGCGACATGGCAGCAGCTATTTCAGCCTGTTTGAGCCAGTTTTGAACATCATAAAGGAATAAGGCACTCATAGCTGTCAGCAGGTTTGATCCGTTGATAGCTGAAAGTCCGTCACGTGCTTTCAGACCCGGAACAGGAATTCCTGCTCTGTCCATTGCTTCCTTGCCGTCAAGCAGCTCGCCTTTGTAGTATGCTTTACCTTCTCCAAGCAATAATAAAGCAATCTGGGACATCGGGGCAAGATCACCACAGGCTCCTACACTACCCTTTTGGCAAACATAAGGTGTAACCCCTTTATTAAGCATTTCGACAAAGGTTTCGGCAATCACAGGTCTGTTGCCGCTGTTTCCTTTAATCAAAACGTTAATACGTCCCAGCATGGCTGCGCGGACATATTCAACAGGTGCAGGATCTCCTATACCAGCTGCATGATTGTATATCAGATATCGCTGAAAGTCTTCTATTTGTTCATCACTCAAAACGACTTCTGAAAATTCGCCAATGCCGGTATTTACACCGTACATGATTTCATGGGCAACAATTTTTTTCTCCAGCATTGCCCTGCAAGCTTTCATTTTTTCAAAACAGTCTGGATGAATCTCAACTTTTTCATTATGGCGGGCAACTTTTACTACATCTTCAATCTTAAGATTTTTACCGGTTAATATCAGTGTCATGTTTTTTTATTTTAAACAGTTTAAAAACTCAATTATCAAGGCCTCAAATCTAAGTATTTTTGGAAATGTGCAAATTCATGAATGACAAAATGTATTTAATCCAAAATCTATATTGAATTAACCATGCGTTTTCCGAAATAAAACCTTATCTTTTGATTACCTTAATAGAATTTGATTCATGTTATTGTTGACCTTATTACCTTATTGTGTTTATTTTTGAGGAAAAATAAATAAGATGAAAATAGAGTACAATAATTTATACATTCATTTTGTTTTTACCACTTTTCAAAGATTACCTTTTATCAAAGAAGCAAACAGGGAAAGAATTGAAAAATACATTACGGGGATTGTAAACAACAATTTTTCTAAACTCTATGCAATTTATGCAAACCCGGAGCATATCCATTTTCTCGTTTCTAAATCTCCTGAATTTTCAGAACAGAAATTTGCAAGCATTGTTGCTGAAAGTTCTCAAAAATTTATCATTGAAAATAAACTGGCAGATAGTAAGTTCAGATGGCAGCAGACCGCATCTGCTTTTTCAGTATCTAAAAAAGATGTTGACAGGGTATGTCATTACATATTAAGACAACCTGAACATCACAAAAAAGTCAGTTTTGAAAAAGAATACCGGGATTTCATTAAATACTATCAGCAAAAACTGATAAAATAAGCTAATAAGGTCGTTTCATTGCTGAATTGAGTTCTACTAAGGTATCAAACAGATAACAAGGTTTTTTAACCCCTCCCCAATCAGAAGTGAACAAATAGTGGATTAATCCAATTTTAATCAGAGAAGAACCTTATCTTTTGATAACCTTAATAGAATTTGATTCATGTTATTGTTGACCTTATTACCTTATTGTGTTTATTTTTGAGGAAAAATAAATAAGATGAAAATAGAGTACAATAATTTATACATCCATTTTGTTTTTACCACTTTTCAAAGATTCCCTTTTATCAAAGAAGCAAACAGGGAAAGAATTGAAAAATACATTACGGGGATTGTAAACAACAATTTTTCTAAACTCTATGCAATTTATGCAAACCCGGAGCATATCCATTTTCTCGTTTCTAAATCTCCTGAATTTTCAGAACAGAAATTTGCAAGCATTGTTGCTGAAAGTTCTCAAAAATTTATCATTGAAAATAAACTGGCAGATAGTAAGTTCAGATGGCAGCAGACCGCATCTGCTTTTTCAGTATCTAAAAAAGATGTTGACAGGGTATGTCATTACATATTAAGACAACCTGAACATCACAAAAAAGTCAGTTTTGAAAAAGAATACCGGGATTTCATCAAATACTATCAGCAAAAACTGATAAAATAAGCTAATAAGGTCGTTTTATTGCTGAATTGAGTTCTACTAAGGTATCAATCGATTAATAAGGTTTTTTAACCCCTCCCCAATCAGAAGTGAACAAACAGTTGATTAACCCCCTGTTAATCAGAGAAGAACCTTATCTTTTGATTACCTTAATAGAATTTGATTCATGTTATTGTTGACCTTATTACCTTATTGTGTTTATTTTTGAGGAAAAATAAAAAAGGCTGCCAATAATGACAGCCCGTATTCAGGAATCAAAAACAAAAACTATTTTTCAATAGGGATAACGCTCAGTAAAACAAGATTGTTGATGTCAGAATAATCGTACTGATATAAGCCTGTATTACCGATAAGCATCAATACCTTGTTAAAAGGAATCACATCGAAAGCATGCAAGTCGGAAAATTGTTTGATTAAATTCTCATCAATGTGAAGCGGATCAGTAGCATCATAAACTTTCAGCCCTGCAGTTCCATCACAGACAAACAATACATTTCCGTCAATACCCAGCCCGTAAGGATTTACAAGCTCATAATCTTTCACCAGATACGGGTTATAAATATCTTTTATGCTGATCACATTGAGCTGGTCTTTCAGGTTGCCGCAACCGCTTCCAGAGCGTAAGGTAACATAAGCATAATCACCTTGAACCACCACCGGATCGCAGGAAGTAATATGAGAAAACTCAGATAAATATTTGGGATTGGCCGGATTACTCAGTTCATAAACCAACATCCCTGTGGTAGAGCCGATAAACATTTTCTGGTTGTAAATAAAAAGTGTTTCAATAATTCTGGTAGTTCCGACTGTTGAACCTTTTACAGGATCAGATGTATTTGCAATATTAAAAACAGTAATTTCACGATTGTTGATGGTATAGAGATAATTGTCGTAAATCTGGAACCGTGCCATTGAGCCTGCAATTCCAACAGCATTAGGGACAAAATAAGTAGTTCGTTCGCCTGAACCGCTTTCAGCAGCATCCATTAAAATACCGCCTTTACCATACCAGTAAAATTCATTATTAAGTTCCTGTTTAACTGTAATCTTTTCAATTTTCCATCCGACTACAACGCCTTTTTCTTCGTCAATGGGTGCAACAGGATATTTTGAATCAAAGGGAGGGAGAGAACGGGGAAACACATTCTCAACACGTTTTTTAATAACAATTTTATTCAGATCAGAAATATCGATGGCAACCAGATCCATATAACTATCTGCATACAGAATATTTCCTTTGATGGCAATATCTACATTGCCCGGAATATTGATAAATGCAATATTCTGAGGATTGGAGGGATTGGAATTGTCGATGACATGAATACCTTTAAACGATTCAGAAATATAAATCTTTCCACCTTTGAAATAAATTTTACCAGGATTTTCAAGGTTTCTTGGAGCTTCAACCTTAATTGCACTTCGCATTTCCTCCAGCGACATATATTGCGGAACATTTGCCACGTAGGTATAAGTTTCAAATGTTTTGTCCTGACATGAACTGAAAGCTATTGCCAGCAGAAAAGGGAGCAGAATCCAAAGATAATTCTTTTTCATATAATTAAATTTTAATTGTTCAACAACGGCAATTAGATGAGTATTCATTTTAAGTGGTTGCGTGAATGATTTTTCGGATAAATATTTCCGGCAAAGTAACCCATTTTTGTATTTTTGTAGTTAGAAATAATTTACCCTAATGAGGCAACTAAACTTCCGGAATAATCATCTGTATGTTTTAAGTTCATGGTTAAAAGATAAATATATGAGAATCTTCATCACAGGACTTCTATTATGCCTTGTCATATCAGTTTCGGCACAAAAGACGGAAGACGTGGTCTATCTGAAAAACGGAAGTATTCTCAGGGGAAAAATTATTGAAATGGTTCCGGATCAATATGTAAAAATACAGATTGCCGGTGGAAGCATATTCGTATTCCAGAACAGTGAAATTCAGTATATCAGCAAGGAAGCCCCATTTAAAGCGGTAAAAAATTACGAAACGAAGTCATGTGGTTATTTCAATGCAGCCTCTCTTGGTTTTCTCATTGGCGGAAGTTCATGGTATTATAATCCTGTTTCTTTAACTGTTTCTGTAACAAATGGTTATAAATGGCAAAATAAAGTTTATGCCGGGCTGACTACTGGTTTTGAGTTTCTCAGGGTTGTGGCTATTCCATTAAAAATAGAAGGCAGGTGGGATGTATTTGATTCAAGAATATCCCCTTACCTGAAATTGAATGCCGGTTACCTCCTGCCTCTTGACGGAAAACAAACGGAAGAATGGGATTACAACTACACAGGTGGTTTTGGAATTACTCCGGCTGTTGGATTCAGAAGCTATTTCAACAATAATTCAGGCTTTGACATGAATTTCGGTTACCGCTATGAGGAATTATTCTCAAAACGATACGACAGCTATTACCAAACGGAAATTGAGAGAAGGGAAATATTTAACAGGGTTTACTTTTCGATTGGTTTTATTTTCAAATGAGGATTGTTTATAATTTTCCCATTATCATAAGCTGAGGAAATTAACTTTGCATTGAAAAAAATGTTGTCAGATGATTACCTCGGAAGTCATTTATAACGGAAACCTCAGAACCGAATGTACACATAAACTTTCAGGAAATAAAATAACCACGGATGCACCACCGGATAACAAAGGAAAAGGAGAATATTTTTCACCCACAGATTTGCTATCCACCTCACTTGCTGCCTGTATGCTGACATTTATGGGCATTGCAGCTGAAACACATCATTTTAACATAGATGGTACACGAGCAGAAGTAACCAAGATAATGGCATCTGATCCGAGACGGGTGGCTGAAATCGTTATTGACCTGTTCTTTCCCCCGAACAATTATTCAGAAAAAGTCAGAAAAATTATTGAAAATGCAGCTTATACCTGTCCGGTTTCCAAAAGTCTTCATCCGGAATTAAAACAAACCATTAACTTTCATTTTTAAGAAGATGAATTATCCGCAAATACCCTTAAATCTTGACAAAGAAGCTGAAAAGACTGTCGGAGAAAATGATACTGCGGCTGTTTATGGTTCAGGCTTACTGCCTGTATTTGCCACTCCTGCCATGATAGGTTTCATTGAAAATACCGCCCATCTGGCGCTTAATCCTTTTCTGGGCACAGAATTCACAAGTGTTGGCATTCATGTAAATGTTGAACACCTGAAAGCAACTAAAACAGGGATGAAAGTCAGATGCAGGGTGAAACTGATTGAAACAGACGGACGAAAACTGGTTTTTGAAGCAAATGTATGGGACGAAGAGGGGCTTATTGGCAAAGGCACTCATACCAGAGTGATTGTCAACAAAAAACGTTTTCTCGAAAAAACCGGAATCTGATGAGGAATTTATTGAATATTATTTTAAAAACCTTTCGATTGCAAGCCGGAATAAAAAATTTTCTCTCCTTATTGACCATTTCCTTTTTACTGATTCAGACTTTAAAATCACAGCCTGCTGTTCAGAATCAGTTAATACTTCAGCTTAAACCTGAAAGCAGTATTTATGGGTTCATCGACAGGTTCAATCAAAATAATTCAAAGAATATCAATCTTTTATTCAGAGAAAAACTCTCAAACGAGTTTAACATTTACCTCCTTGAAAGCAATGCAGTACCAACAGAGTCAGAACTATTGACAGAAGAAATATATCAGTATCCCGAAGTATTGTCAGTTCAGGAGAATCATCGCCTGTCTTTCAGAGAAACCTATCCGAATGACACTGGTTTTTCCAAACAATGGTCGTTGTACAATGATGGCAGTCAGGGAGGCACCTATAGAGCCGACATTAATGTGGTTAAAGCCTGGGACAAAGCCACCGGTGGAACCACAGCCCTTGGCGACACCATAGTAATTGCAATCATAGATGACGGAATTGACACCTCCCATCCTGACCTGAAAGAAAATTTATGGATCAACTATCATGAAATCCCCGGCAATCAACATGATGACGACACCAACGGCTATATAGATGATTACCATGGCTGGAATACCTTTTCCTACGATGATGATGTTTATTATGATGCCGTGCATGGTACGGAGGTAAGCGGAGTAGCCGGTGCAAGGGGGAATAATGAATTGGGTATCAGTGGGGTAGCGTGGAATGTAAAAATTCTGATGGTGGTCGGAGGAGGCTATGAATCGGATGCCATAAAAGCTTATTCCTATGTTTATGCCATGAGAAAGCTCTACAACAAAAGCAATGGAAAGAAAGGAGCCTATATTGTCGCCACCAACACTTCCTGGGGTTTAGACCAGAAATGGCCGAAAGATGCCCCTGTCTGGTGTGCTTTATATGACAGCATGGGAGCCATAGGTATTGTGAGCGTTGCTGCCACTACGAACAGTAATATTAATGTAGATACGCTCGGAGACCTGCCCACTACCTGCCCGAGCAAATATCTTCTTACTGTAACGAGTACCGATAAAAACGATCAGAAAGTTTTAGGAGCCGGATATGGCAAAAATAATATCGATATCGGATGTCCGGGAAAGGCAATTTATACCACCGGAAAACTGATAAGCTTTCCTGACGGATATACTTATAATTCAGGGACTTCTTTTGCCTCTCCCCATGCTGCCGGAGCTTTGGCTTTGCTTTATGCCTCTGCCTGCAGCGGGCTTCTGAAAATCGGCTTAAACCATCCGGATAGTCTGGCTCTTTTGATGAAAAGCTTTATTCTTCAGGGTGTTAAGCCGCTTGGAAGTCTGTACAATATTACTGTTACCAACGGGCGACTGGATGTGTTTAATGCCATCACTAAAATGGAAGATTTTTGCGCGTTTATCGGGATGAATGAAAACACAAAAGAAACCAATCTGAAAGTCTATCCGACATATTCAAATGATGAAATAAGGATAGAATCCGGTTCTTCTCAGAAAATCTCCGTTCAGATTACTGATTTTTATGGTAAAATTCTCATGCACAGGGAAATTGAAAACATCGGAACAATTGATATTTCAAGCTTTCCTGAAGGCATTTATATACTTACAATGTGGAATGAAAATTTGAGAAAAAGCATTAAAATTGTCAAAATTTAACCCTTCCTGCAGCATAAAAAGTCCGCTTGTAATAGGGTTCATCCAGTGAACTGATAATAACTCCTCCCCTTCTGGCTGCATGAATAAAATAACCTTTGCTCAGGTAAAAACCCACATGCGAAATTCTTCCTTTTCTGATTTTGAAAAATACCAGATCGCCTTCCTGTAATTCTGATTTCGGGATAATGTTGACATCATGAATCATGGTATAGGAGCTTCGGCTAAGTTTTTTCCCATAAACCTCTCTGTAAAGGCTGTTGACAAAGCCGGAGCAATCTGTTCCTGAAAGCGAGCTTCCGCTTCTTCTGTATCGTGTATGCATCCATTTATCAATGAACTGAACCAGTTTATCATTATTACTGCTGATTTTTCCGTCAAAAATATTGTAATAAAAAGGAATGCAGGTATCCATCATAGAGAGGTAGAGGCTGTCTGCATCGAAAAATAATTTATGAGGATTCACCTTTCTGATATGAGAATAGCCGGAAAAAGGAATCTGGGGAGGAATTTGATAAACTTCTTTATCTTGCCATGTCGCATGAGGCAGTTCCGGGGCTTTCTTTAAATAAACACAGGAATTCAGCAATAAAGAAACCAGTAAAAATGCATAGAAAAATGTCGGGAGTCTTCTCATTTAAAAACTTCAATAAATGTGGTATCTGATGAAATGGTGTCTGTTTTCAGAAATTCTTTTGCACGGCCGGTCAGGCTGACATCGGCTTTGAAATTGTCGTATTCTTCCTGAGTGATAGCCTCTTTTTTCAGCATTCTTCCTGCCACGAAGCGGCAATGACTGACAAAAAAGCTTTTAAGTTTTCCCTGATTATCGAAAACCCACATAAAGGAGGTTGGTCGGGGAATAATACCAGCCATGAAAATAGCTTCATCAAGGTTAATCTGAGAAGGTTTCTTATGAAAATAAAAATCGGAAGCTTCACCAACTCCATAAACATTAGGTCCCCATTCGATAAAATTAAGATAAATTTCAAAAATCCTGTCTTTCGGCAGCAACCGGTATCTTTCAATCAGCCAGGTGATGATGATTTCTTCAATTTTACGTGTCATTACCTTTTTGGAGTTGAGAAACATGTTTTTAACAAACTGCATGGTGATGGTACTGCCTCCCCTGACAAAACGTCTGTGTTTGATGTTTGTGATAATGGCTTCACGGATGGCTTCTTCAATAAAGCCTGCATGATAATAAAAAGCTCCGTCTTCTGAGTATAAAACTGCCTTTTTCAGATATGGGGAAATTTGGTCGATATTGGTAAAATAAGGATTAGACGGACCAACCATAAAGGTTCTGACCGGAACCTCTTTTTTGTATGCAGTATATTCAAATTCACTGAGAAGTCGCTGTGTGTTGATTTTACCAAAGTTTTTTACCTGAAAATCATAGCGATACAATTTATTAAAAAATACCAGTGAATCAGGTTGTTGCAAGTCCACATCAATCAGAAACCGATAAGCTATTTCTCCTGTTGCATCAAAGCCTTCCAGATTTTCAAAAACACCTTTTGGAATGCTGTTGATTAAGTCTTTAACATCCGACCTTGGAATATGAAAGGCAAATACCGCCCTTTTTCCTTTTGTTTTGTCGTAAAGTGAGTATAGGTTCACCTTGAAATTATTCATTAAAACAAAAGAATTGCTGTCGAGTTCGATGGAAGCGGATTTAATGTTAAACGCAAAATGAAAATCTGTTTTCCTGATATTCAATGAATCCGATGAAATTCTGAAATGATGGATCCGGGCGTCTTTCAGCCTGACCTGCCCTTCAAACCTGTCTGTTGATGAATTCATCTGAATGAAGCGTATTGAAAAAGAAGCATTTCTGCTGTAAAGCGAAAGTTTGTACTTAGTCAGAAGAAACGGAAAGACAACCGGATGGCCGGTAAGATGTTCTGTATTCAAAAGCACTTCATGCTTGGCGGGCAGGTAAGTATATTTCACCTTAAAACCTGATGATTCTCCTTTTGAATAAACATGGAAAAGCTGTTCGAAATGATTGTTTTTCAGGTGAAAATCATTCGTCAGAAAGGATTCATTTTCGTTAAAATAACGAATATAAACCTGAAAAGATTTTATATTCATTGAAGATGGGAGAAATCCTTCCAGAAAACGAAAAAGAGACTGTGCCTGCTTCCTGTAGTCTCTGATATTTAATGTATTAGAAGTATCAGCAGCAGCTTTTCTTTTTCTGATGTAATAGGAACAATGGCTCGAATCCCTGTTCAGATTGACACAAAAACTGTCAATATCAACTTTTTTCAGGTCTATTTTTCCGAAAAGAGCTTTTAACGGGCTGATTTTCACTGTCAAATTATTAGCAGAAAGCAGGGATAATCCATCATTTTCAACAGATAAACCTGTTATGCGGATTTTATTGAACCCTTTCAGCCTGAGTTGCCCATATTCTATGTAAATCGAATACTTTTGGTTGATCCCTCTTATTCTATTTTCGGAGATGTTGCGGAATACCGGATTCTTCAAAAGTAAAAGCACTGAAAAGATTACCGCAGCAATACTTCCAGTAATGATTAATATTCTGAAAAAATGCTTTTTATTTATCCTTTTCATCAAAAATTCAATGCTGCAAAGTTAGGCATTCAGCAAAAGCCTGAAAAGTCCACGTTTTTTGGTAACATTTCAGCTTAATCCCTTCATTGACAGCTGAATACGTTTTCTCTGTAAATCAATTTTTATCACCCTGACCTTTACTTTCTGTCTGAGTTTCACAACTTCAAGCGGATTTCTGACAAATTTTTCTGCCATTTCAGAAACATGCACCAGCCCATCTTCTTTTATCCCAAGATTGACAAAAGCCCCGAATGCAGTAATGTTGGTTACAATTCCCTCGAGTATCATCCCCTCCTTTAAATCATTTATATCGTTTATCTCTTCTTTATAATCAATGTTGGTAATGCTTTCACGCGGATCACGACCCGGACGTTCCAGTTCCCTGATAATGTCCTGAAGTGTTGGTAGTCCCACTTTTCCATCCACATAATCCATCAGTTTTATGTTTTTCAGGACTTCAGAATTCCCTATCAGGTTTCTGACACTTAAACCAAGGTTTTTAGCCATTTTCTCCACAATATAATAACTTTCAGGATGAACAGCACTGTTGTCGAGTGGATTTTCAGCCTGCCTGATGCGTAAGAAACCTGCAGATTGCTCGTAAGCTTTTTGTCCGAGACGCTTGACTTTCAGCAACTCAGCCCTCGAATTGAAACTGCCGTTCTGCTTCCGGTATTCAACAATATTTTCTGCCAGCTGAGGGCCTATCCCCGACACATAGGTCAGCAATTCCACTGAGGCCGAATTCAATTCAACACCCACCAGATTGACACAACTTTCGGTTACCCTGTCCAGTGCTCTTTTGAGTTCGTTCTGATCAACATCATGCTGATATTGTCCGACTCCGATGGATTTAGGGTCAATTTTTACCAGTTCTGCCAATGGATCCATTAATCTTCTGCCAATGGAGACAGCTCCCCTGACGGTCAGGTCAAGGTCCGGAAATTCTTTTCGCGCTGTTTCCGAAGCTGAATAAACAGAAGCTCCATCCTCACTTACCATAAAAATTTTCAAAGACTTACAGCATTCCAGATTTTTCAGAAATGCTCTGGTATCCCTGCCAGCCGTCCCGTTTCCGACTGCAATGATTTCCGGATTATTTTTCTCAATCAGGCGCTGAATAAGCTTTGCCGATTTTTCAGGCTCATTGACAGGCGGATGGGGAAAAATAGCCGAGTATTCCAGTAAATTGCCTGTTTCATCCAGACAAACCACCTTGCAGCCTGTCCTGAATCCCGGGTCTATTGCCATGATTCGCTTATTGCCTAACGGAGGTTCGAGCAACAACTGCCTGAGGTTTTCAGCAAATACTCCGATGGCCTCTCTGTCAGATTTTTCCTTGTAAACAGCCGTTATTTCATTTTCCATTGATGGCTTTAAGAGTCTTTTATAGGCATCAGCAACTGCTTTTTCAACCTGTTGAGAGGAACTGTTTTTCCCTTTTACAAACATCTGATTTAGCATTGCAATACCCTTTTCTTCATCAGGTTCAATACTGACTTTCAGAAATTTCTGATTCATCCCCCTCATGACAGCCAGAAAGCGATGGGAAGGTATCTGCCTCAATAACTGCTGAAAAGAGAAATAATCTTCAAAATTGCTCCCTTCCTCCTCTTTTCCCCTGATGACTCTTGAATACAAAACCGCTTCGGCTGAAAATAATTTCCTGATTCTGTTTCTTGCATGCTGATTTTCATTGACCCATTCGGCAATAATGTCTCTTGCCCCCGACAAGGCGCTTTCAATATCTTTTACCTTCTCATTTACAAAGCGTTTAGCCATCTGATCAATATTGTCTGCGTTCTGAGCCATTATCATCCGGGCAAGGGGTTCCAGTCCATTTTCACGGGCAACATCTGCCCTTGTTTTCTTCCTTGGTTTATATGGCAGGTAAATATCTTCCAGCTCGGTTGCATTAAAACAGTTTTCAATTCTGACCCGCAACTCTTCTGTCAGTTTTCCCTGTTCCTCAATTGTGTTTAAAATGGTCATTTTTCTGGCCTCCAGATCCTGGTATTTCTGAAACAGAAGCGATATTTTTTCAACAAAGGTTTCATCCAGGCTGCCTGTCATTTCTTTTCGGTAGCGGGCAATAAAAGGAATGGTGGCTCCTTCGTCCAGTAAAGCAGAGACGGCTTCTACCTGTTCCTCCTTTAACTGAAGTTCACTGGCAATCAGCCTGATTATTTTAATATCCATGTTTGCATTTTCATTCAAAAGTAAATATAAACCTGAGGTCAAAAAAAATGCTTTACAAAGAATAAATTTTCTTTTGCAAAATCAATAATTCAGGTATTTTGCACCCGGGTTTTGAAAGGCAAAAAACTAAAGAAAATAAAGATTTTACAACATTTTACAACCAAGATTTAGTCGTTTTTATGGCAAGAGAAATAAAATTCAGTCTGGTTTACAGAGATATGTGGCAATCATCAGGGAAATATGTTCCCCGCGTGGATCAACTCATCGAAATCGCCCCTGTCATTGTCGAAATGGGGTGCTTCTCAAGGATAGAAACCAATGGAGGTGCTTTTGAACAGGTGAACCTCTTATTTGGTGAAAATCCCAATTATGCCGTCAGGGAATGGACAAAAACATTTAACAAGGCAGGCATTCAGACCCACATGCTGGAGCGTGCCCTGAACGGTATCCGGATGTATCCGGTTCCTGCTGATGTCAGAAGATTGATGTATAAAGTTAAAAAAGCGCAGGGTGTTGATATTGCACGTTCATTTTGCGGCCTAAACGATCACCGTAACCTTGAATTGTCAATCAGATTCGCAAAAGAAGCAGGGATGATTTCACAAGGTACATTGTCTATAACGTATTCCCCTGTTCATTCAGTTGACTATTATTTAGCTGTGGTGGATAAGATGGTTGAATATGGCACTGACGAAGTCTGCCTGAAAGATATGGCAGGAGTAGGACGCCCTGTCGAACTTGGTTTGCTTGTCAAAGCGATTAAAGATAAATATCCTCACCTGATCGTACAGTATCACGGGCACTCCGGACCAGGTTTTTCAGTGGCTTCCATGCTGGAAGTAGCACGTGCAGGAGCCGACTATATTGATGTGGCCATGGAACCACTAAGCTGGGGAATGGTTCATCCGGATGTCATCACCATTCAGGCTATGCTTAAAAATGCAGGTTTTTTAGTCCCCGATATCAACATGAATGCATACATGGAGGCACGTTCCCTGACACAAAATTTCATGGATGATTTTCTGGGCTATTTTATCGACCCTAAAAATAAACATACTTCTTCATTACTGGTTGGCTGCGGACTTCCCGGAGGCATGATGGGGAGCATGATGGCTGACCTGAAAGGCGTTCACGAAGGCTTAAACCGTTTCCTCGAAAATGCCGGTAAAAAACCGCTGAATATTGATGAATTGCTCGTCAAACTTTTTAATGAGGTTAGTTATATCTGGCCAATGCTCGGCTATCCTCCGCTGGTAACTCCGTTCAGCCAGTATGTGAAAAATATAGCATTGCTGAATGTGCTGGCCATCGAACAGGGAAAAGAGAGATTTCAGAATATAGACAACAATTCATGGGACATGATACTCGGTAAAGCCGGACAATTGCCAGGCCCGCTGGCACCCGAAATCATTGAAATTGCTAAAAAACAAGGCAAAGAATTTTATACAGGTGTACCTCAGGAAGCATACCCCGATGAATTGCCAAAATATATTGCAGAAATGGAACAACTGGGTTGGGATCGCGGACAGGATGATGAAGAACTGTTTGAATTTGCCATGCACGACCGGCAATACCGCGATTATAAATCAGGTATTGCCAAAAAACGTTTTCAGGAAGAACTTGCCAAAGCCAGAGCTGACCTTAGTTCCGCAATTAATGTTCGTTCTGCACAGCCTAAACCTGAAACCAGCAGTAAGGATATTGTTTCACCGCTTTTTGGTACTGTGTACTACAATCTGAACTATTATATGCGGGAAGATGACATTACGGTAGGTACAGTGGTCAGGAAAGGCCAGCGGTTGTGTTACATCCTCTCCGACCTGAACTATCATGAGTTAAAATCGGAATATGACGGAGAAATCACCGAAATTTTCATCAAACAGGGGCAACCCGTTCATAAAGGAGATGTGATTTTAAGAATCAGATAATATCTCAGCAGATGTAATATCAATATTGATGAATATTTTTTCTAATCTTCAGGATTTTTTAACAGAATTTCAGGAATCAGTGAATTTTGAATAAATCACTTTTCCTACTCTCTGAATATGAGCTTTTAACTCATCATTTTCTATTGTATTGTTGTCAACAATGTCAAAGTGATAAGGTAGGTCGCACTCTTCATTCAGCATAAAGCTTACAGATAATACAGTTTCATATTTTAGTTCTGGCCCGAATAAAACAATGTCAATATCGCTCCCATTTTTGAAATTGCCTTTTGCACGACTACCGAACAATACTGCCTTTTCGATATCTTCAAAACCTGAAAATATTTCAATCATTTGCTCCAAATCTGCTTCTGAAAATCCGAAATTATTCATTATCGGCTAATGATTTTAATTTTTGAAACAATCTGACCAATAAGGAAGAATAGGTGTTTTTAATAGCATTTTCAATTTGTTTTGATGCAGTTTCATCATAAGCGTGCAAAGTTATATTCCTGTTTTCAAGCATGATCATCCACGCATGCCCATCTTCAATTAAACCTGTTTCAAAAGCTTTTTTAATAACACTGCGCGGACTCTTTAAATTATTAAATCCTTCTGATTCAAAATAGTCTTTAAGTGTGTTCCATGCCAGTTCAAAAGTCATTTCGTAGAATTGAATTAACCCGGCACGTAAAATAATATCTTCCTCCGTTTTTCTTTTTACTGCATCATCCAGATATCTGACTGCTTTTTCAAAATTATTTAAACGTTGTTTCCACCTGATATCTGTATTTTCAAACTCATTCATTATTAAATTTTCTTACAAAAATACAAAATACCGCTTAAAAGTAGTTTCATAAACTTCACACAATGTATCGTTCAGTCATTGAACAGCAAGCATAGTTTCAGAAAATTTATTTTGTGATAACTATAAAAAAATCACTATCATTGTAGCAACGTAAACCATTAGATTTTCATCTTACCATTGTGAAAAGCAATACAGAATTAATATTCATCATTTTATTAATCAGTCCGGCATTTTATTCCCATGCTCAGCCTGACTTCAGATTTGGCATGGAAGCAGGTTTAACTATCAGCCAGCCACCGGGTAAAGTTTCTTATACAATCAAAACACGAAAAGCCACTGTTACTGAATCTTTCAAGCCCCTGATTTCTCCCCTCTTCGGCCTGACTGCCCAACTGACTGTTTTCAAACATTTTCTGTTCTCGTCAGCATTTCAATATCAACTGACAGGTTCAAAAGAACACTATCACCGAAATGATACTGATATGCTTTATGGAGGAAATTATACCCATGACATCTGGAAAAACCAGCAATATCAGAAAATCTGCCTTCCCGTTTCAGCAGGTTATAAATTTCGTATATCAAAAATATATTTCTCTGCTTCTGCCGGTTTCAGGCTGAATTACTTTTTAACCGGAAAATTCTATTCAAAGAATCTGGTTGATTATACCAATAAAGCGGATTACCTGACCGAGCAATCGTACAGTCCGCTTGATTCGGACTGGCCAATTAAACAATTTGACAATCAACTTTTTGGCAGTATTTCAGTATTCCCAAAGCAAAATCTGCAAATTTCCTTTTCTATATTTTCAGGAAGCTCTAAAACTTTTGATTTGAGTTCATTGTCCTGCACTCCTGAATCTTTTGTCAATAATGATTACTTGTTGAGTTTCACCTGGTATATAAAAAACACCCTTTTCAGTAAAAAATAATCCTTGGGGTAATAAACCGAAAAAGGAGCTTTAATCATCATAAAATATTAATTTTCATATTCTTAGCCTTTCCTTAAATAATTGTAATCAAGGTAATATAATACCTTAACCGAAAAGCTATTGATGGCCGGTTGGTTTAACACTTCTTCAAAATTTTTAAAGTAAGATGGCTCGATGGTTTCACCCTGTGAGAATACAGCATTTTTCCATACAATACTCATTTCGCTGCCGGGAGCAAACTGCCAGGTAAAGACAGCATCAACTGTCAGTGCATCAAAACTCAGGTTACGGTTATATGGATAAGTTATTTCCGCAAGAGAGCCATCCTGATTCAGGAAAAAGAATTTTTGGTAATCGGCTGAGCTGTGATAATGTCTTGCTTTTAGTGTAAATGAAGCATTTTTTGAAAAAATATAACTCAGAGATACAGAATTTTCAATAGTTTTCAGGTCACGGCTGCCAAAAATAATGAACCAACCTTCAGCACTGTCGGGAATTGTTTCCACATAGCCGCGTTGCGACTTGCCGTACTCATACTCGGCACTTAAACGGATAAATAATTTATCGCTTAATCTGATTCGCGGTGCAACATCCAGTGAATATGCCGATTTATCAAATTCAGGAACCCGGTTGTAAGAGCCTCTCAGATCAACTACAAATTTTTTGCGATAGTCGGGCGATAACCATCCATAGAGCCAGAAATGAGGAGGAATTCTGAACTTATAACCCGGCATTCTCGGCTCATAAAAATCATATTGATACGCAGGCGTTCCACCAGCGTTTATGCCAATATCAAGAAAATTTCTGAGTTTCGCATGGCTTTCCAGATAAATGTCAAATGCTGCATATTCATAAGGCTGCAATCTCGTTATGTAGCTGAATCCTATATTGTTATACATATTGAGAAAAATTCCGAATGGTTTGTATTTGTTGTAAGCAATGGTAATATTATTTTCCATGTAATTGCGATAGCTGTTATATCCCAAATCATTAATATCGAAATCAGGAGTTGCCAGCTCATTGCTGACATTGAACCTGAAATTTCCTTTGACTTTGCGGAATGAAATAAAGATTCTCAATCCATTTTCATTACCGGAATATTTACCGGAAATGGTGTTGTAAGTAATGTTCCCCGACAGCCTGAACACATTGTTTTTATCCTCAAAACTGTAATCGGAGGCAACAACATCAGCCATTTTTTCTTTGTTGTAATAATTTGTGTTGATGATTCCGATATAACTTCTGTTTTTAAAAGTCTGGTCAAGAACAAGAATATTGTAGTTTGTAAGGGGCTGAGTTACAAACTCTTTTATATTTGAATCTTTATCATAGTAGGTAGCAAGCGACTGGGAAGTAATGGCATTAAAAATCCCCATACCCAATCCCGAGCTGCTTCTTCCCGAAATTTTCAGCGCATTGATAAGTCTGGTTTTATCAGGATTGCTTTTCATGGCAAAAAAATCGGGTTGGGTTTCCACATCATTATAGTTAAGCGGTTCCCCTCCTATCCTTCTGGAATAAAAAATCCCTGCCTTATTAAATAATTCTGTTCCTTCAGTAAAAAATTGCCGTTTTTCGTCATATTGGGTTTCAAAAGGTGTCAGATTTAGCACCACTTCATCCGATTCAACCTGCCCGAAATCAGGGATTAACACCATGTCGAGTGTAAAACTTTCATTGATGCCATATTTAATATCGGCTCCATAGTTAAAATTAAAACCAAATTTTTCATTTCCGGGACTTTTTTCAAGATAAGCAGAAACATAGGGAAATAATGATAACCGCAAAGGAGGCTTAATATTTTCAATTCCTGTGAGCAATGCAGCTTCGCTGATCAGACTGTTCTGGTTGTTGTTGACAAAATGTAAACTGTTCCATTCCCTGTATCTCCTGATATGCCGCCATGCATTCACCCCCCATTCCTGTATTTCCTTTTTGGGAAAGCGTATGGCAGAATATGGAATTTTCAGCTCAGCCACCCATCCGGAATCACCAATATTAACCGCACTCATCCATACGGCATTCCAGTTCTCATCCTCGTTTTCATTGTTGATCCTGACATCTGACTGAACGCCCGAAGCAGAAACTTTAAAAACAAAAGCATTTTGTCTGTCATTAAAAGGCAGCAGTATCAGTCCGAAAATATCTGTATTTACATTGTCAATTTCATCACGCTTCGAAAGTTCTTTCATGATACTGTCGGGGGCAGGATCATACATTTTTGCAAAAACATATAAGGCATCATTATCAAACAGGAATCGTACACTTGTTTCCAGTGAAGCTTTTGAGCCATTATAGGGTTCATACTGGGAAAAACCTCTATATTCAGGAGCATCATTCCATGCACGTTCAGCTATTCCGTCAATTTTTATTCTTTCATTTGTCTTAACAGCTTTTACTATCTGGTTTTGGCTGAAAGCTGAAAAACTCAGAAGAATGAATGTTAACAGATAAAATGAATAATTCTTCATGCCTGCAAATCTATAGAATCAATCTCACTCACAGGAGTTCGATTAACTCTTCAAAAGCGGTCTGAACATGATTGACAATGGGTTCAAATTCAGCTTTACCAATAAGCGAAAACATACTTATTGGGTTGATGGTCGCCACTTCAGTTTGATTTTCAGAAATATATCTGACAAGCACATTGCAGGGAAGAAGTGTTCCAATCATTGGTTCATTGGTGATAGCCTGATAGGCAAAATTCGGATTACAGGCTCCCAGAATTTTGTATGGTTTCAGCTCTGCTCCAATCTTTTCTTTCAATACTTTATCGGCATCCAGTGTGGTTACAATACCGAAACCATATTTTTTCAGGTCATTGGTAACTTTTTCAACTGTTTCATCAAATGGCAAGTTGACCGTCTTACTGATATAATAGTTCATAAGATTAAATTTTTGTCGTTGAAGGCAAATTCTCTGCCTGAATTAAAGTAATTTTGCCAGAGCACAACAAACTCTTATGGAATTAAATTTCAGGCAGTTAGGACATGGAGACCCGTTGATTATACTTCACGGACTTTTTGGCATGCTCGACAATTGGATGAGTATTGCTAAAAAATTGTCAGATAAATTTGAAGTTTTTTTGATTGACCAGCGAAATCACGGAAAATCCCCTCATTCTGAAGACCATAATTATCTGCTGATGGCACGCGACCTGCTCGACTTTATGCAGGAACAAAATATTTATTCTGCCCATCTACTTGGGCACTCCATGGGTGGAAAAACAGCCATGCAGTTTGCCACTTTATATCCCGGTTATATTAAATCACTTGTCATTGCTGATATATTTCCAAAAGAATATGAGCGGATAACTGACGATCATACCATGGTTTTTGAAGCCATTCAAAGCCTGAGAAATTGCAGTTTTTCTGACCGCAGGCTGGCAGAAAAGAAACTGAGTGAACTGGTTCCCAATCAAAGAATCCTTCAGTTTCTGTTTAAAAATCTTTCTTTTGACGGCCAGTCATGTATCCGCTGGAAATTCAATGCTGATGTTTTGATGAGAGAATACATGAACTTGATGGAAAACATTCATTTTTCCGCTCAGGTCAATGCTCCTGTTCTGTTTATCAAAGCCGGAAAATCAGATTATATTCTTCCTGAAGAATTTGAATCAGTAAAAAAATATTTTCCGCAGGCAAAACTCGAAATCATGCCCGAAGCTACACATTGGCTGCATGCTGACGATCCTGAGACATTTGTAAAAATCCTCTTAAATTTCCTGAAATAAAATGCATTGAAAAAAATCAGTTACCTGGCCTAAATCATTTTTCAATTCAAAACAAAGTTTTATTTTTGACATCAAAACTTTGTAAACTGTTTTTTCGTAAGACCAAAATTAATCACAAACTCTATGAACTATGAAGTGATAAAATTTGAGGTTGTTGACAATATAGGAATCCTGACCGTCAACCGACCTAATGCCCTGAATGCATTAAACACAAAAGTTTTTAACGAGGTGGATGATGTAGTGGCAAAAATCAAAAACAATCCTGAAATTAAAGTATTGATTATCACTGGAGAAGGAAAAGCATTTGTGGCAGGGGCTGATATAGCGGAAATGGTGAATATGACACCCGAAGAAGGCTCTGCTTTTTCGCGTCTCGGGCAAAATACTTTCAGAAGCCTTGAATTGCTCGACATCCCTGTCATTGCAGCCATCAACGGTTTTGCACTGGGCGGAGGACTTGAGTTTGCCATGGGCTGCGATTTCAGAATTGCCAGTACCAAAGCCAAATTTGGTCAGCCGGAGGTTAATCTCGGATTAATTCCCGGTTATGCTGCCACACAACGTCTGCCAAGGCTGGTAGGCATGGCAGATGCCCTTTTTATGTTGATGACCGGAGAAATGATAACTGCTGAAGATGCCTTAAGGATTGGGTTGGTTCAAAAGGTCGTTGAGCCGGAAATGCTGATGGAAGAGGTCATGCGCCTGGCACGGCTGATTGCTTCCAAAGGCCCTCAGGCTGTAAAGAAAGTAAAAAAAGTTGCTCGTGCTGCATGGGAACTACCACTAAAAGAAGGTTTTGAACTTGAAGCACAGCAGTTCGGAACCCTCTTTGGCCCCGGCAGCGAAGGGGAAGAAGGAATGAAGGCGTTTTTGGAAAAGCGAAAACCTAACTGGTGATATGAATTGCGAATTGCGGATTTTGAATTTCGGATTGCTGATTGCAAACTGAATGAGATAAAAAATCGATACTATGATAACAGCAGAATTATTGAAAGCAAGAACAAAAAAATTTGCGATTGATGTGATAATATCTGTTGAAGATTTACCATACAAAACATCAACGAATACAATCACAAAACAATTAATTCGTGCTGCAACCTCTGTCGGAGCTAACTACAGATCAGCATGCAGAGCAAGATCAAAAGCCGATTTTATTTCAAAAATTGCAATAGTTGAAGAAGAAGCTGATGAATGCTGTTATTGGCTGGAATTGCTTTTTGAATTAAATTGTATAGATTCAGAAATTCTCAACAAATTGCATAAAGAAGCAGAGGAGCTAACAGCAATATTTACTGCCAGTGGAAAAACCTCCAAATCAACTAAATATTAAATTATGAAATCATTAATTATCTCAACCCGGCTAAGCAATAAGCTTGTAAATAATTTTGTTCAATCTTTAATTCCCTTCAATTCTCAATTTTGTCGCTATCCCACAGGGATGTGCTTATCCGAAATCAATGCAATCCGAAATTTTGTTCAATCCGAAATCCGAAATCAATGCAATCCGAAATTTTGTTCAATCCGAAATCCGAAATCAATGCAATCCGAAATTTTGTTCAATCCGAAATCCGAAATTATTTTAAATCTTGAATCAAATAAATATGAATTACACAGAACGATTACAGAACGTGGCGGTACTGGGTGCTGCCGGTAAAATGGGGAGTGGCATACTGCTGCTGACTGCCCTCGAGATGGCCGACCTGAGCCTGATGCCCGAAAATAAAGATAAAACATTTGCGCTCCATGCGGTGGACATTTCCTCAAAAGCCCTTTCCGACCTGATGATTTATATCAAGACTCAGGTAGTGAAAGCTGCTGAAAAGAAAGCTGTCCAACTTCGTAAAGTCTATGCCGACAGAGCCGATCTGGTTGAAAACTATGACATCATCGACCAATATGTGTTTGATGTCATGAATATTATCAGACCGGTAACACGCATTGAGGTTGCTTATGATTGTTCTCTTATTTTTGAGGCTATCAAGGAAGATCCGGCCTTAAAAATTAAAATTTTCAGCACCATTGAAAAAAATAATCCCAATCAACCATGGTACTATACCAATACTTCCTCTATACCTATTACCCAACTTGATAAAGAAGCAGGTTTGGGGGGAAGAATTTTAGGGGTTCATTTTTATAATCCTCCTGCTGTACAAAAGCTGGTTGAGGTTATCCGTGCTGAGAAAACTCAGGATGAAGTGAACAATTTTGCTTATGAGTACATTAAGCGGCTGAAGAAAATAGCCGTTCCTTCCAACGATTTTGCAGGCTTTATAGGTAATGGCCATTTCATGCGTGATGCACTTTATGGCATTAACGAAGCTAAAAAACTGACAAAGGAAATGAGTTGGGTAGAAGCCGTTTATTGTATCAATAAAGTTACTCAGGACTACCTCATCAGGCCGATGGGAATCTTCCAGCTTATTGATTATGTTGGTATTGATGTTTGCTCCTACATTATGAGCGTGATGAATCCGCATCTGAAAGATGAAGATCTTCACAGCGATGTACTCGACAAAATGATTGAACTGGGAGTTTTGGGTGGACAGTTCTCTTCTGGTGCCCAGAAAGATGGCTTTCTGAAATATGAAAAAGGTGGCCCTGTTGCAGTTTATGATATGGAAAAGAAAGCATACGTTCCTTTTGCTGAATTTCAGGCAAAATGCGATGCATGGCTCGGAGAAATGCCGTCTTCATGGAAACCATGGAAATCTGTTAATTTTAACAAGAAGAAAGACACAGTTCTGGCCGAATATTTTGCCGAGCTGAAATCCATGGAAAGCAACGGTGCAAAGCTGGCAAAAGCCTATCACCTGAACTCAAAAGCTATTGGTGAAAAACTCTTTAACGACAAGGTAGCCAACAGCCTTGAAGATGTGAACACCGTTTTGATGACGGGTTTTTATCATGCTTATGGACCAATCAATAATTTTTTATAGTGCGAAGTAAGAAGTTCGGAGTGCGAAATGATGAAGAAAATTGCGAAATGAAATAATAAATTATGAGTAATAAGTATGACAATTTAAAAGACAGAACAAAGAAATTTTCTTTGGATGTTATTAAAGTAGTTGAAACACTACCTAAAAATGACACCTGTAAAATAATAGGTCATCAATTACTTAGAGCTGGTACTTCTGTTGGAGCAAATTATCGTTCATCTTGCAGAACCCGATCCAGCGCTGATTTTATTTCAAGGATTACAATTTGCGAGGAGGAAGCTGATGAATCATGTTACTGGTTTGAATTATTATTTGAATCAGCGTATATTCCAGAATCAATATTTACCAAAATGCATAAAGAAGGAACTGAATTAACGGCAATATTTGCACCTTCTGCCTTTACTGCTAAAAAGAATAAAAACTTTAATAAATCAGGAAAAGCAGATTTTCAGGATTGTGAAACGACTTCGCACTCCGAACTCCGCATTTCGAACTCAAATAATAATAAGAAAAGTAAAATTTAAAAATTAACCTTATGAAACTTAGAAAAAAAGTATACCTGGTTGCCGGATATAACACAATATCTATGGGCACAGGACGTAAAGAATTCAATCCGAAAAAAGAACGTCCGGGATTGGAACATTATCTGAAAGAAGCCGGTCAGGCAGTATTGGCAAAAATAGGCGGTGCCGGAAATGTCGATGAAACTGTTATCGGCAACTTTATGGCCTCACGATTCAATCGTCAGGCTCATTTAGGTGCGTTTGCCGCTTACATCGATGAAGGATTACGCTATAAACCCAGTATCCGGGTCGAAGGAGCCTGCGCTTCCGGAGGGCTTGCTCTGGTAACGGCTATCCGTTCCGTACTTGCCGAAACGGCTCACGTTGTTTTGGCAATGGGGGTTGAGGTTCAAAACACGGTCAAAGCCATTTATGGTGCTGATATTCTGGCAGGTGCAGGCCATTACGCCATGCGTAAAAACGGCCATGCCTTTTATTTCCCTGGTGAATTCAGCGACCGTGCTGGTGCGTATTTTGAAAAATATGGCAGAGATTATACCCGCCTCGGCATGGCAACCTGGTTTAAAAACTGCATTGAAAATGCCCGCCTCTGCCCCACCGCTCAGGAATATGAAAACAAAGTGGACGACCTGATAACCCTCGGATTAACGGAACCTAATCCCAAGGCGTTTACTGATCATCTGAATGTATTTGATTGCAGCAAGGTCTCTGATGGATGCTCCGCCATTGCAGTGGTTTCAGAAGAAGGATTAAAACGCATTGGTATTCCAAAATCTGAAGCAGTTGAAATCATCAGTTTTGCCCAGGCTGTTGACAATATCACTGAATTTCCGCCAGAGCCTACTGAGTTGAGATGCACAATGGCTTCTGTACGTCAATCACTTGGTGATGCAGGTATTACCAAAGATCAGCTGGCAACAGTCGAAACACACGATTGTTTTACCATTGCCGGTATTATGGCTACCGAAGCCATAGGATTTGCTGAAAGAGGAAAAGGACCTGAGTTTGTGGCAAAAGGTGAAACTTCCCGGAACGGCAGCATTCCTTTCAACACAACGGGAGGATTAATCGGCTGGGGGCATCCGACAGGTGCTACTGGAGTTCATCAGGCAGTTACAATCTGGGAACAGCTTACCGGAAAAGCCGGAGCAGCACAGATCGAAATCAAACCCGAAAAACCTTACGGACTATCCGTAAACATGGGTGGAAATGACAAGACTGTGGTGAGCATTGTGTATAAAAGGGCCTAATCTAAATGTTGCAGCAGTGTAAATTTTGAAGACACTGCCGGGACAATGATAAGAAAGTTCATGTAATTCTGAGTCCTCTACTAGTGACTCAGGTAGGAAAGAACACCCTAATACTCAATAAAAAACCTTATTTTCCGATTCCAACCCTAGTACAAACCAATTCCAACCAATATAACCTTACAACCTTATTCTTTTTTAATAAGCTAATAAGGTCAAAATCTATCTATTAAACTTTTCTACTAAGGTTTAGAAAAGATAAGGTTTTTTTAAGAGAACAAGTGACTCAGACTTGAGAGAATACCTGCGACTTTATAAAAACCTTATTTTCCTTTGTCAACCTTAGTACAATCCAAATCCAACCAAAACACAACCTTATTACCTTATTTTGTATTTAATAAGCTAATTAGGTCGAAATCCTGCTGATATAATATCCTACTAAGGTTTAGAAAAGATAAGGTTTTTTCAAGAGAACGAGTGACTCAGACAGGAGAGAATACCTGCAACTTTATAAAAACCTTATTTTCCTTTGTCAACCTTAGTACAATCCAAATCCAACCAAAACACAACCTTATTACCTTATTTTGTATTTAATAAGCTAATTAGGTCGAAATCCTGCTGATATAATATCC